>Ga0315296_10002069_pt1 | contig 17264 bp, 28 predicted proteins | sample YL17G14_18_MG_FD_203921 | JGI IMG/M metagenome (GOLD analysis project Ga0315296, IMG submission 203921) | Sediment microbial communities from Yellowstone Lake, YNP, Wyoming, USA - YL17G14_18 | ecosystem: Environmental > Aquatic > Freshwater > Lake > Sediment | place: USA: Wyoming | collected... | reverse complement strand
GCTCAAAAACTACATGTGCAAAAAGTTCGGGATTGACTTAGACATCGACCCGAAAAGCGATTACTATGAGGACCTGTTTTACAATTCAGACCTCAGAAGTCGAATGGGTTTCATGCATGAATTCGGAACTTTCGTTATCTTCCCGAAATACTACATTGACAGAGACGACCCTTCCTCTAGCTACAGCATACGATGGCGTGAACTTGTGCGAGAATCGGAGATAGTGAGGTTGTCATAAATGGCAAAAATGTCAACGTGTCCTACATGTGGAAGGAAATTACGCCAATTACGAAACGAAAAAACAGGAAACAAAACAAATCCCAACGAACTTTCACCATTCTCACATTGCGATAAATGTAACAGAACATATGAGGAATAGACATGGGTGAATACAAGGTTAGATATTTGGTTCTAACTGAAGTAACAAAACAAACAGTGGTCGAAAAGATAAATGCGGAGACAGTCGAAAAAGCCAGAGCAAAAGCAGAGGACTTAGCTACTATGCGCTCTAAGAAAACAGAAAAGTGGTCAGTTCGTTGCGTGGAACAAATCTAACGTAAAATCCTAAAGCGGTTCTAAACGTGAACCTCAAGCATAATCTCCCTCTTTTTTTTATTTTGGCTTTACCGACTTTGCTCACAAGTTTTGTTTTGTCTAGCATTTATCTATTTGATACTAAAGGCTATTCAATTCACGGAGTTACTCCGACTAGAAGCATGTATCCAACTTTTAAAGACGACACAAAATTAATTCTTAATTGGAATAGAGATTCATTCATTAATCGTAACCTCACAAACGAGATAATTGTTTTCGCCAAATCAAATATTTGTCACAGATGTATTATAGATGAGGGAGAATGGCTTACAACTAAAGGCGATAATAATTTTGAATGCGAGCATTTAACCAGAGACGAAGTAAAAGCCATTTTTATCGTTATTTCAACTAACCCATTTTTTGAAATGCTTAGATATGGCTGGTTTGGTTAAAAGAACCGTAATAAAGTCTCAATTTTTAGAATCAGTCTTGTTTATATACTCCCTACCCTAGCCAGAATATTTTCTCCGAGATTTTTCCTTATAACGATGGAACGACGAGGCGGGAAGAGCGAATCGAGAAATTATAATCACGTGCTTAAAATTCGTCGTCAGGAATTTTGAGCATGGAGAGAGTGGAGAGCGATGTTGTTTTTATAGAATTATTGCTAGAATAATTAAGCAGAGAATAGTCTGAGCAAAATTACGGACAGAAAAAAAATAGGGCGAAAAAACTCGCTTATGTAGGCTTTTTCGCCAGAACTTCGGGGCTTAGGTCGATTAATTCTGCGACTAGGGTTCTAACCGTAAGGTTTCTAAGATTCATAGGTTTAGCTAGGTTCTCTGGCGATAAGTCTATTAAATCAGCATAGACTTTAATCATTTTTACCCAAGTCATTTTTGAACCTCTAGGATAACGTAGTTTTTGTTGTGCATAAAGATACCGAACTTTAATCACGTGTTGAAATGCGACATTAGCGACAAATGCCTGTCCACTCGTTTGCCTTCTTTTGACAAAATAGCTTTAAAAAACGCCTGAAATTCAAAAAGCGACCTGATTTGCCATAGAGACCCAAAAAAACAAAAATTTCTAAGCACGTGCTTAAAATTAGCTGGCATGGGTGACATCCATTTGCCGACGAGCATCCAACCTTACCTAGAATTTTTGTAAGTACGTGATTAACGCCATACTTAAGAGCCAGAACGTGACTATCTATCTTAGGTGATTAGGATGTATGGCGATAAGACATACGTTGTAATTCAAACCGAATATAAGAGATTTTTAGTCGTGAGAAAAACGGAAGGAAAAGAAGATTTCATAGTTTCTGGCGAGGAAAGTAAAGAAAAGGCAAATTCGCTAAAAGAACTGATAGAGGCGCGAATTCGTGCAAATTAAAGACAACATTTACTTCTACTTTAAGCCTTTCAGTTTTTGCTTGCGTCTATTCAAAACAGAGTTTGTTCTCACCAAATACGGAGCGTGGTTCGAATAAATGTGTGGGCTTGGCAGAGAGTGTAGCAAAAGGAAATTCAAAAGAAAACCTTCAGGTTTTAGAAAATCAGCAATGGAATCTGCCACAATCTACCTAGAAAATTAAATAGAGGATTAAAATGAGGCGTAAATTTCCTCTCTTTTCGTTGTGGCAATTTTGGGTAATTCTCACTTTTGCTTTAACCTCTTTTTTGAATATGTTTACCGTAATGGCAATAACTTTAGCCATTTATCTCCTAGTTAAGTGGCTTAAAGTTAGTGAGCCTAGCACAAAAGAGTTAGAGGCTAGGCTTATCGCACGTCTTTTAGAACGTTCTTTATTCTCAGTTGAAGATATATCCGTAATCCTGTAGAGCGACTTAGCGTTATTTTAGCGTTGCAAGCGTACCAAAACCCTTAGACATTTTTGCTACACCACTCGCCGCGTCTCGGCGTGAAAAGTGTTTTTCTAAGTACGTGATTAAAAATCTCAGGTTGCCACAATGCTCGCCAACAGTTGGTGTGTGTTCGGGAAACCTCTCTTATTTCGGTCATAAGGGAGATATCGTTTCGCGTTAAATTGTGCATGATGAACCAAATCATACAAGATAGTTCTGTTCGCCTTTAAACCCCCCCCACGCTTTTCCCGATTAATGCCTTAAAAATCGCCAGCCCAAAAAATACCCAAGTCATCTATCTCAATATTTTGGAACAAGACGCTTTGAGGGATGTCAGCCCATGCCAGCAAATTTTAATCACGTACTTAAAATAAATTTCGCCAGAAAGCTAGGCGGAATGTCATTGGTTTCGTGTCGGTTCAAAAAAATCTCTATAAAAATTTACCTAAAATAATTTGCTCGAAAATAGTCGCTTATGTAGGCTTTATGCGAGGATAGGTCTGCTTTTAGACTTATAAGTTTGAGGTTAGAGTTAGCTGAGTGTGAGAGCATAGCCTAGAGTAGCTTAAGGCTCGTTGCTCTAGGCTTGTTTTCATCTAGCTCTAACCTCTACCATACGTTAGTGTTCGAGTCTTATATAGTTGTTTTTAAGCACGTGATAATCAATAGTAAGCAATAACTTAGAAAATCATGGTAATTTTCCGTGAAAGTTATATTGAATGATATTGTAAGCCATAAGTCTTAATTCACTTAATTTTTTCAGATTCTTCTTAAAAAAGAGCTATGGCAAATTATCATAAGTTTGATTTGTTCGTTTTTGTTCGTTTGAATTTTAATCGCCCGATTAAATTTTTTCTCCATAAGGTTTTTCTAAGTACGTGATTAAAAAACCTCTTTTCCTCTAGGACCGCGTTTAAGGTCCTAGCTTGGTCAAGTCATGCTCTAGGCTTGTGTTCTACAGTTTAAGCACTTTTGAAAATAAGCTTAATTTGAGGCTCTTTTCAACATGCTTTTAATGTGTCGATGAAAACTACAAGTCTTTTTAATGGTGAGGAACCTAACAGTACAACAAGTCTTTATGGGAAATAATGGTATTTTGTTGTCATGGAGTTTATACAGATTTAAATACTAAGTGTATTGTACAACAACAAAACAAACACGTACTCAAAAGAGCGCACAGAACAAAAAACGATATGCATGGCTCTGCATATCGAAGACTGAAAAAAGCGTTTAATTTGAGTCAAAACACCATAAAAATATTAGTTTCACTTGACTACAAAAAACCGCCTCAATTTATGCTTTAGTTATATACTCTGTCCACTTTTAGACATATGTTTTTTAGGCTCTATGGAGTTTTAACGCTCTCTAGAGCCTTCGCAAAAGTAGAAAAATCGGAAAATTTCCGATTGATAATGTATCATATACGGATAGTTTCCGAACACCGTTATAAAAACTTTCATAGTAGTGATTTTTCAACATTGCGCAAAAATGCCTTTTGTCCTTTCAAAAGCACAAAAAGGCTAATCTCAAAAAACGCCGCAAAAAGGCAAAATCTCATGGAAATATCGACATTGATATTAACATTAAATTTCTGTTTACTGTTCGAAGGCTCTAAATGAATCGAAAATTCAGAACCCGAAAAGTGACTGTATTTGTGTCGCTCAATTCCTACAACTAGATAAGCGTAAATTATGCCTCTTTTTCCTAAAGAAGCACGATAAGGCACAAAAAGTGACTTAGGCAAAAATCGCATTTTAGGCTTTTGCGCTCTGAGGCTCTAGAAGGCTCTAAGGGTTATATACTCTGTTCTATACGTGTGTTCTTGTGAGTGTGTGAGCACATGCAGAGCCTAAAGCAAACCGAAATAAACGAGTTGGATAGTTTTCTAACTCAATACGGTTTAACAGAATTGAGAGAGCAAATTCTAGAAATTCAAAAACTAGGTTTTGACTTAGAATTTTTAAGTGCTAGTTGGCGGTTAAGCAGAGCAACAAGAACGCAAATTCGTATAGGCGTTTTAGATTTAAAAGAGCCTAGTCTTCTTAAGTTAATTGTTGCTCACGAAATAGCGCACATTTTAAGAAAAGATGCAGAGGCTAAAGAAACTAGACTAGACTCAGAAATTAGAGCGTGGAAAAAAGCTTTTGGGTCTATCGAACTAACAAAAGAAGCCTTCGAATTTGCTCAGAATTGCATAAGCACTTATTACAAAACTCTTAACTTAGTTATTACATGCTCAGAAGCATATCCAACTTATTACGGAATAACTACACAGAATTGAGAGAAATAAAATCTTAAAGGTTAAGTGAGGTAAACAAAAATGCAAAACACAAACATGGATTTAATACACGCATGGTTAGACAACCTATCGAACATTAAATATGCAAAAAGAGCTATTGCGGACCTAAAGAGAGAATTATTGAAGAGGGGTTTCACTAAAGAAGAGATTAAGACAATACAAAAAGAAATTCAAAAGCGCAATATTAAACCCTTTTTCGAAATAGAGTTTAACCTTCTACAAAGACAGAGGAAAAAATAAAATGCCAAAACTAACAACTGAAAAATATATCTGCTCTAACTGTAGAGAAAAGAAAAACTTAGTTATCGTTAGGAGTTCTGCTTATCTCTGTTCTAAGTGTTATCAGAGTAAATTAGTAAAGCGGACCGCACTTAGACAACTTAACAAAATAGCAAACAAGATTTTAAGAGGTTAAATAAAATATTTGTAACAAAAGGCTCTAAAGTGTTCTTAGTGCGGTTAGACACTTTAGAAATTTCACAGTTATTAGATTCTAGTTTGTTTGCTAGAATTGATAACCTAGTTTCAGAATCTTCTAGAGAAAAAGATTCAAAACAAAAAAAGTGTGAGAGCATGCAAACAATAAAATATCGAACCGTATTTGATAGGATTCTGGCAGAAAAGAATCTATATCAAATAAATGACACAGTTTTCTCTAATACTGTGCCATTAGTTTGTCTTGGTAGTATCTTTAATGTTCTACCGAGATTATTAGAGAAAAATAAAAGCCAATTGGCTAAAAGTGAGAGTGAAAACTAAATGCACAAAATCTTTTTCGCTAGCGATATTTTCAAACCTAACGGACCACAAAAACCCAATCGTTTAGAGCGTTTAGAAGGTGAAAGCGAACAAGAATACTATGATAGAATCTACGATGTCAATTTTCCTAAAGAGATTCAAAAAAGACTAGAACAAAAAGGATTAAGTAAGAAACTAGAGGAAATAGCAACAACAGAAAAGGAAAACTGCACTAATCCAAACAACAAAAACCCTATACACCTAGTAACAAACGTGAGCGTTTACTATCCTAAGACAACAGAGGAAAAACTAGAATTCAAAAAACTAGGTTACGGCACTAGCGTCTTTAGCGAAGGAAAAAAGGTTATCTTAGAAACATGCTTAGAGTGCGGAAAACCCTTAAGCCTAACGATTAGAGATTAAGAGGTTTTAAAAATGTCAACTAAAACGCCTTTAGTTCTAGACAAAAACGCACTCGAAAATTTGGGTTTGAAAAGCGAAGTAATTTATCTTCTAGAATACGATATTCCTAGTGCTTTCAAAAATCCGCAAACAAAAGAACTTAGCACACTATACACAAAAGAACAAGCCATGTTTTTCAGAGCTATCAGAAATAAGTTAATGTTTGCTCTGAAATTCAAACTGCATGCTGTGAAAAATCTATACTCTAGCTGGTTTATCACAGATGATTTTCTAGAAAAATCTGAGAAATTCGCCGAATCTCTGAGAACGGAATTGATAGCTAAGGGATTTTCTGATAAAGCTGATAAAGTGCGCATAATTCCAATAGTAACAACCGAAGAGGGATTTGAAACTTTCGAAGCTAGAAAAGAGGAATTTCTACTTGAGTTCATTCTAGAATCTCAGAAAATTATGGATAAGACACTAAAAGAGAAACGAGCTAGTGATTCTCTAGTTTGGAGAGCTAACAAAACAGTCGAAATTGTGAGCATTCTAAAAGAATCTTTAGCTGATAAGACTAAAAAATCAAGATATAATGAGATAGTAGATTCACTCACAGCTTTAAGTGATTCAATAAGTAGATTTGAACAGCTTAAAGCGCAAAAAGAGCAAAAGAGCAAAAAAGGCTTGGCAAAAATTCAAAAGACAAAAGCGAAACAAAAAGCTAAAGCTCAGAAAATAAAGCCTAAAGCCAAAATCACAGCTAGTAAAAAGTGATAAAACCAAAAATCAAAAACAAAAGAGAGGTTTTAAAAATGTCAAACGAATTACGATTTATTAAAGGCATTGAGTTTATAGATTCAAACAATTACATACCAAGTGCTAAAGCAATTTTGGAAAATGTAGGGAATCTTAGACTCGTGGGGGAGACTGGTGTAGGGAAAACAACTCTAGTGCATAAACTAGCAGAGCTTTACAATTTGCCTTTGTTTGAGCAAAGTTTACAGAGAGATACATCTAGATTAGATTTGCTAGCGACTGATATTTTGAAAGGTGGTTCTATTGAGGTTAGAGAGGGAATAATTCTTTTGTGGCTTAAAGCCAAAAAAGGAATTTGTTACCTCAATAACTTCAACCATGCTGAACCGAATATTTTCAGCTTAATTGAACCCATAGCTGATTTTAGAGGTTTTATCTATATTCCAGAATTACAACAACAATTTAAGAGAACCTCAGAGCACTATTTGATAATAGACCATAATCCAAGCGAAAAAGCTGGTTATAGTGGCACATTTATTGAGAACATAGCAACAATAAGACGTTTCGAAGGCATTGTCATGGATTATATGAGCGCAATATCAGAGAAAAAACTCATAACTAAGCACTCTGGGAGTTATGAGTTCTCAGCAAAATTTGTTGAGCTAGCTAGCAAAACTAGAACTCTCTATAAAGAGGGAAAACTCAGAACGCCTTTAACAAGTGGTAACTTGATAAATTACGCCAAACTTTTCAAAAATGGCTTGAGTGAAACAGAGATAATAGAAATAGCTAGCGCACTCTTCGACGAAAGCGAAAGGGATTTGTTCAAAAGAATGTTTGAACAAGCTGAGAAACTAACGCTAGAACCAGAGAGCACAAATTAAACTGAGGTAAACCAAAAATGAAACTAGAAATATTTACTGTGACCACAAAATTAAGAGAGATAGACAAAACAAGATTAGAGATAGTTCAAACAGATTTAACTAGGCTTTTCTCTGGTTTAACAATAATTCCTAAGTGCTTAGGCTTTTGGCTAAACGATACAGAACACAGAATAGAAAAGGATAATATAGAAATTTGGCTAATCTACACAAAAGACTTAACTTTCAAAATTAGAAAAGAAAAGTTTTTAAAACTACTCACAGAAATTAAAGACATAACACAACAAAAAGAACAAGCCTACAGCATAGACAACACTATAAAATTTCTCTAAGTGCAGAGAGGTTAAGCAATTGACAAACAAAACTTTCTTAGAAACGTTCTCAAAACATCTAAAAGAGTTACAAGAAATAGCTCTGTGCATAACAAAAGACAATAGCATAAGCGTTCAATATTCGACGCAGATTAAAACAGCATGCTATAGTTGTGACAAAAATCTGATTCTCTTAACGTCAAACGGTTTACCAAAAGGCATAGAAAATTTTCCTAGAGCACATGCAAAACTTTTAGACGCCTTAACAAGCCATGAGTGTGGTCACGCTCTCTTAACAAATCCTCTAGAAGATAGATATCGGAGATTTGAGAACGCTAAGAGATATCAAAAACTAGCGGAATTTATAGTTAACATCATTGAAGATAAGCGCATTGATTATTTCATAATCTTGCGTTATCGCTTAGACTTAGGTAAAAGACTAGAGTTCTTAAACAGATTAGAAACAGAGAGCATAGAAAAAACTTTAGCTAGTGCTTTTGACAAAAAGAACCCTAACCTAGAACTAAACAGAAAACTAGCACAACTTAAGTTAAATGAGAAAAACATAAAGGCTAGCCTTTTGTTAAGTGCAATCGTGAATAAGGGTTTATACTCTGCAACTTATCCTAGAGAATTAGAATCACTTTATGATTTAGAACTGAAAAAAGACTTAGCTAAATGCCTAGACATTCTAGAGAGTGTAAAATATCAGAGAGTCACACACGATTTAATCAAAAGTGCTGAAACAATTTATAACACAATTGAAAAGCATATCGACAAAAGCGAAAACTCAGATAACGCACAAAAAGGTTTAGGCTCTTTAATTCCTAACATTCTAGAGAACGGAGAACTAATAGTTTTCTTAACTAAAGAACAGTTAAGAGAGCTAGAGGTTAATGAAAAATCAGAGGACAAAAAGGAAAAACAAAAAGAAGAGGCTAAGAAACAACTAGAAGATTTACAAAAAGGCTTAGGTTGCGGTATGGATAAAGGCTCGTTAATCCACGCGCCAGAGCCAAACTTTTCTAAATATGCAGAGCTAGTGCAGAGAAATTCTAACGAGATTCAGAGATTACTAAACAAACTAAAACGAACAGTTAAGCCTATTGTACAGAGAGCACTATTCCAAAGACGCGGTCGATTTATGAACGGTATGCTATCTAAAGCCTATACCTCTAGCTTATCACGTGAGGTAACAAACTGTTATCAGAGTTCTAACATGGCTTTTGAAAAACAAAAAGTAGCACTAGAGATTTTAATCGATTTTAGTGGTTCTATGGATTATGAGGATTCAATAAACGTATGCACTATTCTATCTGAGGTTTTTGGCAATTGGTTAGAAGATAAAGCCTTTAGCATTCTCTGTTTTGCTAGCAATTTCATAAAAATCAAAACATTCTTTGAGAGTTATCAAAACACTAAAGCGAGAATCGGAAATATTTCGATAGGTTGTAATACAAACGTGATAGAGCCTTTAGAGGTTAGCCTTAAACTCTTTAACACTATTGGAGAACCACGACAAAAATTGTTCGTGCTTGTTTCAGACTTTCAATTTGGTTCTCAATTTGATAGAGCTAACGAGATTCTAGAGCAATATTCTAAATATGGCATTAAGTTGTTGTTCATTGGCTTAGATAATTCTTACGATATGAATAGATATCTCCCAAACTCTAAAAATGTCTTTCGCACAACTATACAAGATGTAAAAACTCTCCCAGAAATGTTTGTCGATATCTATTTACTCGCTAGTGAGACTATAATAAAGTAAGGTGACCAAAAACGCAAATCAAAATTTATTATCCTAAAATCTCTCAGCAAGATTCAGAGTTTGACTTAGCCATTTTTGAGAAACTAACTAGGCTTTTCAATGGCATGACTAAATATCCAACAAAAGGCTGTTGGTTAAATTCTCAAACAAATAAGATAGAAAAGGATAACATAGAAGTTCTAGAGATTCTAACAGATTCAGCATATTTCAAAACAAAAGAATCAGTGTTCATTCAATTACTAGAGCAAATCAAAAGAGAACTTAAACAAACAACTATAGCCTATTCAATAACTGAAAACTCGGAGATTTTCTTTTTATGATGTTCTAACCTATGACAATTAGCACATAAAAGCCTAATTTTTTTCCCTCTTATTTTTTCAATAAAATCTTTTCTTAACCATTCATATTTATTATCTGTTTTTCCTTCTAAATGGTGAAAATCAAAAACGCATAGGTTTAACTCTAAAACCTCTAAAGAACAATTGAAACATTTATTGCTTAGCATAGAACAATAGCCTAATTTAATTTTACTCATTCTAAGTTTGTTATAATTTGTTTGTTCTTTTTGGTGTTCTTTTCTATAGGCTTTAATTTGTTCTCTATTTTGCGCTCTATAGTTTTTCATATAAACCTTAAAATAATCTCTATGCTTTTCGTAATAATCTCTCGAATATTCTTTTCGATTTGGCATTTCTGTTTATCTCTCTATAAAATAAAAGTGTTAAACAACTGTTATAAGTTTTCTTGTATCCTCTTTTTGAAAACACCTAAACTAACCCTTTCCGTTTTTATGCCAAGGCTTATTTTCTCTCGGCTCATATTTTCGTATCCTATCTCACCATTTTCTAGGTCTAACTTTTTTTCTCTTTAAAAATCTGAGATGTAAAACTGAATGACAACTAGCGCATAGAACAGTTGTTTCTAACGGATAATAACTTATCTCATGTGTTACCAAACTCTCTTTAGAGAAACAAATTTCACAAAACTCTAATTTTGGAATAAACAAACTAAAATCTTGTTGTCTATTTGCTAATTGTTCTAACTTTTCTAACTGTTCTTTAGTTTGTTTAAGTTCTCTATCATTATAACATTTTTGCGAACAGTATTTTTGTATTCCTTTTTTATAGTGAGGATTAGGCATAAACTCTTTTTGACAAGTGATAGCCGCACAAACATTCATTTTAATCATCATATATAATTGTACCGAAATATGTTATAAGTTTACTTCTACAAAAATTGTTTCGCTCTCTAAATCGTTCTCTAAATCGCTTTTTAAACTCGGATGAGGCTCTAAAATTTCGAAATTCTAAGCACGTGATTAATTTTCTCTTTTAATTCGCTCTCTGAAAGCCGCTGAAGGTCTGAAGTTTGGAAATTCTCAGCACGTACTTAACTAGGTCTTTTTCAACGTTAACCCTAACATTCAACCGAGAGCCTAAACCCAGAGAGAGCATACTTTCATAATCAGTAACCAGAGAGAACAGAGCCTAACCATTACTAACCAGAACCAGATTAACCAGAGCCTATCAAGTCAACTAACCAGAGCCTAAACCAAACCCAAACCTAAAGACACAGCTAGACATAACCTCTAGTTCTCATACTCACTAACTAAGCCATACAGTCACTAAGTATTAATGAGAACATACCTTACAGAGAGAGTACAGTATAGACCACATTCATAACTAATCAATATCACTTAGTATCTCTTACTATCAATAGACACATACCTCATAGAGAGTATTTCCATGATTATTGCATGATTGTCTATGCTAATGTTAGTTTATCGCGCGTTATTGCCTAGTATGGTGCCAGGATTCAGCAATTAATTAATCAAGTAACTAGGTAACTAATCAATTAATTAACTAACGAAAGCGCACGACATAGAGCACTTGGTAACTAGCTTAACGTCTGTGCCTAGTTACTTTCAATTCCCCTTTGCTGGGATTTTTCCTTGACTCAACGTCTGTGCCTAGTTAGAATTAATCACATGCTTAAATGACATATGGAATATAATCACGCGCTGAAAACCTCAAATCGTGCCACGTTAATCTAATTAGTCACGATTTGCGCTTAGTTAACCAAATTGATGTTAACAATATACTCTAATTAACCAACAGAGCAATAAACCTAGATTAACAAGCCAAAATAACCCATACCCCCCCTACCATTAGGGAAAAGAGGCACGAATTGAGCTTAGAATAATCACCTATTATGCTCTCTAGAGTTGTATGTGGATGTTATGGGAGTCGAAATGTTAATTAAGAGGGATTGCTTATATATCGTTAACTATGATTGAGGTTAATTGACGATGGAAGAGAATGAGTATAGAGAACGTAGGTATTTAATCTATCGGGATTTCGCTAGGGCGATTCTGGAAGCTTCGAACAAAAGAGACTTGGCTTTATCCGCTTTGAACAGAGAGTTTAATGAGACTATAGACAAGAAAGAAGGTTGATTGACGTGTGCGGTCCTAAATCGATTCCAAAGAAGGTGAAGCGAGAAATATATAGAGACTTATGTAAGTTGCTTGAATGTGATGAAGTTAAGTTTCCATCTATGCCGAGAATTACGAAGGTTAAGATGTTGCGAGGCATGGCGAGGGATGATGCAAAGAAGAAGGGACTTTGTTCTAATGAATTGGTGATTGTTGACGGGTCGAAAGTCGAGAGGATTAAGGGCGACCTAGTTTCATATTTGCTTAAATATGCCAGAGGCGAAAAATAGTTGTCCGATGAGATTACTTGTGAGGATATGGAAAAAGCTATTAAAGAAATTGAGGCTAAAGGTTATATTAACGTTAAAGTAACGCATTGTCGTTTTTGGAAGGGTTGTCGGAAGGATTTGGTTTAAATGGTTTATTGGATTACATGGCAGTTAGGGACTTCGGCGTATTGCGACCATGAGGACTTGAGTTTGTTTACGGTCTATAATCTGATGGACTTGGAAGACGGTTGGAATGAACCTGAACAATTGGCTGGACGAATGCTGATGATTATGGAAGATTTGAGGGTGGGGAAAAGAGTCGTGCTTATGTGCGCGGCTGGAATATCACGGTCTAACGGCATGGCGATGGGAGTCCTATGCGCTTACCATAACTTTTCCTTTGACGACGCCAAAAAGATAGTTGAATATATTTGTCCGAGAGCAAACCCGATGCCAGACCTTATGGACGCCGTGAAAGAGGCGATGCAACTAATCAATGGAATATCAAACTCTAGAAGTTAAATATGTTGGCGAACGTGACATATGGCATACGCCCTGCTATGGTGAATTCGGTAAATGGAATCAGTTCTGGATTTTAGGGTGTCCTAGATGTGGAGAAGTTCTTACTCTTCGAACTTTTGGAGAAGGACCTCAACATCGAGTAATATCCATAGACCCAGTTCACATAGAACCGTCTATAGGTTGCACACACTGTCGAGCGCATATATTCGTTAGAAACGGCAAAGTCGAAGTGCTGGGTGACTTCTAATTGTGGAAGTTTAGAGTCTGGAAATGGTGTTTTGGGTTTGGACTTGACTATAGTTTAGGAAGAAATATGCGTGAGCGGTTACTCTGCAAAAAGAATTTCAAAGTAATTTCCTTTCAAATCATGATAAAGAGGAAGGATATGAGAAGGAAGCGTTATATGGTTTTGGACGAGAAAGAGTTTGTCGGCGTCAATGACTCAGGAATGTATAAAGTGCTATTCGAGGACTGAAAAGGCTACTAATATATCGGTATCCTTTATATACTCGTTCACTTACCTATATAGTTTCACCGTTCGCTCTCCTTTAAATACGTTCGTTATTAGCGAACTGACCTGAAAAATTTTGGGACAGGTATTGAAATACGCTTTTTTGGGTTTTTGGGGCGTGGGGAAAGGTTTATTAAGTCCATTGACCATTTTCATCTTAGTGGTCGAAATGGCTGGAAACAAATGTCCGCTATGTAGTCTAGACTTGAAGGAAGAGAAGATATACTATTCCGACCAAGATTTGATTGTTTTGCAGACAAAAGACTTGAAAGGACATGTAGAGCGGATTATGATTGTTTCGATTGAGCATACTCATGATATTCAATTTGAGAATCCCACATTATTCGAACATGCTCTTGATGTCTTAACGCAGATAGGAAAGAGAGTCTTTAAATATACTCCTAAATTCGTTATTATGGATTCGACGTTTGCTACTATAAATGAACATTGGCATCTTGTGGCAACTGACCTTGCTTCCCAATCAGAAGATTTTGACCAGATTTTAAGGACTAAATGGGTTAAGGTAATAGACCCAAACTGGGATTAATATGGTGACAAAACTAAAATTATATGAATTGAAATATATTTTTCCACCAAATAAGAAGGGACAACGACATCTTCGAGTTTTAGCGGCAAATGAAGAAGAAGCACTATTAATGCGTAGTTATCTACTTTACGAAGGATTTGAAGGTTAAATCATGGGCGGACCACAAAAAACTGGACAGAAATCGAGGGCTGGTAAAGGTTCTCACGGTTCTACAACTAAAGCTGGTAAAGTTCGAAAGCAAACTCCAAAGATTCCACCTAGTAACTTGAGAAAGAGCAAAATTCCAAAAGTTAATGCCAGACGAAGATATCATGCCAGAGTTGAGTTAGAGCGAGAAACTGGTCAAGACTGGTTTCTTCTAGAAAAAAAGAGAGTTCGTTAGATTTTTTAGCTGACGTAAGGCTTTGTGGGCTTTTTTCGTTTGGCTTTCTTCGCTTCATAATCTTTTTCTACGTCGCCTGTTTTCACCGTTGTTATGGCAATATCCATCTCTATCCACTCTTTAACAAGCCGTGTCATTTTAGGAACCATATCTTTCATTTCATCAAGGGAGAGCATTGTATCCATACTATTTAAATTGCACCATTTTTGCCATCCTCGAATGCTTCCAATCATAATGCCAATTAAATGATTTATCATGTTGCCATAAGTTAATCTATCCTTGTCTGGCTTTTTCTCCAATTCATCAATAACTACTAAAGTATCTTTTAGTTGTTGGATGTATATTTTATTGACTTCGATTGTTTTCGCCTCAATGAATTCTGTTTGCTGTTCTTTCGTCAGCATTATCTCATTTCCTTCACTTTCTTCTTCATCCATTTTTTTCACCTAAATATATCCCAAACATTTTAATATTGCTATGATTGTAGGAACTGCTCCGAAAACAAAAAAACAGATTTTCCATGTGGTAGATAATTTTATTTCTTTCTCTTCCAATACTTTCAAGCGGTCACGTATATCTTTAACTTCATTTCCAGTTATTTTCTGGATATCTTTTAATGTCTCTTTTATCTCTGTAAAGTCTTCGTTGTTTTTATTTATGTGATTATTTATCCTTTCAGTAATAGTGGCAAGATTAACAAGCAATTCATGTAAAAGTTTTCCATTTGTTTTCTTGCCTTCACTCATGACTCAAGCCACCCCTTCAATTTTTCCCAATCAATTGAAAATCTTGGACCCCTCTTTTTCTCAATAGGTCTTGTATCCTCTTTATCTCCATTTGGGTCTTCTCGATAAATATGCGGGGCTTTATTTTTTGCCTTCTCCTCACTCAACGTTTATCCCTATCTCTATATGTGATTAATCATGCTTATCAGTCTTCTCTATACTTCGCCTCTTATGACATTCTTCGGTGCCGAGACACCAACCTTTTTCTCTATGGTTTACATATGGAACAAGGAGTATATCCACGAGAGATTGCTTCGGATAAAGTAATTGGAATGGATGAATATTTAAGATATCTACAACCTATTTGATGATATTTCTCACCAGTTTTTGTAATATAAACTATTCTTTCTGATGGAAGAGGAGTAGAATTAGAATTATCTACCGATGATTGTTCTAATGGTTCTCGTCGGGTGCTAATGTTTGGTGAAATTAATGGAGTAACGATAATTAATAATAAAATTATCTGAGATATTATAAGTCCCAGACAAAAGATTTTAAAAAAACCGATTTTCTTCATCATGTTATATATGAGAAAGATTAACGGAGCCAACTCAATTAAACAGAATAAAAATATGATGAAGAATATAAATAGAAAAAACATTCATTCATCCCTTTTTTTATTATTCTATATCATCATTACTTTATGTATCATCGTTATTAATAAAGATTCCTATAACTTTTGATGTGGACATATCCCATTATTTATTCTTTTTCCCAAGTTACAATTGAAACAAAGCACTTGATAACCTTCAGGATAATTGTTTCTGATAAGCCAATGAAAAACATTCATGTTTATTTCTCTTCTATGTTTGGTTCCACCACCATAAATATGGTCAATTGATAAAAAATCTATTTCCACCTCATTGCAACAGGCACATTTAGGAGTTCCATTAGAATAATGCGAAAGAACTTTGAATTTAATCTTTCTACGATATTTTTCTGAATAATTTTTATATCGTGATGGATATTTCTTTCTATATTTTTTAGCATAATTATTGATTAATTCTTTATGGGAAGTATTATAACGGTCTCGTCTTGCTTTAAATCTATCTTTATTTTCTTTTCGCCACTTTAACTCATAGTTATTATGGCATTCTTTACAATGGTATTTTAATCCATCTAAATTTCTTCCATCTTTTCCAAATTCAGATAATGATTTTCGTTTGTTACAACGACAACAAACTTTATCTTCTACCATATATTTCCCCATAATATAAATATAGATGGTGTTATTTATAAGTCTTTTCCCTGATTTTTTGGCACTCATCGGTTCCAATGCACCAGCCTTTGGAACGTATAGTGGCACATTTATAAGGGTGATAAAGGAAACGTTCATGTTTAAAGTAATCTTCAATTTGAGCCATACTGGTTTTTTCTTTAAAATCACTCCACGTTTGTCGGCAAAGTTCGAGCATTTTCTCAGACGTATTATAACCAGAATAATAGATTTCCGAAAGCCAAGCTAACCTCATATTATGATTTGCTTCTCCTTTTCTCATCCTCTCTTTGAAACAAGGGCGGATTCCGTGTCCAAATTCTACACCGTCACCATTACCGTTTTTCACTTCTTTCTCCAAATTCTTTATAGTTGCTTTTTCTTCCTTATACTTTTTCGCTCTTCGATGCTTCATTATTTCTATCGCTCTTTTTACAAAACTTGTTGGAATACCATAAGTTCGATAATATTCTAGACTTCGAACTTTGGTTGTTTCTAATTCTGAATTTAGTATCTCGCATAGTTCTCCAGACTTTTCATGATACGTCAAAGGAACCCTCGCAAATTTTGTTAGACCGCCGATTAACATGGTATCTAAAAACTCATAACTAGAAATTTGTTCAATAATCATTTTTTGCATCAACTCGTAAAGTTCTTCTGCTTCATCTTTTAGATTTGGATTAAATTGGAAGATTTCTGTTAAAAAGAAATAAATATGAAAACCCTTGTAGGTTTTCACTATGAGTGGTGTCGGAATAAATTTCTCTTTTTGCGCTTTACAGATTTTCTCAACTCCTTCTAGAAATTTTAGGACTTCTTTGGCAATTAGTTGAATTCGTGGTTTTTCTACGCATACGGTTTTACAATTTGGACATAAACCACCTCTTTTTACATTATCAATCGTCTCTTTAATTAAATCGTCTTTCTTTATGTAGATTCCACATTTAGAACAATATTTGGAATCGTCGTCAAAATCAAAAAATAGCTTTTCTATAGCCATAGATTGTTGATATGCTCGCATCGGTTGAACGGTGAGCC
>Ga0315296_10002068_pt1 | contig 17265 bp, 25 predicted proteins | sample YL17G14_18_MG_FD_203921 | JGI IMG/M metagenome (GOLD analysis project Ga0315296, IMG submission 203921) | Sediment microbial communities from Yellowstone Lake, YNP, Wyoming, USA - YL17G14_18 | ecosystem: Environmental > Aquatic > Freshwater > Lake > Sediment | place: USA: Wyoming | collected... | reverse complement strand
CGATCGCGATGAATCGTTCGATGAATCGTGCCAGGAACTCTTGGAATGTCGCGATGTCGAGTTGCGGGTCGCTTCCGTCGACGATGGCGCTCAAATCATGTTCCAGGATCTGGTCGGCGAGGAACTCAGCGCTTTCAGGTACGACCGCGACGTCTTTGCCGATGATCAGTAGCGGGAATCGGTCGCGAAGAGTCGCGTACTCGCCCTCCACGTCGACAATGATTATGCCTGTCTTTCCGAAGACCTGCTCCACAATTCGCCTAGCAGTCCATGTCTTGCCCCATCGGGAGATACTGCAGAGAAGGGTCCGGCCGGTGATGAGCTCTTGTAGGTCGAGTTCGGCTTTCCCACCGCGTAGCGTCTCGCCAAGAAGAATTTTATCCGGCATCACGAGACCTCCTGTGGGATGATGCGTGGACGAACGACCGCGCTCATGCTCACGTGGCGGCGTTGAGCCTCGGAACGGATCATCTCTTTGAGGGGCCGGGCTATTCTAAGATTCAACTTGTCGTCGGAGCGAAACTGTCCTGCAATCCGTTTGATCTTCAACTCGAGGGCGGCGCGAAGCTCGAGTTCTTTCGCGGCTCTCCGGTCACTGAAGAGAGCATGCTTCATCTGGTCAGGTAACTGCGCGAATGTGGAGAGCCCCAGCTCGAGAAGGGTGTTGATGACCTCGTTGACTTGGATTCGATGATCTTTCCGGACATCTCGCCAGATCTCGTAGATCTGCATGAAGCGACGCTCGGAGAAGCGTACGCCTCGAGAGACAGTCACCAACCTACCGACCCCATCTCCTGTGCACAAATCGTGCTGACAGCATGGGGAAATGCTGAGACTCTGAGGCTAGTCGTTGCATCTTGAGTAGCCTCATGTTTTGCCGCCCTCACGTTTCGGGTAGCGTCCAAGGAAGTCGCCTTCGATTCGGTAGACGTGGCGGCCAATCGTGTAGTAGCCGTTGACCGCTTTCTCTTGGATGAGTGCGAACGTTTGCTTGAGTTCGGCGTGGTCTTTGATGCGGATCCATTCTCTCCCAGGAATCTTTCCAGGCGCCCAGGGGAGGCTGTCCAAGGTCTTCTCGAGCGGCGTCGAGGATGCTGAGGTATCTTTCTGTGCGAATCCGTTTGGACTCTTAGGCGGCGATGTGAGAGACTTTTCGGGCCCCCAAACTTTCGGGGCAGCAGGTGTGATTTCCTGAAGAGCTTTTCTGAGTAGTGCGTTGATGTCTCTGTACGCGTCCAGCGGGTTCTCAAGCGGTGCGAGATCTCGCTTCAAGGATACCGTCGGGCCAGTCGGGCCAATGCTGAGGCCCACCCGTGTGGGCTGACGGATCCCTTGAGGAGCGCTCATTTCGGCTGTGCCTCCCGTTGGTCGTCGATGATCTCTTGCTCAAGGTATTCGTTGGCGCATGGTTTGCTGCAGAACCAGCCGGTCCAGTGATCGCAATCGGTGGAGAAGCTGAGTGTGACCACTGGGTACGGTAGGTCCTTGCTGCAGCGACAGCATCTTCTCATTGCGTGGAACCCTCTAGGATCTTGGCGACATCTTCGTAGAGCGCGGGGTTCGGAGCGTATTCTCCTGCTTTGGTCGCGATGACGCGGGGGCAGCCTTTCTCCATGATGAAATTCTCAGTCGGCTTGTTCGTGGCGATCTCGTTGACGCGCCTGTCAACGGTTCGCTTACTTGGCGCCGGCCATTTCTTCGGCCAGGCACCTTCTCGGATTGCTGAGTAGACTTTCTCGCGGACTCGGTAGTAGATGTCAAGAAGTGTCGGAGGCTTCTGGTTCTCTGACATGTATCCGCGTATGGCGCGGAAGGCAAGCCATTGAATAACCTCTTGGAAGGTCTTATCCTCGTAGAAGGCCGGGATGAAAGAGGGCGTAGCTATGTGGCCCTCGTCCATCGCCTTCTGGACGCGTCGCAGTATGTTCACGTCCGATGCGAGTTCGTGTAAATGCATCAGATCGTTTGATGTCAGGTCGGCGTACGGTTCCAGTAGTTTTCGCTGGCGTGCATCGGGAACGTTCATGATGGTGACGCTCCCAGGATCAGTTGCTCTGTCTGGCCTAGCGAGCGGTCTTGATGGAATTGGGGCGGTAGCTCGTAGCCGCATCCTGGGACCTTGCAACGCCACGATTTGTCGTAGTCATGCACATGCCAGGGGTCGTCTGCCCGGTTCATGATCCCGCCTCCTTCGGTGAACGAGCAATCGCTACGTCACATCGGGGACATTTGTAGATCCGCGAATAGTTGTCGGCGTCTTCCCCGTCGCTGAACTGTTCTGGCTGCTCCTTCTTGGGAACCAGTCGGAGGCGCTGCAGTGGGAACCAGGTGTGACAGTAAGGGCACTGGATCTGAAGCTTCTTGAAGTGCTTCATTCCTTCTCGCTTCCATCGATCTTAGCCTGAGTCAGTTTGTCGAGAGAGGTCGAGATCGGAATCGTTTTCGCGAGTTCAGCGGACTCTTTGTCATGTTCGGGAATCTCGCAGAAGTCGCCTGAGTGGCGCCGGACTTTCGGGTCGCCTTTGTCGTTGATTCCCACATGCATGAGTTCGTGGACAATGATTCTGTGACGTTCGGACCTCTTCATCAGGTCCCACTCGGCCGTCCAGAACGTGAGAAGAAAGTCGATTCCAGAAACGGTTCTGATTGCATTGGATATCTTTCGACACGAAGCTGCCTCGCGGTCCGCTGGAGCTTTGCCCTTTGCGAAAACAGCGACGACTTTGAAATCATGAACGGGCGCGAATGTTTCATGCCCCATGACATCCTCCACAGCTTTCTGAAGTCGGGGATCGTGGACGTACTTCTCCTGAGGCTCCTCGCTCATTTGCAGGATCTCCTGCAGGGGAATCGTTCGGGGTGGACTGCACATTCGGGCCCGACCTGCCCTGGCGGTGTCTTGGTTGTTGGCTGGCCGCAGCAGGGGCAGTAATGGAAATTCATCTGTGCCTCAGCAGTTTCGTTGAGGCGTTTCTCTAGAGTTCGTGTCAGGTGGTCGAGCTGCTTCATTTCCCTGTCGAGAACGGCCCACTTGTCCTGGGCATGCATGGCCTCGGCGCTGCTGAGAATTTTGTCCGCGTAGGCTTTGCTGAATCGTTGCTTGCGGGTTCGTGTGAGCCAGTACTCGTAGTATTCTGCTCGCTCACGGATACCCTCAAGGGTGGTCATGCGGGGTTCGGGGCCACGATATCGCGCCGGAACCTTCTCGATATCCAGGACTTCGGCGTCGGTCACCTGGACGGTGGCGGTCAATGTGAGCGCCATCTACGCCGGGACCTCCGTTCTCGGTTGCGCTGGGGCCTCCTTTGTAGTGTGCTGGAGAATGTGATACCAAGCCTTCGTATGCTCTCGCTCTGGCAACGCGATTAATTCTGTAACGGGAACTTTGCAGTAGCAGGGGTATTGTCGCCCGGAGACTTCGATGGTTGATGTGGTTCCAGCGATCACAGTGCTGGAACCTCCAGAGCTTTCTTGCGGCCTTGGATTCGTTCGATTTTCTCTCGGACTGCTGCGCGGTAGAACTCGGGGGTGCCTGTGTAGCCAAGTTCGGGGTGTTCGGCGACGATGCCTTCTACTTCGCGGACGAGGTCTGCGGGTTGGGGGACATGTATCCATTTTAGGGCTTTTCGTTTCTTGCCCTTGGCCAATAATAACACCTATGCGATATAGGCGTTAGAGGGGGTTATATAACACCTATGTCTCATACCTGTTTCGGCGCCTAAACATGCCCAAAACCGAACGAGGAAGACCACCCAAACGCACAAGCGTAGGATTGCCCAACCCTATGGTCGACGAGATTGACAGAATCGTGGCCGACCATCCCGAGATGAACTACACACGCCAGCAGTTCATCGAGTCCGCCATCCGCGAGAAGATCGAACGTATACGGTTACTTGAACGCCCAGGACGCGCGTAGCCTGTCACGGAAATCCACCACGGCGCCACGCAGAAGATCGTTTCTGGCACCAATAACCTCCGACTGCAACTGCTTCCAGCTGTTATCCGAGTTGGAGCGGTCAAGCTGAGTCATCAAAGACTCCACATAAGACAAGGCCTCTAAGGCCCCCCGGGCGTAATCGTTCACATGTTGAGCCTCCTTGCCCAGCCTTCCAGAATGCTCGAGATCAATTCCTCGGGTTCAAGAGGGCTCTGTATCGCGACTAGGTAGGCGAGGATTCGACGATAAATTGGATAAGAGATCATGACACTGACGTGGCCGGTTACCTCCGGATCCTCACTCGCGGGCGACGCGGACATGATGCCCTAGTGGAATCAATACGATTCATAAAGGATGAGGGAATAGAACCGCGAGGAGAGAGCCAAACAAAACTACCCCATACGCCCCCGAGACATTACAACATAGGAAAAGCCTCTGAGTATAACCCAACAATTCGCTGTTCCTTGTTCCTTCCTTGAAGCACTAGACGGAAAGACACCATCTGAGGCGTGTGGAATAGAAGTCCAAGGAGAGAACAAGTGGATAACCCTCATCCAAAACGCCAGTCGAGGACGGAAAGCCTAAGCATGAACCGATGGATCGATCTAATCGGACAGGCCGCGAGGCACACCGCACGACAGGTTAGCAGCTAGGAGTCTACTAGGTCAGGAACTTCTCCAGGGCAGGGGTCAAATCCTTTGCGCCTCTCACAGCAACTAGCATCTGGTTCTCTCTTTTGAGAAAGACGCCGGTTACAATCGTTGACAGGCTAGTTGGGTCGTCAAGAAAAGGACAGAACCGTGAATGCACGCAGTAAGGAAGGTCGGGAGCCATACATTCAGAGTACTTCTCTTGCACAGCCAGATAATCACAGTTCTGTAGTGAGTTCCTCGCAATCTCTTCTCTGACCACAAAACCAAGGACGGGAACATTGTTGTCAACACACGATTGCCATTCAATAAGCTGTCCGCCTCCCGCAGAGATTCCCAAGTTGATCACTGCTTTGTCGCCAATCTGAGGAAGCACTCGGTAGAAAATGTAGTCAGATGTCGGGAAGATGCTCTCATGGGAGAGCTCATCGATTAGTTTTCTCAGAAAGGGTGGAGCGAAATCGCTCACTGGGCGAATATCCTTTGGAGCCTTTGGAAGAAGGTAGCCACGTGCAGTGATGACGGGGTGACCAAGGCCGGAGACTTGTTCTGCGACACAGTCAATCACTTCCTTCCCTCCGCTTGCATGTGAGCCAAACACGCCTATCCGCCCTATCCCCATCGCTTTTTCCGCCGAGCGCCTCATGACCCACGCTATCAAACGTTCAATTGAGGTTGCTACTCTCCTGAACTTGTCCTCTAGGCTGTCATCGCTGGAATTTGCCAATCAGTCCACCAGTGTTAAATAGTCATGTCCGACGAAGCACCTGAACTGACCCGCCCATGACATTTAGCGCTTTGGATCAATGGTGCTGGAGTTGCAGGGCGATATGAGAGTCTCTCTACGCAGATGGAGTCGCTCTACGCCTATAAGTCGGCACCTCCTAAACACTAGACCAGATTGGATGATTGTTTGGGCGAACAAAAGTGAAAGACGGGAGAGTTGAGAGATGAGCAAAGAACTCATAGAATGGGCGAGCACATTCGAGGCCTTGGGAAATCCCACCCGTCTGGGCATACTGCTCGTGCTCTACGCGAGTGATACGACTCGCAAGGACGCGAATTGCCTCACATTCTCAGAAATCAAGGAAATCATGAGAATACCTTCTGATTCCGTCTTGGACTACCACTTGAAATGCTTGGTTGATACCCAACTCGTAAAGAAGACTGCCACCTCCAGTAGTCCTAGTGGGAGAGTCTATCCACTCTACCGCACAACGGAGAAGGCAGTTGCTTTCTTACAGACAACGGAGAAGGCAGTTGCTTTCTTAGAGAAAGTCGGACTGGCTGAAGCAACGCGCGAACTCATGAAAGAGGACGAGGCACACCCGACGTAGATCGTCCCAGACGAAGCAGACACTGCGAAGGCAGGCATAGGCGACAAACTGAACTTGCTCGTGGTTCTATCTGTCCGCAGATACTGTTGAAATCTCCGAGACGCTTTGAAATCTCACTCTGATGTCAGAGGGATGGTAACATCCAGTTTGAGGCATCCCACCGAGTCCCTATCAGTCATAGAGGTACCACCGCTTTCGGCCGCAAATCTTAACCATGCAACAATCGTGTTTTGAGTCGATTGAAGGTTTCTAGTTGACTGAAGTGAAACCACTTGATTTAGTGAAGATGCTCGAAGACGGAGTTGTCGAAATACCTGAGCTTCAACGCGAGTTCGTTTGGAGCAACGAACAGGTTAAGGACCTAGCCGAGTCTATCTACAATCGCTACCCCATCGGCATGATAACTTTGTACAGAGTGCCGAAGGAACTTGCGACGAAACAGGGCGCAAGTTGGGTGTTAGATGGACAACAGAGAATCATGTCTCTTGCCTTGATCGTGAACGGTGCAATACCGGTTAAGGCAGGCGCACCGCGAAGGGCATGGGTTTGGTTTAATCCCAACCATGAAGACTTCCATTGTACGGAACCGCCCAGGAGAATGCCAACTGAATGGGTAAATCTATCAGATATCCTAAAAATGAATGACCAAAGTCTTGTCCAGTTTATCCAAAACAGATCAAGTGGAGAACGAGAAAAAATACAGCTCCTTTGGCTAAGATTTCGTGATTACAATTTACTGGTTCATGACATTCATGAGGATCTTGACCTAGACAAACTTGGGGATATATTCGTCAGGACCAATTTTGCGGGAACGCGGGTAAGAGGGGCCGAAGTCTATTCAACAATGTTAGCTGTGGCAGCGCCAGGAATAGTTAAACAGCTAAGAGGGTTTGTTGACTCTTTGAACAACCAGCGTGGGTGGGACGTAGACTATGGTGTCGCCATGAGGATATTCATGGCGTTCCTGACCGATGGCAGAGTAAAATTGGCAAGTAGGGTCCTTGACCAGGCTGGGAAGCTCAAAGATAGCCTACAGACTAAGAAGGAGCAGATTCCGGAAATCGTAACCAAAGTGCAGAAGAGCATTGTGAGTGCGATAGATCTTCTTACGAGTACAAATGAACTTGCGATAGCAACTCCTAGCTACGAATATCTACCTTCCCAAAATGTCCTTGTAATCATGGCTTACTACGTAGAAAAAAGATCGCTAACCGCCGAAGCGGAGAAGAGGGGGCTCTTAGGCTGGTTCGTTTTGGCATCCCATTTCGGTAGATATGGCAGCGGAACTGAAACTAGGCTAAATGAAGATCTTTCCGAAATAGAACGCGGTGGAGATTACAAAGCTCTAGTTTCGAGACTTGAAGCACGCGAAGGCGATCTCAAGGACAGAATAAAGGAAAGTGTACAAACGGGTCGAGGACTAGGCAAGCTGCTTCTGTATGCGATCTTGAGAGCAGGTGGAGTTAAGGATCTCACCACTCACCAAGATCTCACCACTGCCGATGCAACAATCCATCATATCTTTCCAGAGGGAGTGTTAGCTGGATCTGAGTGGGAGGCGCTGAAGGACAATGTTAACAACCTGACGATCGCAACCATGGGCACAAATAACGCCCTTAGGACACAAAGACCTGAGACATATCTTCTACGAGTACCCCCGGAAATTCGAAAGACACACTTGATACCGGACACTGCGGAATTATGGGAAGTTCAAAAGTTCAAGCTATTCATCGAAAAACGCGCAGAGTTATTGTCTGATGCGGTGGAGAACTTCTTCCAACGCTATGTACCTTGAAGCAGCCGAAAAATGTACTTCACTCGCATAATCATCGATTCGGCCAAGGAGTCTGGAGGTCTGTCCGACATAGAATGGGGCGAAGCCTTTGTTGGAGTCTTCCACGCCCAAAACGTAGACAAAGTTCATAATCTCTTGACTTGGCGGGAGATCCGCTGTCTCAAAGGCAGGGAACTCCATACCTATCATCTCCATGGGAGCAGCTTCACCAGGGTCTTGCTATCGCCAACAACTAAGGTTTGCTACGAGGGTCTCATTCTCTTGTCAGCTTTTTCGCAATTGAAACAGTCGAGCTCGCGCGTTTCCCCACGATAGGCAAAATTGCACCGGAACTTGTGTTCATAAAACTAGGAAGTTATGAACATAAATTCGTGATAGTAACAGCCAAGGCTGAATCGCCAATTTCGTGACAGCCTCGACCGTTATCAAGTGGGTACGGAAGTTCAGCGAACTCATAGACAACTACGTGAATACTCTCAAGCCGCAACTTTCAGGCGTTTGGAATTGTGATGAGATGAAAACTAAGATGGCGCATGAGGAACCGATTAACGGTGAGCGTTTCTATTGGCTGTGGAACGCGCTTGACAATGGGAGCCGCTACTTAGTCGCAAGCCACCTAACGAGAGGTCGTGGTCGCAAAGATGCGACAGAGTTCTTCGAGGTCGCAAAGAAACAAGCCAAACGCGATCCGCAAGTCATATTCAGCGACGGCTTAGACTCGTACCGAGGCGCATACGATCCGATCAGTCTCGCTAACTATGGCAAGATAGCACACATAGCGAATGTTGGAATACAGAGCCACATGGGAAACCACCGCGTCGAACGTTTGCACAATTCAATGCGTGAACGTGAGAAAGTCATGCGACACCTGAAGAAAGCTAACTCGGCTGAGAAGGTGTTCAAGGGCTTCCGAGCTTACTACAACTTCGTGAGGCCACACATGGCACTAGAGAACCACACACCCGCAGAGATGGCCGCAGTACCAATACAACTCGGTACAAACCGGTGGTTAGACCTAATCAGACAGGCCGCAAGGCATCGTGCGCCCTGATTTTATCAGCGAAGGCTTATCTACACATCCAACTGCTACCCTTCCGGGATGACCTGATCGCATAATGGTCTTCTACTACTTCGATACTGAAACCACAAGCAGCGAACCTACTGAAGCAGAATTAGTCACAATCCAGTATCAGAGACTTGGGAAATACGACTTTCACCCTACAGGGCCACTTGAGATTCTGAAATGTTGGGAGATGAGCGAAAAGGAGATGCTTCTTGCTTTCGCTCCCAAGTTTGTGATGTGGGACTTCATACCTGTCGGTCAGAGTCTCCGGTATGACTATGTTGTTCTTGATCGAAGAATCGAAGCTAATGGATTGCGTGAAGCATTCATCCCGAAAACCTTAGAGGACATTCTTGATTTCCCTGATTGGGACGCAAAGTATGCAATGGTCATGATGAAAGGATTGAATTACACTGGATATGACAAAGTTGTTGGCGGCCCTGAAGGTGGCTCAAAACTTGCAGCTCAGTATATTGCAGCGAAGGATTGGCCTAGACTTGAGCAATATATTCATGATGAACATGAGGCGTTCATGGCCTTCGTGAATCGAGTAAAGATCCAACTTCAGGGTGACTGATCTTGCCAATTTGTCACGATTCAGCACGATTTAACACCATCCAAGAAAAATGCGGTCGAAACCGCGCCACCCGATAAGTTACCAGTGCATGAAACTGGGCAAACTCCACCGCGACATTACAACATAGGAAAAGCCTCTCAGTATAACCCAACAATTCGCTGTTCCTTGTTCCTTCCTTGAAGCACTAGACGGAAAGACACCATCTGAGGCGTGTGGAATAGAAGTCCAAGGCGAGAACAAATGGATAACACTCATCCAGAACGCCAGCCGAGGTTGCGGGGATCAAGATCGAAGGGGAAAACAAGTGGCTGACCTTAATTCAGAACGCTGGTCGAAATAAGCACAAAAATTAAGAGTGGCTAATATCAGAGATTTCAGTCTGAGGCACACCGATTGGTCAGGTACATTGCCTATGCTGGATACGGGTCCCACTATCTAGTTATTTTGGAAAAACCAAAGAAGAACATTACCGATATGCCAGAATATCTTTGGCATTTTATCGTTCATCGTAACGACAGACTAGCTGTTGATGATGTTACCTTCGAGATGCTCAAAGCACAGGCTCACTTTGGACCCGGCAAGCTCCGTGAAGTAACGGAACTTGAAATGCAGGCATCAAGTGGCATCTGAGCCCTTAGCAGACGCTTTTTTGTGTGAACATGTTGACCTCGATCATCATTCTTGTTGGAGAGGCTAATTCTGGGAAATCTGCCACTTTGCGAACCCTCGCTGAGAAATATCTAGGTAAGCCAAAACGCAAGAGGCGTAACTTCTTTGTGTACAACGGTAAGGGAATCTGCATTTATCCCAGTTCGCCTCAAGAGAACTCGAAGATTCCTTTCTGCAACTCCGAGAAAGTCATCGAAAGCATAGATGGCAGGATTTCGGAATGTAATCTGCACAACTGCACTTTGCTAATTATGACTTTCACCCTTAAGGGTAATCGGCAAAAAAGCGAAGCTCTAAATGAGTCTTGCATCGAAGACCCAATTCACAATTTGTCGAAACGCTTCACGGTTCATGTAGTTTACCTGCGAAAAAACGGTTCTCGCAGTAAATCCCCAAGAGTTTTGAGTCGTCTGAAGAGGATCGACAATCTGATGCAAGGGTTGATGGAGTATGAAATTGAGAGTCGCAAGGGTCAAGAGGAGCGGCAGGCTGACAAACTTTGGGCTTTCGTACTGAAAGTAGACCCCTAACAGAACTCAGTTCTATGAGAAGTCCGACCGGCTGATTTTGGTAAGTAACCGAATGTGTAGCAGACGATTTTTTACAGGCTAACTAAACGGACTGAGCAGTCGTGAACTTGACGTTACCCAACAGCCGAGTCCAGCAGACGAATTTTGACACAAGACAAAAACAAACTGAGCAGTCGTTAACTTGACGTTACCCAAATGCATAGCCTTGAATACATCTTGGCTGACAAGAAGAACCAAGGCCGCCGGAGGTTTTCTCGTCGCCATGAGGTTCAATTCGTGGTCCTACCGGTACGCTGAACAGGTGCTCAACAGCAAGCTTGCCTTAAGAAAGGAGATCGAGGATGCCATCGGCGGGATCAAGATCACGTCAGAAGGTTTCTCACGGCCCCAGTTGAACAAGGAAATCGAGAAAGAACTTGTCTCAAGAGGCTGGAAGACTCAGCCCCGTGTCGGTGGGGACAGGGAAGACGTTGAGATAGAAGCTAGAGGTTTGATAATTGGCTGACGACCAAGAGGCTAGGAAAAGGATCAATGTTCCGGAGATAGTCCATTCGAAATGGGATGAGATGCTCGCATCATACAAGAGCATGATTGCCAAGCTTGATCAGTATCCGCAGACACCGAGTTTCAGGACGAGACGCGGAATTGTCGTGGACATGAATGACTTTACTTCCAGAATGCAAGCAGTTCTATTCAAACTACTCTGGGCGGCTAAGAGTCTTGAGTATATGACGGAATTCTATGGAAAATACACCGGCTCTCTTGAAGACGGCATGCGTGGCATGACCGCATCGATCCCGGACACTTTCATATTCAACGCAGATGCATTCTTCTGTTTTGCGTATAGCGCGTTGGATATTGTTGGCGGAATAATCGACCTTCTGGTTGAGACCGGGATCGAGAAACGTAACGTGTATTTCAGGACTGTACTGGAGTATCTTGCGGGCCAAAGTCCTTTCGCAGGCCGTGTGTTTAGCGAGTTAAAGACTGAGAGTGACACAGGGTGGATTCATGAATTTCGGCAATACAGAGTCTTCGTCACCCACCACGCGATAACCCGCCCCCGATCACTTTTCAGATACACCGCGAGCGACCGGAAGGCCGAGATCAACCTCTTTGTGCTTCCAGATGATGCTGGAAAGATACCGTCCACCTACGAGAAGAAACGGGAACTTGTGCCCTATTGCCAAGAAGTTCTAGTCAAAGAGCTTGATGTCATGAAAGCTCTCTTCGAGTTTGCTGAGACATTGATTTGATCGACCCGGGGTATGAGACGAACCTTCGAAATCGCACACCAAGAGAAGCGACGAAGGGCCACTTTGCGGGCGGTCAAGTCTGAACCGTTATCTGGGGAGGAGCGTTCGTCGTCGGGTAGGCTGGTGCGGGCGTCATAATTTGAACCCTCGTGAGGAGTCTTTTCGTCGTCGTCGGGTCTGCTGGTGCGCACCACCACGTTATGACACAAGAAATTTCGACACGGCGACCTCGGTCTGATTCACCGATCTTTCTTGGAGTTCCGTTTCGCTTCGATAAGTGTCAATGATGATTGTCTTGAGGCAATGGCTTGGAGTGGACCGCTTCTAGCCGTGTGAAATTGATAAGAGGGAGAACTGACTACAAGTCCGTTGTTGACCATAAGTGCAGATTTTGTATTATGGTGGTGTGAATGAAATTGGCGGCAACAGGATTTTGATTAGAGATGGTCATTCTGCGGTATTATTGGATTTTGGACTGAGTTTCTCAAAACATGGAAAGTTTTTCGAAGAATATCTTAAACCAAGATATGCGTCCTCTGGATTGAAAGATCTGCTAAGGTTGAAGTTAATTCACTTCGTTCCAGGTCTTTACAGGCGCGATCTACTAACGATGATGGGGAAGACCACCCGTGATCCCTCCATTGACTCCATTGTTCTATCACACGTGCATCAAGATCACTCAGGGCTTGTATCGCTGCTCGACGAGCGGATACCCGTAGTTTGTTCGGATATAGCAAAGACCTATGCAAATGCTCTGTTGGACGTTGGAACAAGAGGGCTTGAGACTGAGATATCCAACTTTAGGCGGAGACCATTGATCGATAGATATGAAAAACCAATACGACGGACGTTTCCAGACATCTCATGCGGTAAGGAATTCAACTGTGGAAATATCACGGTAATTCCCTACTCAGTGGATCATTCCGTACTTGGAGCATGTGCTTATATTCTCAAAACCTCTGACTCGACAATAGTCTATACTGGAGACCTCCGAGTAGATTCACGGGGGTCAACAAGGAAGTTCACAGTAGCAGCAGCAAATGCAGAGCCTGACATCCTATTGTGTGAAGGAACGAGGATTGATGAATCGAGTGGCACTACCGAGGAATACGTGCAGAAAAATTCTGAGAAGACAATTCATGATTCAGAGAATCTGGTCATTGCCGATTTTGCATTTCGTGATCTTACTAGATTAGCGACGTTTTACCGTGTTGCGAAGGACACCGGCCGTAAGTTTGTCATTACCAAGCGTGATGCATACCTTCTTCAAAAATTGAGAAAGTGCACTGACCTCCCCTTCATCCTACCTTTGCCTAATGACAAGAATCTTCGAGTTTACATCGACAAGAAACAGACTGGCAGGTATGTTCCGGATGATTATCGAGCATGGGAGAGGCGATACATAGACGCCTCCAATTCAATACGTGCTGACGAGATTCATGAAAAACAACATGAATTCTTAATCCATCTCACATTTTTTGATATAAACGAGCTTATTGATATAGATCCCATGCCAGGAACAATTTACATTCATTCTTCTTCGGAGCCACATAATGAAGAGCAGTTCATTGATGAACAGCGACTAAATAATTGGCTGGACTACTTCAGAGTGAAGAAATATCATTTTCATGCCTCCGGTCACTTGAGTGGGGCTGACATCAAGCGCTTGGTGCAACTCATCAAACCTAAGACGGTAGTTCCTGTGCACACCGAACATCCAGACTTGTTTAGGACATTTCACGAGAATGTGGAGAATCCAATTTTAGAACCATTTGGTGTGATATAATGAGTAGCGAAGGTAAGAAACAATTCGTAAACGATCTCAAAGAGCGAGATTCTGTAAACGACGTGTTCGCAGTAAGCAGGCTAGACGGTCTCTTCAATTTCAATAATAAGAAGGGCGTGTATTTCAGACTTAACCTGTCAGACAAAACCGGGATTATTTCCGCTATATTCTGGGGGGACGAAAATGACGAGAATGGTACAAGGAAGGTGTTCGAAGAAATTTCGATAGGAGACATCGTCCAAATAACTGGAGGAATCATGACCAAATACTGGAAAACCGGCAAGTTGCAATTGGAAATAAGTCAAGCAAAAGGAGCCATAACCAGATGTACCAAATACGCCCCGGCTGATTTCGTACGTGCAATCTCAAATGATGAGATTGAGCGACTTTATTCCAAACTCATTCAGGAGATCAAGAATTTAAGGAATGATCAGCTGCGAGAACTGTTGGAGCTTATCTTTAGCGATAAGGAATTTGTGGACGAATACAAGAGGTCGCCGTCTGCTACGAGAAACCACCACAACTTTGTGGGGGGCAACCTTCAACATAGCGTCCACGTTCTCGAGTTGTGCAAAGCGATGTGTGACCAAAACGAGAAAATAAATAGAGACCTGCTCATTTGTGGGGCATTGCTTCATGACGTAGGCAAGCTAAGGCAGTATTCTGTCGGTTTGGCCATAAGCGAGACTAACGAAGGAGGATACATTAGTCACCTCGTGTTTGGGGATCGAATGTTGAGAGACGCTATCGACAAGGTTGGTCGGTCTAAGTTCCCGAAGGAGTTGGAGGTTCAGCTCAGCCATATGATACTCAGTCATCATGGAGAAACTGAATTGGGATCACCTATTGAACCAAGGACTCTTGAAGCTTGTGTCCTGCACTATGCAGATTTGATGGATTCGCGTGTACAAGACTTCATCCAAAGGCGTTCGGATAAGTAGCTTTCAAAAACGAATCATCCAACAACAAAACGTTACATGAAGTCGGAAGGAATTAGTCTCGACACAGACGAATAAGTGGTCGTATCACAGCAAATTCATCTTCAGAACGCTTAGCCTCTTTCTTCTCCGAGTACGGATCATGAACAATCTTCTCGAAAGTGGTGGAGCATCGGTCACAATGGTAGTTAGTAATGGACTGGTGAACGGGGCCGTTCCACTGAAATCTAGTACTTTCAGCCAGTACTGTGACTTGACAGAATGGACAAATCGCCATGATTCATCATCGTGGACGAAGAGACTGTGGTTACTTAACGGGGGAGGGTCGTTGCGAGAAGAGTGTTGAGTAAAACTAATGCCCCCATTCTAAACCCGACATACGCAAGCCAGGTTCGATACTCAATCTCTCAAGAGCAAAAGACACCCTAGGACATTTCGAGAAGCTACGCGAACCAATCATCTAACACTCGACAATCTTCAGTCCAACGATGATCGTCAAGTCACTTACGCGTGGACTTCCACGTCCCCCAAACCACATCCACGTGGACAGCAAAAATCACGTCTTATGTAATATCCCCGGTCTCGTGGTGCGGGCGTCGTAATTTGAACCATCGTTTTTGGGGTGATTTGTGTGTGTGCGCACCAGCCTACCCGACGACGACCGTGCCTCTCGCGTTCCAATCCTGCTTCAATTAGGGTTCAAATCCCGCTTTCCCAATGATCAACGGTATGGGCTATCTTGAATCGCGCTGCCGCACACCTTTATGAACTAGAAGACTCGCGGTACCTCACCGTGCATCCCTGAGATTCATGTGAGTCGAAAATGGAGAAACGTCGAAGCAAGGTTGCTTGGCCGCCCTCAATAGCTGAATACTTGGTGCGTGGATCAAACCACCAATCCGCCTCTGGGTCATTCCAAACGTAGCTAAAAGGCAGCATCTGGTGCTCCCTCTGCAGAAGGTCAATGATGCTCCAGAAAATCTCTATCCTAAAATTGAACGACTTACTTTCTCGCGTTATGGGCAGCCCAAAATGTCCGAACACTGTTTGACCCGGATTCAAATTCCATAGAGCTCTTCCAGAGTAGAGGTCGTCGAGAACCACGTTCAACTTGGCTTCGTCCTAGTATGGAAGAACGCTCAATCGCATTTGTATTGGAAGATCCTCGCTCAGAGTCCTTACCGTGCAAGAAACGTCTCCCCATTCCCTGCTAATCCGCTTTCCGTTTGCACTCGCGATATGATGCAAGTACCTACTGATCTTAGTGTCAACGAGACGTAGGTACCGGAGCGTGTGCAATTCGTATATTTGGTCCCTTCGAGTCTTGATTTCAAGATATCGATACTTCATGCCCATCCTGTGTTTGATGCCATAGCGAGTCAGTTCACCATGACAGTCAAAGCACAAGGGAATGAGATTGTCCGTCTCGTTGTTGGATCTATCACCGTCCACGTGGTGTATCTCGATATTTGTCCTGCAAGCCTTTCCACAGAAGCAACAGTGTCGAGCGCACCAAAGAAGCAGTCTTGCTCGTGTTTCTTCCGAGATGGGTTCTCGCTTCTTGCGCTTCATGATGCCCACCTCGATCTTGTCGAGTTGTTTTCTCCTCTGTTGTATGCTACGCGAGATACAAACCCTTCGATCGTTCTGAAACACTGCTCAGGCTGTTGCCCGAGTTGGAACAAGACCTGAACCGTCGGTCGAAAGAAGAGGCAGTCGTCGTCGGGATTCTTGGTGCGGGCGGCGTAATTTGAACCCTCATGGGAGGAGTGAAATTGTGTGCGCACCAAGAGAGCCACACCTTTCACCGCCTCCTTCGTCCAAACCTCCATCGTTGCCTCACTGTAAAGAAAACGTGCGGCACCACTCGCTGATGCGGCAAGGTTCGGTGGCAAGAATGGTCGTCGAATTAAGCGCCTAAATCGTCATCAAGTTAAGTCAGAGGCATGGAGAAGGGTTACGGCTAGCTCGGGGATTATTTGCCAGCCTCAACGAAGAACCGCGAGAGAGCCGTAACTCGCAGGGAATACGGGGCGGCCACTCTAACACGTAAATAAATCCTATGGTGTTACTTGAAACACGCAACTATGATGTCGCGAGTCTGTAATATTTAACTCTAGATATTGAGACGAAAACCCTTCTACGCACGAGACACTGGGCTATTCACTGTTAAGATCGTTATTGTCACGTTAAGCTACCCTGAAATTGTCATTTCCATGTCAAGATCCCCTCTAGGATTTCATAATGAGCTGCAATATTCGAAAGCGAATGGGGCCACCAAGCACCGCGGTCCACTTCGTCTTTTTGGGAGTCTGATGCACCCGTCATCTGAAATCTTGCAGTCTCTCTTCAAGAGCTCGAGCATATGACGAGAGGCTTTCCGAATCGCGAGGATCATCCAAAGGGATCCACGACGAGCCCCGGATTCATCCTGCATCTCTTTAGGCCTGGGGTGAATCACCAAAGCCTTGGCTGTCAGTTCGGCCATGGTGAATAGTCGTGTAGCATGGTCAATCCGAGCAAGTGTGAGAGTTGATGCGATGTATCCTGTAGGGTGGAGACCGCTAACAGCCGGAACCGTCGGGAGTGAATGGGAGTTGGAGAGGAATTGAGCAAGAAAGCACAACCCTCCGCGGTTTATAACCGATCAGCGGATCATGGTGCAGGGGGGAACGTGATGCGCGTTATCAAGACTATGAAGGTTCCAGTCCACTACGGCATCACGAG
>Ga0315296_10002067_pt1 | contig 17268 bp, 9 predicted proteins | sample YL17G14_18_MG_FD_203921 | JGI IMG/M metagenome (GOLD analysis project Ga0315296, IMG submission 203921) | Sediment microbial communities from Yellowstone Lake, YNP, Wyoming, USA - YL17G14_18 | ecosystem: Environmental > Aquatic > Freshwater > Lake > Sediment | place: USA: Wyoming | collected... | reverse complement strand
TCTCCCGTGGGTCCAGATAGATCATGAATTCACGTTCGTTCATCTCGAATTGTAATGCAGATTACTACCCTGTCAAGACGTGGGCAAAATGTAGGACAAGATGCCATCTTGTCCATCCATCACGAAGTAACGAACGCCTGCTCAGTGTCCGGATCGAACAGGCGCACCTGGTCGGCGTCCACGCCGACGCGCAGCGCCTGGCCCGGGCTGAGCGACTCGTCAATCTCCTGGAAGACCGTCGAGAACCACGTCCCGGCACCAACCTTGAGCGTCACAATCGTCTCGCCCACCAGTGGCTGGAGGTCTTCCACGACCCCCACCACCACGTTCTCCGGCCTGATCTCAAACTCGCTGGGCTTGCCTACCTCGGCCACCGCGCTCGGCCGGATGCCCACGATCACCCTGCCCTTGCCGTATGCATCCAGCGCCCTGTGCCACCTGCGCGGCAGCGTCAGCGCCAGCCCGTCGGCGTACACCCGGTAATGCACATCTTCGCCCTCGCGCGCCAATGATCCGGGCATCAGGTTCATGGGCGGCGTGCCGATGAAACTGGCGACGAACAGGTTGGCCGGCTCGTGGATCAATTCTTCAGCCCGCCCCACTTGCTGCAGACGACCCTTGGCGATGATGCCGATGCGGTCGCCGATCGCCAGCGCTTCGGTCTGATCGTGCGTGACGTACAGGCTGGGCTTGTGCTTCTCGCGGTGCAGCATCAGGATGTCGCGCCGCGCCTGCGCGCGCAACTTTGGGTCGAGGTTCGAGAGCGGCTCGTCGAACAGGTACACGTCGGCATCCTTTGCCAGCGCGCGCGCCAGCGCCACGCGCTGCTGCTCGCCGCCCGACAGGTCCACGACGACCTGTTTCAGCAGTGGCGTGAGCCCCAGCCGCTCCGCTGCATCCCGCACGCGCCGCTCGACCTCGCCGCGCGGCGTGCCGCGCGCCTCCAGTCCGTACGCGATGTTCTGGAACGTGTCCATGTGCGGATACAGCCCATAGTCCTGGAACACCATGCCCACGTTGCGCTCGCGCGCCGCCAGGCGCGTGATATCCCGGCCGGCCAGGACGACCTTTCCCGCGTCCGGCTGTTCCAGCCCACAGACCAGCCGCAACAGCGTGGTCTTGCCGCCGCCCGACGGCCCCAGGAGCACGAAGAACTCGCCCTCTGGCACACTGAAACTGACGTCGTTCACGACGGCATTGTCGCCAAACCGCTTGACCAGCCCCCGGATCTCCAGATCGCCCATGTGTTGCTCCCTTGGCGTGTTGCGTGTCACGTGTTCCGTGTTTCGTGTTCCGTTACGTACCACGAAACACGGAACACGAAACACGTTTCACGTTTCACGCTTCACGTGCCTGTACTGCTGCGTCTGCAACAGCACCACCAGCACCGGCACGACCAGCACCATGCCGCCGACCGAAATCAGGCCGAGCGCGGCTGCCAGCAGACTCGCCATGCCAGCCAGCACCGTCAACAGCGGAAAGCGCCACGCCAGGCGCACCGACTCCCGCAATACCGCCAGCGCCGATTGCGCCGGCCTGGCTGCAAACAGCGGCCCCCAGTACACGGCGCACACCCCCAGCAACAGGATCAGCAGCCGCGCCAGCACGTCGAGGACGAGCAGTTGGCGGCCGGCCGCCCACCCCGCCAGCAAGGCCAGCCACACGAACAGGCTGTAGAGCGGCATCAGCGTCACCAGGCTGGGGCGCGCAACCTCGCGCAGCACCTCGCGCACGGTCTCCAGCCGCAGGAGTTCGCCATCGCACGCCCGCGCGACCAGGCCAAACAGCGCGCCGGTCGCCGGTGCCAGCGCCAGCACACTGTACGCCACGAGCGGCACGCGCACCCCCAGCGGCAACTCCGGGAAGGCCAGCGCGGCCAGCAGCGGCACCAATTGGACCGCCCATGCGACGTTGAGCACGACCATGCGCTCGATCTGGTCGAACAGGACGGCGAACGCGCTCAGCAGCGGCCCACGGTGCTCCTCGGTACGAACGCCGGAATCATCGAAAAATGGCATTGGGTATCCCTATTGGATATCTCCATCACACGTAACACGAAACACGTAACACGCAACACGTCTTCCGTGTTTCGTGTTCCGTGTTGCGTGATTCAAGGGTGCAGCAGCGAGTGCTCGGTTTCGGTGTCGAATAAATGGGCGCGGCGCAGGTTGATCGCCAGCGGGATCTCTTTGCCCAGGTAGGAGACGGGCACGCGCGCCCGGAAGGTCGCCACAAAGTCCTGCGGCTTCGCCTCCAGCGTGCTCAGGTACACCGAGCAGCCGGTGGACGACGGCTCGATGACGTTCACCACGCCGTGCACCTGGTTCTCCTCGGTCACGGTGAACGGTGCCATGCGCGGCACGTGCAGGTCTTCGGGCCGGATGCCCAGTTTGACCTGCCGCCCCACGTACCCTGCCACCCGCTCTTTTACCTCGTCCGGCAACCGCACGTTAAAGGCCGTCCCGGCCGCGTAAACGCCGTCGCCCCGCCCCTGCAACTCGACGTCGAACAGGTTGATGCTCGGCGTGCCGATGAAGAACGCGACGAACAGGTTGGATGGCCGCTCGTACAACTCTGTCCCGGTGCCGATCTGCTCGATCTGCCCCTCGCGCATGACGGCGATATGGTCGCCCAGCGCCATCGCCTCCGATTGGTCGTGCGTGACGTAGATGCTGGACGTTTGCTTCTCGCGGTGCAGCATCAAGATGTCCTCGCGCGCCTGGTGCCGCAACTGCGCGTCCAGGTTCGACAGCGGCTCGTCGAACAGGTACAGGTCGGCGTCGCGCACCATCGCGCGCGCCAGCGCCACGCGCTGCCGCTCGCCGCCGCTCAACTGGCGCGGCTTGCGATGGAGCAAATTGTCAATGCGGAACATTTTGGCTGCCGCCGGGACGCGCTCGTTGACGGCCTTGTTCGGCACGTGGCGCGAGCGCAGCCCGTAGGCGATGTTCTCGAACACGGTCAGGTGGGGAAAGACGGCATAGTCCTGGAACACCATCGCCACGTTGCGGTCCTTGGGCCGGATGTCGTTGACGCGCCGCTCGCCGAAGTAGACGTCGCCGCTGGTGGCCGGCTCCAGCCCGGCCAGCATGCGCAGCGTCGTCGTCTTCCCGCAGCCTGACGGCCCCACCAGCACCAGGAACTCCCGCTCGGCTAGCCGGAAACTGAGGTCGTTCACGGCAAGTTTCGTGTCGAAACGCTTGACCAGGTGTTCGACGGTAATGACAGGCAAAGCACACCTCCGTGGTACGTGAAACGTGAAACGTGAAACGTGAAGCGTGTTGCGTGTTGTTAGAACAGTTCGGGCACGCCGGGCACGTGTAGCGCCGTTTCGCCCTCGGCGGCAAAGAAATAGACGCGCTCCCAATCCGGCGTCAGGTGCACCGCCTGCGCCTCCGGGTAATCCAGCGGCACGAGTGCGCTGACCAACGCGCCGGCCAACTGACCGTACACGAACGCCGCACGCTCGGTGTACAGCCGCTCGACGTGGCTGACGGCCATCGGCGCGCCCGGCCCGTCCTCCAATGCGACGAGCCAGCCTTCGGGCCGCACGCCCAAGCGAGCCGGCCCGGACGGCAGTTTCGCGGCGATTTCCGGCCGCAGGGGCCAGCGCGTCTGGCCCACAATCAGCGTCTCGTCTTCGACGACGGCCGGCACCAGGCTGATGGGCGGCGTGCCGATGAACGTCGCGACGAACAGGTTGGCGGGCGTATAGTACACCTCGTCGAACGTGCCGACCTGTTCGATCCAGCCCTCCCGCATGATCGCGATGCGATCGCCCATGAAGATCGCTTCCTGCTGGTCGTGCGTGACGTACAGCGTGGTGATCTGGAAGCGCTGGAGCAGCCGCTTGATCTCGGTGCGCGTGCGCTCGCGCAGTTTGGCGTCCAGGTTCGAGATCGGCTCGTCCATGAGGAACACGTGCGGGTCGCGCACGATGCAGCGGGCGATGCCGACGCGCTGCTTCTCGCCGCCGGACAGCGTGTCGGGCATGCGCCCCAGCAGCATGTCAAACCCGACGCCCATCAACTCGGCTGTCTCGCGCAGCCGTTGCTCTTTCTCTTCTTCGGTGCGCTTGCGCACTTCAAAGTAATAACTGAGGTTGCCTTCGCCTGCGCGCGTGGGGTAGAGTGCATAATCCTGGAAGACCATGCCGACGCCGCGGTGCTGGGGCTTGACGTCCGTGACGTCAAAGTTGTTGTACAGGACGTGTCCCTCGTTGGGGTATTCCAGCCCGGCGACGACCTTGAGGAGCGTGCTCTTGCCGCAGCCGGAAGGGCCGACGATGCTGACCGTCTCGCCTTCGTTGATAGAGAGGTTGACGTGGTCGAGCGCTGGCTTCCCCTCCCCGCTCCCCAGGAGGGTCGCCGCTTCGTAGTATTTGACGACGTTCTCAAGTTTTACGCTGGCCATGGGTTCCTATGAGATAAGGGGATTCTGACTTCAGTTTGTATACAGAAGTGCTCTCTATTATCGCATTATGTGCACTTTTGTCAAGATAGTCAGCCTGAGATTCCGTTGAGGATGATCAATTGTATACAAAAGAGGCTCCAGGCGGACCACAGTCCGCCGTTGGACTGTGGTCCAACGGGAGCGTTTGGAGGCGAGCGGAGTCCCCAACTTGTTGGGCCATTTCGTGTTCCAGTGAGGCAAGCCCAAACAAGTTTGGGACTCCGCAGCAGCCTCAGCCCTGCACCTCGGACTCCCCAACTTGTTTGGACAACAGCAGATTCGGCAATCCGCCACGAGTGTCTCCCGCGCAGGGCCGCACCGCCGTAAACAGGCGGTGCTGGACTGCGACGCTCCCCAGCCCCGGCTCTTCAGGCCGGGGTGGCTCTTTGAGGCCGGGGCGGCTCCCGCGGGGCCGCACCGCCGTAAACAGGCGGTGCTGGGCTGCGACGCTTCCCAGCCCCGGCTCTTCAGGCCGGGGTGGCTCTGCAGCGGATTCGGCAATCCGCCGCGCGTATTTCCCGCCGCGGGGCCGCACCGTCGTAAAACAGACGGTGCTGGGCTGAAACGCCTCCCAGCACCGTCTCTTCCAGGCCGGCATGTTTCGTACAAACCTCGTCTCCAAATCGTCAACGGCGCAGCGGCAGATACACAGTCTGATCCTGAAACTCACTCATACAGGCGACGCTACCTGCTGACTATGCTGCTGTTCACGTCGTCGGGCCAGTTCGCGCAACCGCTGTACCGCGGGTATTGATTCATTGTTCATTGGCTCATTGTTCATTGGCTCACACCATTGTACCATGCTTCATTCCCACTGGCAACGCTGAGCGGTGCTGTAGTATAGATTTATCCGCGTTCATCCGCGTTCATCCGCGTCCAATAAAACTCCTACTTGAAATTTGCTGCCTCTGCTGTATACTGTATGCACCATGAGTGCACTCGTCCTGCGCCTCTGGTCCATCGTCCACCTGGCTGCCAGGCGCCTGCTCTCCGAACGCGGCCTGGCCTCCGCCACCGCGCTCGGCCTCGTCGCGGCGGTCGCACTCACCATGAGCATCCCGCTCTACGCCGACGCGGTCTACTTCCGCCTCCTGCGCGAGACGATCCTCGGCGGGCGCGCCGCAACCCCCGGCACGCCGCTCGCCTTCCGCTTCCGCTACGTCGGCGCGCGCGATGGTGCACTACAGTGGGAAGACCTCCAGTCGCTCGAAACCTGCCTGAACGGGCCGGCCGCCGCCACACTCGGACTGCGACTGCAAGCCCTCACCCACCACTTCAAGACCGACATCTTCCGCGTCTACTTCTCCGACAGCGACCCGACCACGAGCGAAGGGCTGACGTGGATCAGTTTTGCCACCGTCAACGACCTGGAGCAACACGTCCGCCTGCTCGCGGGCAACTTCCCGGCGCTCACCAGTACGGCATCGGACGGCGCTGTCCAGGTCCTGATCCACGAGCAGACCGCGGCCGAGTTCGCCTGGATGGTGGGCGATACGTACCTCGTCCGGCGTGGCGACGCGCAGATGCGGATCCGCATCGCGGGCCTCTGGACCCCCACCGACCCGCTGGCCAAATTCTGGAGCGTGCCGCTCACAGAACTGGCGCTCGTGCCCGAGCAGGTCTTCGCAGACCGCATCAGCCCCGCTTTGAAAGACGAGATCTACCTGGGGCTGTGGCAGTTGATCGTAGACGGCGGGGATTTGCACGCGGGCGACATCGCCTCCTTGCGCGGCCGGATTGACGCGCTGCAGCGCCAGGCCTCCGCCCACCTGCCCAACGTGACGCTCGACGATTCGCCGCTGGAGGCGCTGATTGCCTACCAACAGGGGGCACCGGAATTGACCTTCCTGTTGCTCGCCTTCTCCATCCCGCTCGTCGGCCTGCTCCTGGCGTTCATCGGCCTGGTCGTCGGGCTGTACGTGGCGCAGCAGCAGAACCAGATCGCCATCCTGCGCAGCCGCGGCGCGACGAAGGCGCAGGTCGTCGGGATCGCCGCGCTGGAAGGCGCAATCCTGGGCGCGGCGGCATTGCTCGTCGGTGCGCCCACCGGCTTAGGGATCGCCTGGCTGATTGGAAAGGCGCGCAGTTTCCTCAATTTTGCCGCTCCATCCAACCTGCGCGTAGGGTTAACGCGCGAGGCGGCCGGCGTCGGGATCGCCGCCATCGTGCTCGCGCTCGCCGCGCAACTGGCGCCCACCGTCAGTGCCGCCCGGCACACCATCGTCACGTACAAGCAGGAGCGCGCACGCCTCTTGCGCCCGCCGTGGTGGCAGCGCGTCTGGCTGGATGGGCTGCTGCTCCTGCCGACGGCCTACGGGTTCTACGTCCTGCAGAAGCAGGGCAGCCTGGCGGCCGAGGGCGGCAAGGCCGTCCACGACGTCTTCCGCGACCCACTGCTCTTCCTGACCCCGGCGCTGGGGCTGTTTGCGCTCGCATTGTTCATCGTGCGGGTGCTGCCGCTGGTCATGGCGCTCGTCGCGTGGGTTTCGGCGCGCACCAGAAGCGTCGGCCTCTTGCTCGCCGCGCGCCAACTGTCGCGCGCGCCCAAGGTTTTCACCGCGCCGCTCGTCCTGCTGATCCTCACGCTCAGCCTGTCCGCGTTCACCGCCTCGCTCGCGCAGACGTTGGATAGCCACCTGTCGAAGCAGGTGTATTACCAGGCCGGCGCCGACCTGAACATCTCCGAAACTGGCATCACCGCCGAAACGACGGCCGGAGCGGGCGGGCCAACCTGGACGTTCAACCCGGATATCAGCACGCCGGAAGACGTTGAGCGTGTGGAGGGGCCGCGCTGGATCCTGCGCCCGGCCGAAGTGCACCTGGGAGTCCAGGGCGTGCAGGCGGCCTCGCGCGTCGGGCGGTACGAGGCGGTCGTGGACATCGCGCCCACCGCCGTTGCGGGCGTATTCATCGGCGTGGACCGGCTGACCTTCCCGCAGGTCGCCTGCTGGCAGCGCGACTTTGCGCCCGATGCGCTCGGCGCGCTGATGAACGCGCTCGCGCTGGCGCCGGAAGGTGTGCTCGTCACACGCGACTTCCTGGCCAGCCACGGGTTGAGGGTCGGCGACATGGTGAGCGTCATCGTCAAGGCCTACGACGACTCGACGACGGTAAGCATGAAAATCGTCGGTGCGATTGACCTGTTCCCGACCTGGTATCCCGAGGAAGGCCCGCTCTTCGTCGGCAACCTGGGTTACTTTTACGAACAGGCGGGCTACCAGTTCCCCTACGACGTCTGGCTCAAGACCCGCGCGGACGCCGACCACCGCCGGATCGTCGCAACCGTGCGCGGCATGACGGCCTTCCTGGACCCGAACGTGGATCCAGGTCAGGTCGTGAAGGACGGGTTGAACATCGTCGTGACGGACTGGCAGTCGGCTCCGCTCGACGTGCTGGCCGAACAGCGGCGGCCCCAACGCCAGGGGCTGTTTGGCCTGTTGTCGGTCGGTTTCATCGCCTCGGCGCTGCTCACGGTGCTGGGGTTCCTGTTGTACGCGCTGGCCTCGTTCCGCCGCCGCTTCGTCGAGTTGGGCGTGCTGCGCGCGGTCGGCCTGTCGCGCTCACAGATGACCGTCCTCCTGGCCTGCGAACTGGCCTCGCTGATTGCGGTCGGCATGGCCACCGGCACGGCGTTGGGCGTGTGGGTGAGCGCCAGGTTCATCCCCTACCTGCAGGTGGGCGTCGAGGCCGCCTCGCGCTTCCCGCCGTTCGTCGTCGTCATCGCCTGGCCGTCCATCGTCCGCATCTACTTGCTGTTCGGCGCTCTGTTCGTCGCCGTGCTGGGGGGACTGACGGCACTGCTCCTGCGCATGAAGGTCTTCCAGGCCGTAAAACTGGGCGAGACGGTGTGACACCGGGCAAATCGCAAATAGCAAATAGCAAATGGCAGATCGCAAATCGCAATCTGCAGTGTATCTGGCGACCAAGCTCTATATCCCCCCCGCCCGGCCCGGGCTGGTTGTGCGCCCGCGCCTGCTCGAGCGGCTGGACGCGGGCCTGGCCCATAAACTGACGCTCATCTCCGCCCCGCCCGGTTTCGGCAAGACCACGTTGCTGGCGGAGTGGATAGCAAATCGCAAATGGCAAATCGCAAATAGCAAATCGCAATTCGTTATTCGCCATTCGCCATTCGCCTGGGTGTCACTGGACGAGGGGGACAACGATCCCATCCGCTTCTGGCGCTACGTCGTCGTGGCATTGCAGACGGTCCATCCGGTGCTCGGCCAGACCACGCTTGCCGCGCTCGAATCTCCCCAGCCGCCCCCGCTCGAACCGCTCGTGACCGCGCTGATCAACGACGTCGCCGCCCTCCCGGTAGGGGCACCCCTTGCGGGTGCCCACCTTGCGGATGCCCCGCCTGGGGGCGACCGCGAGGGTCGCCCCTACCCAGGCGACGCTCTGGCCATCGTCCTCGTCCTGGACGATTACCACGCCATCGAGGCCACACCGGTGCACGCCAGCCTCGACTTCCTGCTCGACCACCTGCCGTCTCAATTGCACCTGGTCATCACGTCGCGCGCCGAACCGCCGCTGTCGCTGGCCCGCCGCCGTGCCCGCGCGGAACTGGCAGAGATCCGCACGGCTGACCTGCGTTTCACGCCCGCAGAAGCGGCCGAGTTTCTCAACGCGAGCATGGGGTTGGGCCTTTCTCCGTTCTCAAACCATCCTGGAATATCTCGACCGCGCCAACCTGTTCATCGTCCCACTCGACAACCGCCGGTACTGGTATCGCTACCACCCTCTGTTTGCCGAGTTGCTTCGGCAGCGGCTGAACCAATCCCCCCCTCCCGTCCCCCCCAGTGGGGGGGATAGAGGGCAAGTCATCCCCCCCAGTGGGGGGGACAGAGGGCAAGTCATCCCCCCCTATGGGGGGGACAGGGGGGGGGTAGAAGCCTTGCACCTGCAGGCCAGTGCCTGGTACGAGCGCGAGGGATTCGTCGCCGAAGCCATGTCCCACGCGCTGGCAGCGTCTGCGCACGAGCGTGCCGCCGTGCTCGTCGAGCGGTATGCGCTCAACCTGCTGTACCACGGCGAAATCCCCCTCATCCGCAGTTGGCTGGAAGCGCTGCCGGAGGACCTGATCCATTCCCGTCCCTTCCTGTGCCTGGCCTACGCCTGCTCCGCGCTGTTCGGTATGCCCTCTGCGGTAGAACTCGCCGGGCGCTGGCTGCGAGATACACGGGCAGCATTGGGAGCCGCATTACGCGACGAAAATCTGGACGAATCTGCTCGCGCCGCCTGCGACCTGGTCACCACGTACATCCCGATGATCGAGGCTTACCTGGCCTTCGAGCGCGGCAATGCCCCGGAAGAGGCCATCCGGCTTGCGTTGCAGGCGCTGGAGCGCCTTCCTGCAGACAACCTGAGACTGCGCGGTGCCTTTGCCAACGTCATCGCCCAGGCCCACCTGCAACTGGGGAACCTGGACGCGGCAGAGCGCGCTTTCGCCGAGGCCAGGCAGTTCGGGGAGGCCAGCGACGGGCCTTACCTCGCGCTGGCGGCGACGTACGCCCAGGCGCACGTGGCCCGCGAACGCGGGCAGTTGCACCGCGCGGCCGCGCTGTGCCGGGACGTCCTGCGCTCCATCGCCGAACCCGCCGAGTGGGCCGGGCGGCCGTTGCCCGTCGCCGGTGCCGTTTCCATCGTCCTGGGCAGCATCCTGCTGGAGTGGAACGACCTCGAGGAGGCAGCCCGCGCACTGACCAAAGGGCTGGAGCAGGCCAGGTTGACCGACTTTCTCCCCGGCCTGGTGGAGGGCTACACGTGGCTGATTCGCCTCAGGCGCGCCCAGGGCGATGCGGCAGGCGCGTTCGACCTGATCGAGCAGGCCAAACAGATCTGGCCGTTCTTCGCCGAATATTTCGACGCGCAGCGTGCCCGGCTGTGGCTGGCGCAGGCGGAGAGCGAGTCTGGCCGCCTGGCCGAGGCTGCCCGCTGGGCACTTGAACGCCGCGTCACGCTGGAAGACGAACAGAAAATACCCTCGATCCTTCCCCTGTTTGGGCGCGACCTGGCGCGGCTGACGCTGGCCCGCCTGCTCGTCGCCCAGCGCCGGCAAGCGCTGCTCGCCTCCCGGCCGCCCGACCTGCAACGCTTGCTCGAGTTTCTGGAGGGCCGGCATCATCTGGCCGATGAAGAAGGTTGGACCGGCCGCGCGCTCGAAATCCTGCTCGTGCAGGCGCTGGCACTGCAAGTCCAGGGCGACGCGGCGCGGGCTGTCGCCGCGCTGGAGCGTGCGCGCGCACTGGCCGAGCCGGAGGGCTACGTCCGCCTCTTCGTGGACGAAGGCGCGCCGCTGGCCCGCCTGCTCTACCAGGCTGCCGAGCGCGGCATCGCGCCAACCTACGCCGGCCGGCTGCTCGCCGCCTTCAGAGCAGAGGGGCAGGGGGGCAGAGGAGCGAGGGAGAGAGAAGTCTCCCCTGCTCCCCTGCTCCCAAGCACCTCTGCTCTCATTGAGCCGTTGAGCGAACGCGAGATCGAGGTACTCCAGCTCCTCGCAGAAGGGCTCACAAGCCGCGAAATTGCCCGTAAACTCGTCATCTCGGCGGGCACAGTCACGGTGCATACGAACAGCATCTACGGTAAGCTCGGTGCCCACAACCGCACGCAGGCCGTCGCCATCGCCAGAGCCCTGGGCATCCTGTCATCCTCGTAATAGAACGCTCGCAGCCCCCGTCCCGGGGGCGTCCTACGCAAGCAAACATAATTGTTTGGACACGGATTTCACGGATGCGCACGGATAACGAATTACGAATTACGAGCTGACCAAGACTACCGGCTCGGCCACCGTCCTGGCCACCGCGATGCTCGCCACACTGCTCCCCGGCGTGCTCCTGGGGCCATTCGTCGGCGCGCTGATCGACCGCTGGAACCGGCGCATCGTGATGATCGTCGCCGACGGCGTCATCGCCCTGCTCTCGGCGTGGCTGGCCTATCTCTTCTGGGCCGGTACGATCCAGGTCTGGCACGTCTACGCGATCATGCTCGTGCGGGCCATCGGCGGTGCCTTCCACTGGCCGGCCATGCAGGCCTCGACCTCGCTCATGGTGCCCGAGCAGCACCTGCCGCGCGTGGCGGGGCTCAACCAGGCCATGGGTGGTGCCGTGAACATCGTCGCACCGCCGCTGAGCGCGTTCCTGCTCGGCCTCCTGCCGCTACATTCCATCATGGCGATCGACGTGCTCACCGCCGCCTTCGCCATCGCACCGCTCTTTTTCGTGCACGTCCCGCAACCGCAGCGGGCCACCACGGCCGCCGGTGTGGCCGCACACAAGCCCACACTGTGGGTTGACGTGCGCGACGGGTTACGCTACGTGTGGAACTGGACGGGCCTCCTGGTGATCTGCGTCGCCTCCATGGTGCTCAACTCCCTGATCAACCCCGCTATGTCGCTCGTGCCGATCCTCGTCGTCAGGCACTTTGGCGGGCAGGCCATGCAGTTGGGCTGGATGAACTCGGCCTGGGGTGTCGGCCTGCTGGCGGGCGGGCTGCTCCTGAGCGCGTGGGGCGGCTTTCGCCGCCGCATTGTGACCGCGCTGATGGGCACCGTCGGGCTTGGCGCTGGCATCCTGCTGGTCGGATTTACCCCCGCGACGGCCTTCCCGCTGGCGCTGGCGGGGCTGTTCTTCGGCGCAGCGATGCTTTCGATGTCCAACGCCTCCGCGTTTGCCATCCTGCAGCAGGCGGTGGCCCCGGAAATGCAAGGGCGCGTGTTTACGCTGCTCATGAGCCTGAGCAACGCGATTTCGCCGCTCAGTATGGCGATTGCCGGGCCGGTTGCCGACGCGTTCGGCGTCCAGGCCTGGTTCGCGATGGGGGGCGTCGTGTGCGTGGCGACGGGGATCGCCGGGTTCTTCATCCCCGCAGTCATCCACCTGGAGGACAACCACAGGACACGCGCTGTCGAGGGGGAAGCCTCAGCACCCACTAAGACGCAGGCGACCGTAGGGGCGGATTGAGCAGGTCGGCGCATAAACCAACAATACCATGAACTCACCCTTCTTCGGAGTAGTGTTCGATGTCTGGGGATGCACCTATCGCCACTTTGTGGTAAAATACAGGTACCCCGGCGCGGCTTTTGCTGGAGCCCAACGGAAGGAGGAGAAAATGTCTCGTCTTGATCTGCGTGCCAGGCATCTGATCAATATATGGGCAGTACTTCTGTTGCTCCTCCTTCCCATCCTCTCCGGCTGCGCCAGAGCAATGCCGTCTGACGAACCGGTCACCATCAAGTTCGCTTACTTCGGCCCCGCAGAGTACTATGAGCCAATCATCCAGAAATTCAACGAAAACTATCCCCACATCACCGTCGAACTGGACACTTCCGACGAGGACAACGCGGACGTCTCCATCATCTCGCCGTTCGACTTGAGCGAACTGGTGGAAGAAGACGCTATTCTGAGCCTGGACCCATTCGTCGAGCAAGATGCATCGTTCGGCCCGGCCGATTTCTACCCCGGCACGCTCGAACTTTACACCAGGGACGGCCGGCTGTGGGCCGTTCCAGGCATGGTGAACATGCTGGTGATGTATTACAACCGGGACCTGTTCGATGCTTATGGCGTCCCGTACCCCAAGCCTGAATGGACGTGGGACGATTTTCTGAACAGCGCGCTGGCGATACGCGATCCGGAAGCCGACGTCTTCGGGTATGCCGCCATCGAGGAATTCCTCGACCCATTGCCATTCATCTACCAGCACGGCGGGCGGATTCTGGACGACATGCTGAATCCCACTCGCACGACGTACGATGATCCGCTGACGATCGAGGCGGTGCAGTGGTACGTAGACCTGATCCGCACACACAACGTTGCGCCTACGCGGAGCCAGATACTCGACCAGGGGTTTGGCCTGAGCGTGCCGAGCGGCGTCTACCGGGGCAAGGTCGGCATGTGGACCTCCTGGCTTTCCGAGCGAGGGGGAGGGGGAGGAGTGGAAGCGACGTGGCCGGCGGAGTGGAAGATGGATTGGGGCATGGTGCCTTTGCCGCGCGACGCGCAGTCGGCCACCGTGACTTACCTCCTGGGATACGCGATCTCCACCCAGGCTGCCAGTCCCGCGGCGTGCTGGCAGTGGATTGTCTTCCTCAACCAGCAAGCGGAGACGCCCTACGGCCTGACGCCCGCGCGCAAGTCAGTCGCCGAGTCCGCCGCATACAGGCAACTCGTGGGGAGCGACGCCGCCAGCGTTGCGCAGGCGTCTATGGAAAACGCGATGTTGCTTTCTCCGGCGCTGTTCGAGTTCATGAACCCCGGGATTTTGGGACAGGCGTTCGATGAGATCCTCAGTGGGCGGTCCACGGCCGAAGAAGCGCTCACCCATGCCCAGCAAGAAGCCGAGGAATAGCCCAGCAGCAACGCTGAATCCTGACTATTCAGGCCGGTGGCTGCGTCATATTTCAGCAATCTTTGCTTATACCCGTACAGAAACTGAAGCCGCTACTTGCATGTTTCTCCAACCTGTGGTAAGATTAATGTCACCAACAATCTACTCATAAACTTGCCCCGCTCAATCGTGCACGTGCTGAGGAGGGCATGGTAGCCAACACAGAGCCGACCCTCTGCCAGCAAGCAGTTCTTGCAGGCGGTCGGCTCTTCTTTGTTTGACATACCAGTTGATAGCGAGATGTCAAGAAATAGTGCTTGATGGGAGGGTACAAAATGAAGCCGCAAAAACTCTTAAGCGTACTCACGCTGGTCTTGATCGTCACATCCCTATATCCATGGTTTGGCCAAGCGCAGGCTCAAACAGACGAACCTTATGTACCCAGCGGCATCCTCGTTTCCGAACTGGGAGACGAGGTGCCTCCTGGCCGGCTGAACGTGCGGTTCCCGCGCCGGGACCCTATGCAGGTTGGTGAGGAAATCGCTCACTTGTTACAACAGCCAGGTCCAACCTTGGATGGGTTGACGTCGGTCCAGGCCGTTCCTAAGATCACTGCAGAAATCCAGACTTTGGCCCAGGGATTGGAAAATGACCCCCTGGCGCTCTACGACTACGTTCATAACCGCGTAGATTACGTCCCTTCATGGGGCCTGCTCAAGAACCCCCGCGAAACCCTGTTGGCCGGCGCTGGCAATGCCTTCGACCAGGCCGCCTTGCTGGCCGCACTGTTGAATGCGGCCGGTTTCGAAACGCAATACGTGTGGGGAAACGTCCGGGTGACCAAGGCCGTGGCAATGAACTGGGTGGGCGCTACCGACCCGAATGTTGTGGGCAACGTCTTCGCCAGTGGAGGCATACCGACGACGGACGAGGGAGACACATTGCTCCTGACCCACATCTGGGTTGAAATCTTCGACAACGGTGCCTGGCACCGTCTTGATCCCAGCTTCAAAAGCTACAGCGACCAGAACGGGCAGGACTTGCGTCCATTGATGGATTACGAACCGCCACTTTTTATAAACGATGCCGAAGACACTGCAATTATCACGTCTGACTACGTGCGATACCTTAACCAGACGAATATTCGGAATAATCTGGCTGGCTATGCCTCAAATCTGACTCGCTACCTGCGTAGCAACCACACCTTTATCTACACGGAAGAACTGATCGGTGGTCGGCAGATTGTGCCGGTTAATTCTGCTACCTATCCCTCATCTCTGCCCTATACAGTAGTCCAGCAGTTAGATCAGGCGGACGATATTCCCGACAGTTTTGCCTACGTGCTGAACATCCAGTTGCCGGGCATCAACTACACGGTCCACGTGGACGACGTCGCAGGCGAGCGGATCACGATTTTCTACGAGTGCGCCACTTCCGCCGACTGCCAGCGCCTGAACGATGGCGGCGGCGTCTACAACGTCTATCCGGCCTACCAGGTGAACGTGGTCCCCAGGCTGCGCATCGGCGGAGAGATCGTGGCGACTGGCAGCGCTGTGCCGCTAGGTAGCTGGGGACACCAGCTCGACGTCACCATTGCTACACCCATTTCTGGCTGGTCTCCTTCATTTACGCAGTATCTCATCGCCGGTGAGTGGTATGCCCTGCCCATGCGCCTGCAAACCATCTCCAACCGGGCTCTCGCCCGCCATGTAGACCTGCTCAACGAGGCAATGGCACAGGGGCTGGGCCCCGACGACGAACGGGTGTTGGGTCAGGTGCTTAACTTGCTGGGCCTGTCCTACTTCAACGAGGTAGCCCTGGGCGACCGGATTGACAGTCGTCTGGCTAAGATCGTCTTCTTGCCCCACATCTCCATGCTGATTGCCTCGCGTAATCTCACCGTCTGGGTAGATAGTCAGCAAAATCCGGTGATGCTGGACCCGGCTTCTCACACAGTAGACGTACGGCTGAATGTTGCCAGTGCCATCTCAGCCGAGAACCCGGCCAACGCCGATCGAGAGCGGGCCTGGTTTTTCAGCGCCGGCATCCGTGGCTCGGCAGCCGAGCACGCTATCTTGGAACAACTGCGGTCCGTTTCTGCGATCTCCACGGTCCAGATTCTCAAGCGGGCAATTGCCGAGGGACAACGAATCTACTATATTACCCCCAGTAATAAGAATACGATCATCCCTATCCTAGGACACCCGGCCGACGTCCTCGACTTCATTGAGGCCTACGTGTCAGCGGGTTGGCACGCGGTGATTTCCCAGTACCCGATCACTTACGGGCAATGGCAAGGCTCGGGCTGGATTGTGCTTGACCCTCAATCGGGCTCAGGGATGTACTCGATCTCCGGTAACCTTGGTTCTAATGCTACACCCGCACCGCTTATCGTCAGCGGTGGCGGTGGCGTCGAACAGGAAAACCTTGACACTCGGGACGAGCGGATCAAGGACAATGAACGAGTCGCGTACGTTCAGGCCGTGATGGGACAGGATCGAGACCCCGGGCGAAAGATTGCCCCTGAGATGATCACCTCCGACCCGGTAGATACTGCCACCGGGGCCTTTCTATACCACCACCCTGATCTGGCTTCTCTGGCTGGGCTGGGCATCCCGCTAGGCTTTGAACGGTTCTACACCAGTATGCAGCACAACCTCACCAGCAGCCTGGGCTATGGCTGGAGCCACACCTATAACACCCGCTTCTATACCAGCACCGACTGGCTACGAGGTTTTGGCGGTCGCACAGCACTGGAGGCTGCACCGGCATTGGTGGCAGCACAGGTCGGCTTCGACCTCTTCGACTTGACGAGCATCCCCCGTCAACGCTTCGCGATGGATGTTACAACTGCCCAATGGTTGATGAGCCAGATCACCGGCAATGCTGCCACACTGATCGAACCCGACGGCACCGTAGCCGCGCACGTCCGCCTGAGTGATGGAGCATATCAGCCGCCAGCCGGAAAGGCCAACCTGGACTCGGTGACAATCGCCAGCAACGGCAGCGCGACCCTCGACTGGGAAGACGGGGCGCAGATGCGCTTTGACGCGAATGGCCGTCCTGTTGCCCTCGACGATGCCAACGGCAATCGCACTACGCTCAGTTATGATGGCCAGGGTCGCCTCAGCCAGGTCAGCGACGCGGTGGGGCGCAGCCTCAATTTCACCTACAATCTCCAGGGCCGCCTCAGCCAGGTCAGTGACCCGGTCAGTCGTACCTTCAGATATAACTATGACGCTCAAGGAAAACTGCAGTCCTATATCAACCCTCAAGGTGGGGTGATTACATACACCTATGACTCTGCCCATCGCCTGCTTGGGATCACCGATTCAATCAGCACGACCTACGTCACCAACCAGTACAATGCATTGGGACAGGTCACCACCCAGGTGGATGGGCGCAGCGGTCAGACCAGCCTGCTTTATGGTGGTGACCACACGATTGTCACCGACCCGATGGGCTACCGGACCACCTATTTCTACGACCGAC
>Ga0315296_10002066_pt1 | contig 17273 bp, 22 predicted proteins | sample YL17G14_18_MG_FD_203921 | JGI IMG/M metagenome (GOLD analysis project Ga0315296, IMG submission 203921) | Sediment microbial communities from Yellowstone Lake, YNP, Wyoming, USA - YL17G14_18 | ecosystem: Environmental > Aquatic > Freshwater > Lake > Sediment | place: USA: Wyoming | collected... | reverse complement strand
CGGCGACAATCACCGGTGCTGTCCGGCAGAAGGAATTCATCGAATATATTCCGCCAAAGGCTCTGTCACATAGTCTATTCTTAAGCTCTCTATCATCCACAACGATGAACTTCCACGGCTGGGAATTGCTAGCAGATGGAGCTAACCGTGCGGCTTCAAGACACATCATGACTTTTTCTCTTTCAACAGATATGTCGAGAAAACCTCTAACGCTCTTCCTATGTTTTACTAGATTGAGAAAAGTCATCTGCGTCCCTCTTTGAGATCGAATTCCACCGCCCATCCTAGTACCCATGCGCCTCCTTGTCAACTTCTCCGTGTGCATTTGTCAGCCACCGTAAGGATAGTCAGTGGCGCGGGTCTTCGTCGACAAGCAGCCGCAGAATGTCAGCATCGGCATCGTGTCGTTCAGTGAGAGCGCGTCCATTGTGCAAGCGCCAACAAAGGACCGGCAAGCGGTAGTTGCGGCCATCAACCGGCTGGCACCGCAACGCCGCCGCTATTGGCAGTGGTATCCTCACGTCTCTGGATGCCATTTTTGAAGACAAGAGCGCGAAGCCATCGCCGTCCGCTCCTGACCCGCTTGCCGTCGCCGAGCCGGCTCCCGCGCCAGCATCGGTAGTCCCTGGCTCCTATCCCGCCGCCATTATTCTGCTAATCGACGGAGCGAGCAACACAGGACCTCGGCCGCTGGAAATAATCGAACAGGCTTCTAATCGCGGTATCCGCGTGTACACGGTTGGGCTAGGCAGTCAGGAAGGCGCCATTCTGATGGCGGATGGCTTCTCCATCCGCGTGCGACTTGATGAGGAGACTCTCAAACGTATCGCGGAGCAGATAGGCGCCCAGTACTTCAAAGCCGAGAGCGAAACCGACCTGAGCGATGTATACGGCGACCTGGGCACCCGTCTCGTGTTCAAGCCTCAACAGACCCGAACTCACGGCTCTGTTCACCGCGGCGGCGGTGATATTTCTGCTCATCGCCGGGACACTCTCACTATTGTGGTTCCACCGGCTGCCCTGATACGGGCTCTGGTAACTGGTTCTGAGGGCATTAGCCGAGTGCCACGTACCGTGTCACGTGGTACCAAGAAACCACAAGGACACAAACTGACAATAAGTAATGTCTCACCAAGCTTGTTTCAGGAGCCAGGGCAATTAGTCAGATTTCGCTCCGTGCCTTCTGGCTGAGCCTGCCGCTCTTTCCAAGCTATCTAACTCCTCGTCCAGGCGAATTTGACCAATCAAGTTTAATCTCGTTCAACAGACTGGCGGTGGAGTTTCTTAAGAGTGAGGCAGCATTCAGACTGAAAAACTGCGCACCCCTTTTGATGAACTCACGAATGCTACCAGGGTCCCCCACATTAATTGCCCCGACACCGACGGCTTTTCCGGCAGCTTTTCCTTCTGTAATGACCCTTTCTACGGCCTGCTGAATTCGATGATTATCCAATTGACCGGGAATACCGAGGCTTAATGACAGGTCGAGTCGTCCAATGAATAAGACATCCAGCTCAGCCACCGCAAGTATACTCGACAAATTATCTAGGGCTTCCGATTCCTCTATCATAACGATAACAAGGGTTTCTCGATTTACCGCAGTGATATATTCCGAAAGAGTCATGCCTCCTGGTGGGCCGGTTGTTCCCCGCTCGCCTTCAGGAGGAAGTTTTACGGCTTTTACCGCCGATTCAGCATCCTCTTTGCTCTTACAGTGCGAGGCGATTATTCCCATAGCTCCCGCGTCCAAAACACGTGTGATAGTCCCGGTCTCGTTGAGCGGTACTCTGACCAGCGGTGTCAGGTTGGCTGCCTCAGCAGCTCTGAGCATTTCCTGGCAGGACTCTTCGCCGATAAGCCCGTGTTCTAGGTCCAAGTAAACGAAGTCTAAACCAAGGTTACCTAAAGAGTGAACAAGGTATGGCGAAGAGAACTCCATCCGCATTCCGATGACGGGTTGACCTGCCTTGAGCTTAGCCTTGGTCATATTCTGCCGCAACATACTATTCCTCCTTTTATCCGGCTAAACACGCATGTTTAAAGCCTGGCAATGAACCGTTCTCCTTTTATTACCTGGCCTGTGACCTGCCCCACGAAGATGGTATCAGGTAAATTTTAATCGGAAAATGGTATCGGGGTTATGCCGCCCTGAACAAAACCACCATCGGCACGTACATAAGAAGCAGTAACGAAATCAGATGCCTGGCTGGCTAAGAATACGGCCACTTTGCCGACATCGGATGGTTTGCCCCAGCGTCCCGCCGGAGTCCTCTGCCGTACCCATTGAGTAATCCCGGGGAAGTCTTTCTCCGCCGTACCAGACAGAGGCGACTCAATCCAGCTATGCACTATGGTGTTGACCTGTATGTTATCCTTCGCCCACTCAAGTCCCAAACAATAGGTCAATGATAGTATCCCCATTTTACTGCAGGCATATGGTAGCGCTTTAACAATGCCAAGGAGGGAAGTCATGGAACCGATATTGATTATCTTACCGCCACCGGCGGCTTTCATGGCTGGATGCACGGCTTTGGCGCACAGGAACGCTCCCCTTAAGTTGGTGTTCAAAACGTAGTCCCAATCATCCACAGTAACTTCTTCAGCGCCCTTTCGCCGGTTAACACCGGCATTATTCACCAGTATGTTGATATGGCTAAACTTACCGACGGCTTTTTTTACGCCGGCTATCACGCTATCTTCTTGGCTGATATCCATACGAACACCCAGGACCCTAACCCCGAACTTATCTTTGATGTCTTTTACAGCCTCTGCCGTCTTTGTTTCATTACGTGCTGCAATCACGATATCGCTGCCAGCTGAAGCCAGAGCATCAGCAATACCCTTGCCCACCCCTCCATTGCCGCCGGTAATCAGAGCTACCTTGTTTTTCAGGTCGAACCATTCTTTCATGACATCTCCTCCTCATTTATCGCGTTAAATAACAAAGATTTTTTGTGGGGTACTCTGGAGGCGTTCTTTCTTACCAGCCTCATTAACTAGATAGTTATCGCCCAGACCTGCAAAAGCACTCTCAGAAAGAACTGACGGGTGAACTGCATAGTTCGCACGTTTCTTTATCCTCATCCCCTCATCAGGACCTATCGTAGGCCGTTCTATCAGGTCATAGCCCTGGCTGTGAGCATAGAATCTCACTGCCTCAGCATATCCTGCTTTTATCCTCAAATCGTTGTATGCCTTCCAGATAGATGCCGGGGCCATATCTTCGTTAAGTAAAGCGGCGGTCATTTCGTGCGCCTGCTTCACAAGTTCGAACTGCTCTTCCAACTCTGGAGAAACTTTGCCGATGGAGACAATTCTTACCATTTCTCCCCAATATCCACTCGGGCCGCTTGACTCAATAACAAGCGCGCACGTATCTCCTTCTTCAATTAACCGGTTGCCAAAATCAGCCCGCAATGGTCTGGCTGGCTTGCCTGCCGGAGCCGAACCTGAATGCACTATCACCTGCTCTCCACCCATTTCAAGCCACTTTCCCTTCAAAGCACCATCTATCTCTCGCTCGCTTCTACCAGGCTGGATATACCTCAGAGCATACTGAAATAGCTTATCCTGCATCTGGCAGGTCTCTCTGATACATTGTATCTCCTCGTTGCTTTTTACTGCCTTAATCTCGTCCAGAATGTCTGTCGCATCAGTGAATTCCACCCTGTTGAGGCGGTCGGTCATAAAGTTGTAGAACGGCGCCGATATTGTTCCCTGGTTAACCAAACCGACGCGAGAATTTGCATACTTGCCGAGTTCTTCCACGGCTTTCTCGGCTTCAATAACATTGCTGTATGCCAGTGATGGTACGGCAGTTACATCTATTTTCTTTTTGACTCCCGGAATCGACAGGTTGTCGGGAACGCCAGGACCACTCCAGATTATCGTCATTTCGTCATCAAAAGGGAAGATTACAGTTACTGGGTGGTTGGTAAGTGCCGCCAACCCGGTAAGCCACTTTACATACCCCCCGAAGTACTCGGTGCTATTCTGGGCTACGATGAAGTCCAGTTTTTCCCTCCCCATTGCATCACGGACGATGGCCCACCTGCGCTTCAGCTCTTCAACTGAGATTGCCTTATTGAATCCAGCCCGGGTTTCGTTTTTCATGTTCAAGTGCACCCCTACCTTTGAGGGCGCGGCCCCACCCCCATGAGCGATACCATTTGTTACGTCGGTACTGTCACCATCGGAGCCTCGAGAGCCACTGGAAGGTAACCTATAGCACCGTGCGGCCTAATGTGATTATGTTCCTTCCTCCACGGCTCAACCAATCTCTTCGCCTCATTCAACACGGTTGACCTACCCCCGGAGAGTATCCCTGACAGTGCCACGCGAACCCCCAAAAGTGTCATTGGCTCCTGTCAGAATTATACTGTGTGGTCCTCTATGAGACAAGACTCGGCTTTCTACGGAGCACAGTGTGGTTGCTTAAGATAGCCAGAGTTTGCCATGGCCGATGTTGACACTTGTGATATGGAGGCTCAAATCCACGATAGTCTTTTCCGTACCAGTATTTATGGTATATAATTGGCTTATGAACCAGGATGAGATTCTACGGGAGAACTTGTTGGCGCTCTTAACGGGGGAGCACGCCCGCATGTCTTTTGAGGAGGCGGTGCGGCAATTCCCGGTCGATAAAATCAACGAGAATCTCCCTAACGCCGATTACACTCCATCGGATTTGCTGGAGCATATCAGAATCGCTCAGGAAGACATTCTGGATTTCATCAGGAATCCGAATTATGAGGCGAAGGAGTGGCCCAAGGATTACTGGCCTCCAAAGGGAAAACAAGCCTCCCGAGCCGATTGGGAGAAAACGATAAGCGATTTCAAAAGGGATTTCGCGGATATGCAGGACATCGTGAAAAACCCGAAAACCGATTTGCATAAAGATATTCCGTGGGGAGAAGGGGAGACCATTCTCCGGGAAATCGTGACGCTTGCCAACCATAACGCCTTCCATCTAGGAGAATTCGCCATTATGCGGCAAGCCATGGGCACCTGGGGCAAAAGCCGCAAATAGTGACCCAGAGGGACACCCTAACAAGTAACGTTTACCCTGATTGTTGAGTATTGCACGAAAGCTTGTTTAGTATATGGAATAACAAAAGATGATGGCTCCGGCTACAATAGAAATGACGGCGTGTAGCTGAACACCAAATCTAAAGTAGGAGGAGCCATCAAAAATGGGGAATACCGTAGCTCGGAACTGAAACAAATACCTGAGGGATACCTAGTCATAGGAGTTGACCCTCACAAGAAGAGGCATGCCGTAGTGGCTATAACCCAGGATTTCACCACCCGGGCTAAGTTCAAGTTCGACAATACCAGGGAAGGTCTGGAAACGATATTAGACCGGGCCAGGGTGGAAATGACGAAATCTGGTTGCCGGGGTGTCATTTTCGCTGTCGAGACGGGAGGCCAAGGCCAGGAGTAGCCTGGCGAATAACCCCGATATGCGCCACTTGACGAAAAATAGCTGCTACTCTACTCACGTTATCGCCCGTAGAACGATAGCTGGTTCCGGGTTTTGAAAGGAGCGGAAAGGTATGCCATACGGAACGGGTGAGTATACTTACGAACTGGTAGACGGATGGGCGAAGCTTCCTCGGGGCTGGTCTTTTCAGGATGTCACTGGCCTGGCCATTGATGCGCAAGACAGGGTTTACGTTCTGAACAGAGGTATCCATCCGGTCATAGTTTTTGACCGCGACGGCAACCTGCTGATGACGTGGGGCGAAGGGCTTTTTAAGCACGCCCACGGTGCAGGCATTGGTCCGGATGGTTCAATCTTCTGCACTGATGACGAGCTTCACGTCGTATACAAGTTCACCCCTGAAGGTGAACTTTTGCAGACCATCGAGAACAAGGGTCAGCCCTCGGATACCGGATACATTCCGGAGTGGAATGACATTTTCTGGAGTTTGACCACCATAACTCACGGTGGGCCGCCTTTTAACCGGCCAACGGGCGTTGCGGTTACCGCCTCGGGAGAGATGTATGTCTCTGATGGCTACGGTAATGCCCGTGTTCACAAGTTTTCGCCCGCGGGCAAACTACTGCTTTCGTGGGGTGAACCTGGTACCAGCCCGGGACAATTTAGACTGCCTCACTGGGTTTGAGTAGATAAACAAGACCGGGTGTGGGTTGTCGATAGGGAGAACGGGCGACTTCAGATTTTTGATAACCAAGGCAAATTCCTGGAGGAATGGAAAGCCCTCAATCGTCCCACTGCAGTGTGTATTGACAAGGAAGGGGCCGTCTACGTTTCTGAGCTGACTCAGCGGGTGAGCATCTTCACGGCTGATGGCAAGCTCGCGGCACGCTGGGGAAGCCAGAGCAACGAACCTAAAGAGACCGCTCTTTTCATTGCGCCGCACACCATCGCCGTTGACTCGCGCGGTGACCTGTACGTCGGCGAAGTCTCCAAGACAGCAAGCGGTCTCGACCGAGGTTCGAGAGTGGTCCAGAAGTTTGTCCGAATTTAGGAGGAAACAAATGGCCGCAAAAGCCAGAATCGGTATCACCAAGAGTTTCTATGATAAATCGGGAAAATCTATTTTTCCGGGACTGGAAACGATTTTTGAGCCACTACCAAACACCGAACATGAAGTAATGGCCGAATTTCTGCCGGAGGTAACGCCGCAACAGATAAAAGGCTTCGACTTCGTGGTTACCCGCGCCGTGCCGAAATGGACAAAGGTCAGTGTTGCCGGAAATACTCAACTTCTTTCCCTGCACCGCAGTGGCGTTGGCTACGATGGCATAGATGTTCCCGGCCTTAGTGACGCCAATGTCCTGGTGTTTATCACTCCAGACGCCGTGCGCCGGACAGTCGCCGTCGGAATTGTCACCTTCATTCTGGCATTAAGTAATCGGCTTCTCAATAAAGACAAGTTGACGCGTGAGGGGCGCTGGGAAGAACGGTCAAAGTACTATGGCACAGGGCTAGTTGGTAAGACACTGGGGTCAATAGGAGTCGGCAACATAGGTCACGAGGTGTTTATGCTGGCAAAGCCCTTCGGAATGAAGCATATCGCCTGTGACCCCTACATTAGTCAGGAGGCGGTAGATGACGTCGGGGTTAAGCTTGTGGATATGGACACCGTGTTGACTCAATCGGACTTCTTGAGTATCAGTGTTCCCCTGAGTGCTAAAACCCACCATCTTGTTGGCGAAAAAGAGTTGCGCAAGATGAAGAAGACCGCTTTCTTGATTAACACGGCACGTGGCCCCATTGTGGACGAAGCCGCGCTTATCAGGGCTCTGAAGGAAAGATGGATTGAAGGCGCTGGCATAGACGTGTTTGACCAGGAGCCAACACCTCCGGATAATCCTTTGCTCAGATTGGATAATGTAATCGTCACACCGCATGCCATAGGTTTAACAGAGGAATTCTTTGCGGCCACTTTTCGTGAAATTGGCACGCAGATAGCAAGTATAATCAAAGGAGAACTTCCCAGAGGGGCGGTCAACCGGCAAGTCTGGGATAAACCGGAATTTCAAACTAAGCTAAAGGAATTCCTGGCCAGAAGATAGACTTGGATTACCGGGAGCACAGGCTGCGCTGTGCCCCCATCTAACCTGCGTTGTGCTGGCCATCGGACCGGGACAGATTGACCGCAAAGCAATCGCAAGCAACCGAGAACTAATTTTGACTGCATAGGGTAGGTACTTAGAGACTATAAATCATTTGATGTCCAAAAAAGCAAATGCGAGTGAACACATTGAATATCGAAGAGGAGGTTCCAAATGAAGACCCGTTCTGAGATATGGACTGTCTCATTGTAGGTGGCCCTAAAAACGGGGGCAACCCATAGACAGTGGAAATATTCCCCATAGGAGAACTATATGAACTTTTTGAAGGGGGTTAAGGTCGTAGACTTGACTGCAGCTATTGCTGGGACTCTTAACACCATGATTTTAGCGGACCTTGGCGCCGATGTAACTAAAGATTGAACCTCCTAAAGGAGAACATTACCGTCAGGCAATGAACGGGGCCATCCTGCTAGCTATGAACCGGAATAAGCGCGATATTGCCCTTGACCTCAGGACCGAAAAAGGGCAGGAAATCGCGTTGAAGCTCGCCAGCAAGGCGGACGTGCTAACCGAGAACTTTGTTCCCGGTACAATTGACAAGCTGGGGCTAAGCTATGAGAGAGTGAGCAAGCTCAATCCCAAAATCATCTACTGCTCAGTCTCAGGCTACGGACAGGAAGGTTCCTACAGTAGGCGGCCGGCGTATGACCCATCGGCACAGGCGATGGCTGGTATCATGATTGCCACTGGAGAGCCGAATGGAAGACCTTGTCGACAGGTGACTTCTCTCATTGATATGAGCGCTAGTCTTTACGCCTGCATTTCGATTTTGGCAGCTTTGAGGGATAGGGAGGAAACCGGTAGAGGACACCGTCTGGATATTACTTTGCTTGATGCGGCAACCTTCGCCATGAACCAGCATCTAACCTACTATTCCTTTACCGGTATACTACCGAAACGCCTGGGCTCAGGGTCAGAAGGTTGGGCGCCTTATGGGGCTTTTAACGCCAAAGACAAACCCATCTGGCTCGGGGTATCCATTGACCGTTTCTGGGTAGCTTTCTGCGAAGCCACAGATTCAAGGGAACTACTTATTGATAGCCGCTTTACCACAGATAAAGGTAGACGGGAAAACCGTGATGCGATAAATGCCATAGTAGCTGACATATGCAAGCGTTATACCAGCGTTGAGTTGGAAGCTAAACTCGTGGAAGCAGGCGTTCCCTGTGCTATATTAGCTACAGTTGCGGAGATTGAGCAAAATCCCCAAGTGAAACTGAGACAGTTGCTGGAGGATTGGGACTACCCTGGCAAAGGCAAGGTAAAGTTCGTGAAAACGCCAATACTCATAGATGGGCAATTTCCTGAAACACGCATGATGACTCCTCAATTAGGTGAACATACCGTCGAAATCCTAGAGGAACTGGGTTATAACAGTTCGGAAATAGTTGACCTGATTCGAAAAGGCATTGCCGTACAGTATAAACCGGAAGCACAGAAGTGAGGGGGAATGGCAGGAAGTTGTCAAACCGGCGGCAAGAGGTTACTACTGTCCTGAATAGCTTACTCCGCAAACGAAATGCTTGCCTGGTTCGGCGGCGATAGCTGACACAAAGAACATGATGTGGTCCACCGGAAGGCGTCTTTGGCGATATAAAAGGGAGCTAATTTTGTCAGTTCGCAGAACTTCCTCAGCAGTGCTTCACTCACTTTCAAGAAGCAATGGTGCGTATAGCTGTCCGGCGCTCCACATTAGATGAATAGTTACCACAGGACAAGACGCCCTCCCTCAAAGGGTAAAATGGCTGAAAGTGACATCGACTTGCCCTTGTCAAGCCTCGGCCGCGTAAGGCGTTTCTAAGCCTCCATACTGCACTATACAGACCCAATCATAAATTGACATCAGTGCTATAATACTATAATGTAAGAAATCTGAACTGTACCCAGATGATGGTGTAGCGTATGCCCAACGGGACGCCACGTTATGGTGCCCTGCGTGGCACTCAAACAGCAGCGACTCGCAGGTGGTGACAATCGACGAAATACTTTTAGGGAAAGGGGGTGATGTGATTTCTGTTTCTTGCTTAGAGGTTTCATCTTAGCTTAGAACTTGGATGGAGGTATAGTTAGAAGTGAATAGAAAAATATTTACCGTCACGGTCATAGTTGCCTTGGTCAGTCTGTTGGTTCTTGGAGCCTGTGCACCGAAACCAGCGCCAGCCCCAGCCCCCACGCCCACCCCGGCCCCAAGCCCCGCCCCTGCTCCAGCTCCAACCCCTGCCCCCGCGCCCAAACCAACACCCGCGCCAGCACCCGCACAGCCGGCCCAGGTTATCAAATGGCGCACGCAAGTAGGAAATCCGGCGCAGAGTCCCATCTTCCTCTCCTTTGAGCGAGTGAACAAGCGAATAGAAGCAATGAGTAACGGCCGACTCGTGATCGAAACTCTTCCTGACGGCGCGATTGCTCCCGCCCTGCAGGTCTACGATGCTGTCGATGCCGGAACGCTGGATGGCGCTCATACCACCCCGGCTTTTGCTGTCGGGAAGCTGGGTCCGGCCGCAGGCATCTTCGCCTACACGGTGGCCGGCTTACCGACTCTCCAGCACATGGTCTGGATGCTCTCTGAGGGCGTGGGCCTCTTCAATGAGCTAATGACCAATGGCAAGCTGAATATTGTTCATTATCCCGGATGGGTCGGCACCCCTGAATTCTTCCTGACCAGCGCCAAACCGCTGAATGTTCCGGAAGACTTCAAAGGTATGAAGATTCGTACTGCCGGAGATGGTGGTATCATCTTCACCAGAATGGGTGCCTCAGTTATCACCACTCCGCCGGGAGAAATCTACGAGTCATTTAAGCGTGGTCTGTTTGACGCCTATGAGTACAATGCGCCTAACATCGAGGTCAAGAGCAACATGTTCGAAGTTGCCAAGTACACCTACGTTTCTCCGATGAGACAGGGCGCCGAGTACTTCGCTTCCCTGTACAACAAGAACTCCTGGAACAAGCTGTCTGAAGACCTCAAGGTGATGGTCCAGTCAGCGCAGATGGAAGAAGCATGGAAATTCCTGACCGAGGCAATACTGGGCGACGGTAAAGCCGTACAGAAATACATCGATTACGGCGTTAAGGTAGGGCCAGTGCCGAAGGTAATCGAAGACGCGCTGGCCAAGGAAGCTAAGGCCTACTACGACGAGCAGGCCGCTAAGGACCCGTTCTATGCCAAGGTAATCAACTCTTACCGTGCTTTTGGCCAACTCTATGCCCAAACGTATCCCAGAGGACTCTAAGGCAAAGCCACCCCTCCGCCGGTTAGTCGCCGGTGGAGGGGTGGCGAAAAGGTGGTCAGACATGAGGGCCTTAGTCAAGGCAGTTGACACTCTCAGCCGGTGGACCGGAAGCTCAATACGCTGGCTAGCCATGCTTCTCGTGGCGCAGATTTCATTTGAAGTCATAATGCGCTTCGTCTTTGACAAACCCACGATATGGGGCTATGAGACCAGCATGATGATAGGCGGCGCCATGTATGTCCTCGCCTTTTCCTACGCTACCCTCAAAGGCTCTCACGTCAGGATTGACGTTTTCTACCGCAGCATGAAACCAAGAACCCAGGCATTAGTTGATGTCATCGGCGCTTTGATTTGCTTTTTCCCTCTTATGATAATGCTGACGGTTTTTTCCACAACCGCGGCAATGAAGGCGTGGAGAATCCATGAGACCTCCATTGAGTCCACCTGGTTCCCACCCCTGGCCCCTTTCAGGACTGTCGTGGTGGTTGGATTCGTGCTGGTCACACTCCAGGGTCTTGCTCAGTTTGTCCGGGACATCTATATGCTGACAAGGAATAAAGCCTATGACAGGGATTAGCCCGGAAGTCCTTACCCTGCTGATGCTGGGCGGCTTTTTCGTCGGGGTATTCTCCGGCTATCCCCTGGCTCTTGTCATCGGCACTGTCGCGCTTGTTTCCGGTTTTCTGGTATATGGCAACGGCCTGCCAAGCCTGCTCTACAGCCGTGCGGTGAGCGGTCCACTGTATAATTTTACTCTGCTCGCCTGTCCGCTCTTTATTTTTATGGGTCTCATCCTTGTGCATTCAGGGATAACTGAAAAACTATTCGATGCGCTCTACGTCTGGCTTGGGGGCATCAGGGGTGGACTGGCCATAGTAACAATACTCATTGGCACTATCATCGCGGCTACCGTCGGGGTAGTCGCCGCATCGGTGACGATGTTATCGGTGGCTACTCTGCCCGCGATGGTAAAACGCGGATATGACAAGAGCCTGGCGAGCGGCGTAGTCTGTGCTGCCGGCTGCCTGGGTATTCTGATACCTCCCAGCGTTATGCTCGTTTTCTACGGTCCGATGGCCCAACTCTCGGTAGGAAGACTCTTTTTTGGAGCTTTCATACCCGGGTTCCTGCTTTCTGTCCTTTACCTACTCTATGTCTTATTGCGGTGCTATTTCGAGCCTCAGCTTGGTCCGGCGGTACCCATAGAGGAAAGGAAGGTGCCGCTGGGCAAGAAGGTTCTTGCACTACTGACCTCACTGGTCCCGCCAGTGATACTTGTGCTGTCTGTACTTGGCGTAATCTATTCGGGCATCGCCTCTCCGACGGAGGCCGCCGGGATTGGTTCTCTTGCCGCCATTCTGCTGACGGTCGCCTACCGCAAATTCTCGCTGAGAATGCTCTTCGACGTTTCCCTGGAAACCGTCAGAATCGTTGGGTTCATTTTTCTCATCGTCATTATGGCTTTCGCCTTCGTCGGTGTCTTCATTGGCGGCGGTGGGGGCACGGTGACGAAGAACCTAATATTGGCGGTGCCGGGGGGAGCCTGGGGCGCCTTTATCGTCATACAGCTTATCTGCTTTTTCTTGGGCTTCTTCATAGACTGGATAGGTATCGTCTTCATCCTCATACCGATAGTAACGCCTATAGCGGCCGCCGCAGGTTTTGATGCCATCTGGTTCGCCATAATGATATGCATCAATCTCCAGATGTCCTTCATCACTCCCCCGTTCGCCATGGCCATCTTCTTCCTTAGAGGCTCGGTGCCTCCGGAACTGAACATCACACTGAACCACATCATTCGCGGTATCTGGCCCTTTGTTGCCCTTATCACCGTTGGACTGGCGTTATGCGTAGCTTTCCCCGAATTGATTCTCTGGCTGCCGAGCCAGATGATAAAGTAACCGCCACGCTGGAATAGAACAAATCAGGAAGGAATTGACCCAATGAGCACGTTGTATGACGATGTCATGATGCAGAAACGCGGCCGGGTGATTGTGGACTTGGCTCAAGTGAAGAAGGGAGAAAAAGTCCTTGTCCTGTGCGATTTTCAGACCGCCGGCATTGGTGAACTATTGGCCTCGCAGGTCTACCAGACAGGCGCGATGCCCTTCCTGGTCGTGATACCGCCGCTGAAAGCTCACGGCGACCCCGTGCCGGAACCGATTCACAAGATGGCAATGGAAGTAGATGTTATTCTTGCCCCGATGATGGCAAGCATCGCTCACACTCAACTGCGTACGGACGCCGTCAAGAAAGGGATACGACTGATGGTTCTCGCCGGAGCCGATGAAACCTATCTAGCAAAGGGGGCCTTTGATGTTGACTTCAACCAGCTTAGGCCCAGAGTGGAACGGCTCGCCGAGATACTTACCAGGGCCAAGCAAGCCAGGGTCACTAATGCCAAAGGAACCGACATTACCATGAGCGTTGAGGGAAGGGAAGCACAAGCATTCACGGGATTTGCCGAGAAAGGCAAGCTCTCGGCTCTGCCCTGCGTCGAGGTCAACTGCTCACCAGTTGAGGGTTCGGCGGAGGGCAAGATAGTGGCTGATGTTGGCGTTGATGACATGCCGCCGGAGTTGAGCAGCCTTGGATTACTTGCACACCCAATCCAGGTAAGTGTGAAGGGCGGCTTCGCCAGAGAAATCACGGGCGGTGAGGAAGCGAGGAAATTGAAGGAGTTCCTGGCTAGCTTGCAAGACCCTAACGTCTACAACATCGCTGAGCTAGGGCTCGGCATGAATCCAGGTGCCAAGGCAGATGGCAGCAACCTGCTGAACGAAGGTTCGCAGGACAATATTCACATTGCACTGGGCACCAATGTGTATTTCCCTGGAGGCACGATAAAGGCCAAGGGGCACTTTGACCTGGTGATGTCCTTCTGCACGCTGGAACTCGATGGAGTTCCGGTGATAAAGGATGGAAAGCCGGTCTTCGTATGAAGGCTGGATTGTATAGAGAGGAGAAAGCACAGCTATGAGGATTGATAAGGACGTATGCATTTCCTGCGGGGAGTGTGTACGTTACTGTCCGATGAACGCCATCAAGATGGATGATGTGGCCATTATTGACCAGGATGAATGCGTCGATTGCGGGGTGTGCCACAAAGCCAAGGTCTGTCCGGTGGACTGCATCATTTATGAAGAAGCTCCCTGGCCTCGCATTCTGCGCGCAGAGTTTTCCAACCCCACCCATTCGCACGCCTCAACGGGCTTGCCTGGCCGCGGTACTGAGGAGGTGAAAACCAATGAGGTAACCGGTCGTTTGAAGCCGGGGTGGCTTGCTATGGCAGTAGAGTTCGGCAGGCCGAGCACCGGCGCCCGTTTCCGGGATGTTGAAAAAGTAGCGATGGCTCTTGCTGGAGTAGGTGTCAAGTTCGAGCCGGTGAATCCGGTGACGTTCCTGATGGCAGATAAGTCCACTGGCAAGATGCGTCCCGAGGTTCTCAATGAGAAGTTTCTTTCCGGCATCCTCGAGTGCGTCTTCCCCAGAGAAAAGGGACCCGAGGTCCTGAAGACCCTGCAAAAAGTGACCCGCGAGATTGACACCGTGTGTAGTGTGGATATGATGGACCTGGTTGAGCCAGATGAGAGCATACCAATGGAGAAGATGCTGAATCAGCTAGGAGTCTTCCACCGCATCAATGGAAAGACCAATGTCGGCTTTGGTCGCCCAAAGTATAAAGGAGGCAACCAATGACACATACATTACACCGTATGGGCACGAAGGAAAGTCTCAGCGGCGACTACATATTCCTGATGATGCCGGCTTTCGGGATTAACAACGCCGACTCAGCTCCGAAGCTGAGGAAGTTCTTTGAAATTGCACTGCGCCACAAACCAGTAAACATGGGCGACGCCAAAAGAAGCAACATGCATGTTCTCAGCACCCTGGAGCTTATGGACAATATCGACAAGAAGGGGACCGTGGTCCACGCAGTCTATGATAACGAGGAAGCCGCCGCCAGGGCGCTGAAAGACCTCAAAGACGCCGATTTGGGCCTTTCCCTGGTGGTGAGCGGCATCTTTGAGAACGTCAAGAAACAGTGCCAGAAAGTCGGCATCCATCGTCACGGAGTAAATTATTCGCTCGGAATCTGGGGGAAAACAGAGAAATTGCCTCCTGAGAATGTGCTCGAAATCACTACGATGTGTGGCCACGGATTGGTCTCGGCGGCCCTTGTCAGTTCTCTCGCTGAAGACGTCAAAGCCGGCAGAAAGAACGCTGAGAGCGCCGCCAAAGAAATGGCCAAGATGTGCGACTGCGGGGTGTTCAACCCAGTCCGTGCCGCCAGGCTGGTGGCCGCCCTTGCCGCCGCATAATAGGTTTACGCTGAGTCTGGAGGGAAACGTTGATTACAAAGAATCTAACTCATGACCTCAAGCTGAAAATGCGGTCGGGGAAGCCGGTATTTACCGCTATGCTTGGACCCGGGAATGAGCCTCCAGGGACGGTACAACGTATGAAAGAAGCGGGCTTTGACTTCCTCATTCTCGACCGGGAACACTCCTTAATATCCGAAGAGACGGTAAACGAGTATATCATTGTCGGCAAAGAGTCCGGCGTACCTATTTTCTTAAGACCTGAAGAGGTGAATGCCAGCTGGCGGCGGTTCCTAGACTCAGGAATCAGCGGACTGTACTTGGGAATGGTCAACACCGTAGAACAGGCGGCATGTGCCGTCGGTCAGTCCTACTTTCCCCCTATCGGCCACCGTGGCTCTTCACTGGGGATGAACCCGTATCTCATTGACGGGCAAAGTCTACAGGAAGTGCCGTACCTGTCCCTGCTCCAGTATGTCAATGACAATACAGCTATCTTGGCCTGCACCGAGAGTCTGGAAAGCATTACCAACCTGCCGAATATCCTGAGAGTTGAGGGCATAACCGGGGTGGTTGCAGCAAGCCAGGACTTGATGCTGGATATCGCAACTGTGGTCGGAGATGCGAAACCTGAAGCCCTGATTGCGGAGCGGCTCACCGCCGACTACATAACGAAGCGGCTGAGACAAATCCTCAGTATTGCTAGAGAAGCTGGCAAAGTAGCCGGTATCGGAGGTCTTCCCTCTTCCGAGGTCTATGCACGTTGGTGCAAAGAAGGCTTTAGGATACTTATGCTTGGGTCGGCCAGAGATGGGAATATTGAGAAGCTCTGCCGACGTATCGAGGAGATCAGGGAGTCAGTTAAATGACAAGTCAGCTGGGGAGTGCTTTCTATGGGTGGTAATTTCTGGACCAGGCAGGAACTGATTGAAAAGGCTCGTACCGGCGAGATACAACAACCGAAGTATGCGCAGAAGTGGTCGGTTCTGAAGCAGTCGGACCACTGCACGCTCTTCGCCGCCGACATCGGTGCTCCGAAGGGATATCCTCTTCACGTTCACCATCACCACGACGAGGTCATGATAGTGTTGGACGGTGAGGGAGAGGCTGCAGTAGGCACCGAAAAACGTAAGGTGAAGCAGGGAGATGTCATCTTCGTTCCCCGGGGAACCGCGCACACACTCAGATTTGCTGGTCAACTATTGGCAATCGATTGTCCCACATTTGATACGGGTAACCCAGACCGCGCTATCGTGGAATAGCTCCCAACTGTTTCGACACCTAATCGCCGGTGGCTTCGTTTGTCTTTACCTTCGCCTCTTGATACTTCCCAGCTTTCTACACAATCTGACGTCTTGTTACTTTCTTTCGGTTTGTTTAACAAGATGCCATGATGGTATTAAGTGGATAAAGCTGAAAAGACGAAGAATAGAAATCTGGGGTATGAAAAAATGAAAAGACTTACAGTGCTGGCTGCGCTGATATTCCTGATCGTCATGCTTACAGCCTGCGGGCAGACAGGCCCGAATCAAACGTCAGGCCCAAAGCAAGTAGAAGTGAACGGAGGCTCGTACTGGAATATAACAGCAGCAGAGCTCATGTCAATGCTTGAGAAGAAGGATTTCCTTCTGGTGAATGTCCATATTCCCTATGAGGGAGAAATTCCGCCTACAGACTTATTCGTGCCATACAATGAGGTAGAGCAATACCTTAGACAATTCCCCCCAGACAAAACGGCAAAGATAGTACTCTACTGCCGCTCCGGTTCCATGAGCGCTACCGCGGCCAAGACACTCGTAAAACAGGGCTTTACCAATGTCTGGAATCTTGAAGGAGGCATGGTGGACTGGGAGAAGCAAGGTTATAAGCTTGTTCGCCAGTCAAAGTGAACTGCCAACTCGGACCAATCACGCCGGTCGTGCATCCAAGAGAAGAGAATTCAAAAGACAGATTTGCTAAAGGTAACAATCTAGCGAATTGTGTTGTAATTTCGGAGCTGTCACCAACATGAACCCATTGATTTCAATGCCGCCGGCTAATATCATATTCTGCGAAAGGAGACAAGCGGTCGGTCTAGCAGGCGGTTACTAGCTTGTCTCAAGGCAATCTTCCA
>Ga0315296_10002065_pt1 | contig 17275 bp, 22 predicted proteins | sample YL17G14_18_MG_FD_203921 | JGI IMG/M metagenome (GOLD analysis project Ga0315296, IMG submission 203921) | Sediment microbial communities from Yellowstone Lake, YNP, Wyoming, USA - YL17G14_18 | ecosystem: Environmental > Aquatic > Freshwater > Lake > Sediment | place: USA: Wyoming | collected... | reverse complement strand
AGTTAGAGTTTCCTACATGAGATTTAAGGTTTATGCAGACAATTTTGACTCATTCTTTCTTGGCAATCGCCAAAAATCTCGCATAAGTTAAGCGCTTAAGGAGTCCAAAGGTTAGTATTCTTACGAACTTGTCAAGGTATCTGGTGAAGTAGTCTGTCTCGATGTATTTTATCTTGACTATTTTAAATCCAGCACTTAACAAGTGATTTCTAATATGTTCCTCGGTGAACACGGCGTAATGCTTATCACCTGTTCTTGTGAGAAGGTGTCTGTGGCCCATGTAACCGCCTGTATGCGTTCCCAACAAGTAATATCTAATACACGCAGCATTGTCCGTGATGAGAACAAGAGACCCGCCTTTCTTTAGAACTCGGTGAACTTCACAGAGATGGAAGTTGGGATTTCTAAGATGTTCGAACAAGTTTCTCTCATAGACCTCATCGAAAAACCCATTTGGAAACCGTATACCCTTTTCCACGTCAAAAACATGGGTAGTCGTCTTGGTCGGTGTTATGTCTACTCTATGCGTGCCGTAAGTTTCATTTCCACATCCAAGATTTAAGTTTCTTTTCTGCGTGGCTTCCTCTTGCATCCTAAATAAACTTCCTTAAACATCCCCTCAAGTCTATTCATTACGGCCTCCTTGTCATATTTTAGGGCTTCTCTACGACACTGTTTAGCGTAGTTCATGTATTCTTCTCTTTTTTCTTCCCAGAGAATAGCTAAGCGCAGTATTTCAGCAACGTTTTCTTGGATTGAACTTCCAAATAGTAAGGGCAGCTCTAGGACCTTATGCGTCTGTAAAGGTGTAGTGATGACAGGGGTTTCACACAGCAAGGATTCTACAATAGCCAAGCCGAAAGTATCCACTCTGCTCGGCAAGAGTGAAATGTGAGAAGCTGAAAGAAACTCCGGCATTTCAGATTCGCTGACCTTACCCTCGGTCACTTTCACTTTGAAAGGCTGCCGTGTCTTCTTCAGTAGCCGTATAGTGTTCTGAAAGACGTCCCACCCTTTCGCCCAGACTGTTCGACTTGAAAAGGCAATAGTCAACTCGTTCTCTTTTTCCTTAACAGGCTTATACTGATCCGCGTCTACGAAGTTAGGAATGAAGTAGACTTTAGGATGGTTACATGGATATGCCGTTGTGACCATGTGAACAGCGTTGAAACGCCTCAATTCTGAGTAGCTCGTGAACTTGTTAGCGATCAAAGACAAGTTTGGCAGCAGTCCATAATGGGGGTTGGGCTTCTGCCAGTAGGATTGTGCATGAATACCTGTTATGCGGGGTCTTGACGTGTCAAAGTTCAGCCAGCTTAATGGATGATACGTTAGATAAACCACATCAGCTCTCACTTTATGGCGAAGACCCTCGCTGTAAGGGATTCCTTCTAACAGGTCTTTAGGGTTAACTTTCTTTTTTCCCTCAAGCAAAAATGGGAGAGCGTAAATCTCAATGTCATGTCCTCGTCTTACCAGTTCCTTAGAGACTCCGATAACCCATTTCTCCCCACCGCCATAGTACCCGAGGCTCAGGTGATGGCAAAAGGCGATTCGCATGGCGTTCCCAATAACAAGTATTATAAGGATTTAGTATAAAAAATTGACAAGCACTAGCAGGTTTGTAGAGATTGTTTATGATCACCGTGATAATTCCAAGTCTTCACACAGCATACTTGAAACCTCTTGTTTCTGCAATCAAGAAGAACCTGCCATGCTCTCACGAAATCTTAATTCAAAGCGAAAAGGGCTACCTAAAAGCCGTTCTCAGGGGCGTTGAGAAAGCAAAGGGTGATGTACTTATTATCATGGATGGTGATGGGTCACACAATCCTGTTCATTTTCGGCAGATGTTCCAACTTTTAAGTAAGGCAGACATTGTAGTTGGGTCGAGGTATGTTCCAGGTGGTTTTTCAAACGACATCTTCTTGCGCAGAATAATCAGTCGGTTCTTCTGTAAGCTAACACGATTCGTTCTTGACTTAAACATCGCTGACGTGATGAGCGGTTTCATCGTTCTGCGGAAGTCAACTCTAAAATCAATAAACATAAATGCCTTTGGATACAAAATTGGCTTAGATATTCTGATGCAGGCAAAAGGCAAATTCAGCGTTTTAGAATGTCCAATCGTTTTCAGGAAAAGCCGAATGGGAGACTATGTTAAATTACGCAATATTAAGGATGGCGTGCAGACGCTAACATTCATAGCAAAATTATTTATATGCAGAGTTTCTCTAGTATCTACACATAAAATTGCCTGAGGATGTTACTGAGTGAGCATACAGATCAATTTTAATGAAATCTTTGCCAGAATATACAACCTCTTTCGCGGATACTTGCTCAAGTTCAACATTGGTCACTTAATATTAATCGCGTTTGCATTACACATATTCGTAATCTCCTTTCCCAACGATGGAGGAAAAATCTTCGATGAGGCTCACTATATTCCGTCAGCTCTTACACATCTTAATTGGGTTGGTAGCAACGCTGAACACACTCCGCTAGTGAAGATAATTGGAGCTATAGCCATAGCAATTTTCGGTGATTACTGGTTTGCATGGAGATTTCCTATCGTGCTTATGGGAACAGCCTCAATCTGGGTGATGTATAAATTAGCATCTAGGTTTTTCTCAAAGAAGTATGCCTTATTCGCTGCGAGTTTCCTTTTGTTTGACATTATGTTCTTTATTCATGGCACTATCTTTGTTTTAGACGTTCCTCAAATACTTTTCAGTTTATGTTCCTTCGACCTATACTTTCAGAAAAAATACAAGTGGTCAGCTTTGGCGATGGGAATAAGTGTTCTGATGAAAGAAACTGGCCTCCTTTTTCTAGGCGGGCTAGCGTTCTATCATTTAGTGACGCATTTAAGAAGGCAACACGTTTCAAAATTGTCTTTCCGCACCTTCGGCGTGTTTAGCTTGGTTCTTCTGCTTGTGGTTGGGGGCGGTATGTGGACGTATGACGGTATCTTCAAACCAGTGAAAGGCATAATTATACTCACAAACGAGCACCACATCATAATCACGGATCCGAATGGAACAGTGATCAGCACAAGCACAACCATAGATAACATAACAAGCTCCTCCGTGATCACAAATCCTATAGAACACTTGATTTTCGCGTATCAATATCAAACTGGTCTAGGCATAAATGAGCCGTGGAGAGCCTATCAATTTCCTTGGAACTGGATTCTGCCAGTAGACCCTCTTGACCATCCCATATATCTGATGGTCACGGTCACAGCCGGGAGCGTGTCACGAACAATTATTGCGTGGCACGCTCAAGGCACAATCCCAATATGGTACGCTTTCTGGCTTGTGGTTCCAATGGCAATCTTGACAGTGGCAAAATCGTTTTCTTCGCCGTTCACAGTCGAGATTTCAGTGTCGAAACCAGGTAAGAGAAAACACAGAGGGAAACAAGCTGAACCCGAGGCTGAAGAAGTAAAGAAGGAGGGCATACTTGAAACTTTTCATCATAGGTTAGACCTGTTCCTTCTTTCATGGGTAGGCTTCACCTATCTGCCCTGGGTAGCTCTGGGACTAGCTATGCGGAAGATAGGGTTCAACTACTACATGATCTATACAGTTCCAGCTCTCTGTCTAGGTATACCCTTCTTTTGGCAGAAATTGAACATTTCAGATAGAGCGAAAACTATTGGAATAACAGTACACCTCCTCGTCACAATATTGTTCTTCTTGTACTTTTTCCCGGTTCCCCTCTTTCGTGCATAGACTAGATAAAAAGTTCTTTAAGTTGAGAACACTAAATTCTAACTGAGCAGAGGAGTGGCGTCACTGTCGAATCTCCTAGACTTACGAGCCAGACTAGGCTACTTTGCGTTTCCAACTGCGTTATACCTAGCTTGGGCTTTTACTCTGGTTGGAGTTTTTCGCTCACCAATCTTAAGCTCCCCGCTTTTTGGTATCATTCCCACGTTAGCCGTAGGCTACAAAGTTTACGAAGTTTGGGCTGGACAACGAAAAAGAAAACACCTAAAACATGCGTTTCTGGTTGGCATAGTTGCGTTTTTGGCTTTTCTGCTTTTGTCTTCAACAATTGTGTCAGCAACAACATACTTTTCCGACGATTTTGCAACTGGCGACTGGTCAAAATGGGATTACTGGTCTGCATACGCTTCGAGAGAAATAGTTGACGAAGGTGCACCACACTACAATGTCGCAAGGTTCTGGGCTGCATGGAATGACTACTTTTATTTGGCACATACAGACGTAGTCACTGACACCCCAGATTTTGTTCACATGAAAACGGACTTCAAAATTGTTACTGAGCCTACAGGTGCCAGTTATAATATAGGCGGGCTCTGTCCGGACACAGCAACGTCACCTGATGCTGGCTGGGGAGTAGATGTGACCAACCATAAATTCTATGCTTTTTGGCTACATGCCGTGGAAAACATTCATGAACTCTCTTCCTACACGGTTGGAACTTGGTATACGTTGGACGTCTACGCTGACCTTGTTCGGGGGAAAATCTTATGGTATATCGACGAAGTTTGGCAGTATACTGTTTGGGCGTCTATAACCCACGAAAACGTTGACACCCCAATGTTGAATTGGCATTGGGATATTACTGATGGTGAAGGCGGCTCATATGAGACACGGTATGACAACGTTATAGTTGATGACTTGCCTAACCCCGGAAGCACCGAATATACAACTCTTACTACGTCATTCACAACAACAACCACATGGACATCAACAGCCACATCGACCACAACATACGTAACAACTGAGACTGCCACAACAACAAGCACTCGAACACTTACCTCTACAACAGTGACGGCGACTGCGACCAGCACAAGCTACTGGACGTCAACCTACCTAAAACGTAAAACGACAGGCACAATCACGGACATTGGCACTACGACAAAATGGATGCCTGCCACGGTAACAGTCACAACTCAATATGCGACCACAAGCGAAGTCTGGTGGAATAACCCCGTCACTACAACCGTCCAAACAACATGCACAGCCTATTCCTCTTTTCTCACCACAGCAACCGCCACAAAACTCGCCACAGTAACATGGGCGGGGGGCGGAGTAGCCACAACCCAAACTTTCCAAACCGATATATGGGTTTGGCGTTCCACTTCAACCACTCTCACAACTACCACGGCAACGGGCTACACCAAAACGCAGACTCAAACGCAGACTCTTGAAAGCACAGCCACAGGAATAGACACGCTTGTCTATACCGAGTTCATTTATATTGACCCAACTACATCGACCACAACCTCGACTACGTCTTTCACCACGACCACTGCGACCACGACAGAAACCGTAAGCGGGACGTCCACGGAGACAGAATACACCACCGCTACGGAGACAGCAGCAACCACAACAACAGATTCCACCACAACAACTTGCGAAACATCTGTTTCTACCAGTCAAACGACGGCAACAACTTGCGAAACGTCGGTTTCTACAAGCCTTACGACGACCACAACACCGACAACATCGGTTTCAACGTCGGAGACCACTACAACAACTGAGATAACAACAACATCCATAGAAACGTCAGTGACAACTACATCAACCACGACAACTTCAGTGGAGACGAGTGTTACAGCGACCTCGACAACAACCTGCACCACTTCCGTCTCAACAAGCCAGACCACAACGTCAACCTCGGAGACTTCGGTTTCAACGAGCTTGATTACTACTACCACGGAAACCACAGAAACCTCGGTTCTGACAAGCATAACGACTACGTCTACAACAACCACGTCTGTTCTGACATCACTAACCGAAACGACTACGACCACTTGCTCGACCTCGGTTTCCACGAGTCAGACGACCACGTCAACCTCGGAAACTTCCGTTTCAACAAGCCTGACCACAACAACGACGGAAACCTCGACCACATCAGTCGAAACCAGCGTTACAACAACGTCAACAACGGAAACATCCGTCATCACGAGCATCACCACAACATCGACAACTAGCTGCACCACCTCCGTTTCGACGTCTGAGACAACGACCACAACCTCTCTCACCTCGATTTCAACCTCTCTGACTACCACAACGTCGGAAGCCACATCCACGGAAATCTTAGTGTCTACAACCTCAACCTCGACAACCACGACTGAAGTGATGACGTCTGTTACGACTACATCTACGACCACCTGCTCAACCTCGCTGTCAACAAGCCAGACGACCACAATCACTTCTGAAACATCCGTCTCGACAAGCGTGACAACGGCAACCACGGAAACCACGTCTACCGAAACATCCGTTTCAACCACATCCACCTCTACAACAACTACAGAAATACTAACGTCTGTAACGACCACGGCGACCACCACTTGCTCAACCTCGATTTCGACAAGCGAGACCACCACAACAACCTCGGAAACGTCAGTCTCGACTTCAATCACCTCAACATCCACAACCGAAACGTCAATTATTACGTCAGTCACCTCAACGTCTACGACGACAACATCCATTTCAACATCAACATCTTTGACGACCACAACCCTTCAAACCACGTCAACATTGACAAGCGAATCCACCACTACACTAGAGACAACGTTCACTTCCACTTCAACGTCAATTACGACGACCATCGTCGAATCGTCTACCACGTCCGCCACGTCGATAACGACAGAACTGACCACAACGACGGATACCGCTACTGTGGCCAGCACGTCAACAACCACAACCACAATATCCGCTGGAAACACCACCGTGACCGTCACTCAAACCACAACCAGCGTGGCGTATGACCTAGACATAACAGGCGTTCCTTCCTCGATAACTCGGGCAGGAACAGGTGTAGATTTGGCTCCAACTTTCAAGATTTACAATAACGGACCTTTAAGCCAAGACTGCACTTTGAAGTTCTGGGTTATAGCTCCCGGCGGAACAAGCGTCTACTCAAAACAGAAGACGGTGTTTACGCCAGCCTACGCCGAGACTAACGTGTCGGAATCATTTAGTTTCAATTCTGAAACGGATGGTAGCCACAACCTTTACGCCGAAATACTCACAACATACACACCTCATCCTCAGGCGGCGCAGTCATTTGGAGTGTCAGGGCTTCCAGGGTTTCCTTTCTTCCCACCAACCCTAAAGAAGTACGCGCTTGTAGTTCAGGTAGTGGACCTGTTTGGAATGAACGCGCCAGACTTGACAGTGAAGGTCATGTCCGATAGTAAGGTGCTCTATACGCTTGTAACCGATTCTGCTGGTTTAACAGAAATGGTCAGTCTGCCAAAAGGACAATACACAATCAACGTCTATATAAATAATTTACTTCAGCTCCAACAAACGCTGACGTTAGAGGCAGATACCTCAGCCCGGCTTCAGATTGGCATACCGATACTTTTGACGTTCGCCCGAATAATTATTATCCTTTTAGTCATCATAGTCGTAGTGTTGCTTCTTCTGTATAGACGCAAAAGGCACAGTTAATCTTCTGAAGAGAGTAAGTCTTAAAAACTTTGTGTAGAGAATAGATAAACCGATTGTTATGTCTTACGCGAAAAAATTGTCGCCGGCACGAGGAGGCTTACTCGGTAAGCGTTGGTTCATCTTTCTAATCATTATCGGCATCGTCGCTTCTGCCGTGGGTTTGTACTATTTTGGCACAGTTAGTCTTGACTTCCTCTTTTCAAACGAATCAATAGTAACCATTACAGCCATAGTCATTATTGCTTTTATCACAAAAATCATCTATGACAGCCACTTCATAGACTACTATCTCGAAACCAACTTTAACAACGAAATCAAGCTTGGCAAGAAGAAGGGCGAGTTCTCCTTCAATCTGGAAGGCAAAAACTTCTATGGTGTGGATTGCGGCTCTACCAAACTCATTCTCCTTCAAGGGACAGTGGCAAACCACGAAAAGAAGGTTTTAACTCCTTCGATGAGTGGTGGCAGAATTTTTTCTCTTCAAAGTCTTAAGGGACAAAAACTTAACAGACTGATTCTTAGGGGTGTTCCAATCACAAACGTGAACACCATTATAACACTTGGTTGGTTAGGATTTGAGGACATTGAGAAAAACGTTCACTCTCCCACAGTCACCAACCTCAAGAACATGATTACAAGTCCTGACTGGGCAGGTGTGATCTGGGTTGCGCCTTATGTTCCAGACGACATCTACAAGCAGTTCCTCTTTAATGAAAGGTCGCTTGCAGAGATAGAAACCACTTACGAGGGTAAAACTGACAACATTCTACGAGAGTTCAATGCGAGAATAGATGACCTGAAAAGCTACTGGCTGCACGTCGGAAGCGAAGTGTTCCATCAGGCCGCAGAGATCATTAAGACCACTATTCAATCCTACGAACTTGCAGCTATTCTTGTGAACTACATGCTTTCTAAACATCCTTCTGAAGTTCAAGACACAATTCAAGCCTTAAACTTAGAAGCAAAAATCGACTCGCTTCCAAACGTAATGGAAAAGGAACTGCGCAAGTTTGAGCAGGTGAAGGAACAACTTGTCAGGTTTGGCAAAGTTGTTGGCTTGCAGCCTCAAGAGGTTGAGGAGAAGATGGGTGCAGTGTCTAAAATGCTTCATGGATTAGAAACTAAAGTCAAAGGCATAACTGGTAAACCAACACCAAAACCCATCGAGGAACAGGCGGTGGCTCAATAGTTTGACCCTGGAAACCTCAGAGATCGCCAAATACTTTACGCGAAAAGAGCACTTTCCGTCTCTAGCTGCATGGTCCTTCAAACTTGAACAACTGTATCGAGAGTTCACAACTTTGCGAATCTTGGTTGTTGAAGGCATAGACATCAAGGACAACCCAGCTATGAACTATCAGGAAGTGCAGAAGAGTCTCTACAAGAAACTTGGCGTGAGCATCCAGGTCGAGTCAGACGACAGTGAGAAGTCAGAGGGCAAGGGTAGTGTTAAGGTTATTTTTGATAAGAAGAACATGGACATTGAGGGTTTGACGCCTACAGTTGTTAACCTTATGAAGCAGGCGGTTCGAGAAGAAAAAATAACTGAGCCGTCCTCTCTAACAGAACTGGCACAAATTCATTACTTTAACAAGGTCTACAAGCACCGTTACATGGGCTTCAGTTCTGAAGCTTTGATTTATGACGCTTACCGTCATTGGGACTGGGCCGCAAGCATTGCTAACCTGTGCAACAGTATTCTGCCAATATTTGAAAAATTAGTGAAAAAAGAAGTGTATGTTTTCCCCTTCCTTGATAAAGACCTCATGGAAGCATCGTCAGCCTGCAACAGCTTCTTAACATTCCTTCAGAACCAGTCGCAGACCTTGAAGACTGAAGATTTGAGTCTTGAAGGGCCTTCACCAGAGAACGCGAAAGGAGATCCTTACATTGGACAAACCGTAAAACCCGCTACGCTTGACAACCCTAACGGCGGAATCCTTGCTCCTGTCGGTTCTCATCTGCTTCTTGGCGACGCGATGATAGAAACAACGGCGGCTCAAAACAACATTATGAGACTGGAACTTCCGCCTGACTATGAGCAGCCATCGTGGACTACAACTAAAATTTATGTGCGCCCAGGCGAAGTGCTGCGGGCAGGAATGAAAGTTGTGACAATCTCGGCTATGAACATTAGAGCTGAACAAGGCAGGTTCTTTAAACTTTTCCAAGACGTTCATCGTCAACTAGGCAAAATACGCGACAAGGCTCTTTACCTGAAGGAAGCAATCGAAGAGGAAACGAGAGGAGGCGTTCCCGAAGGCGGTGAAGCGGAGCGCGGGGGTTTCAAGCCGAAGGCGCATCGGTTTGAGTCTGCTGAATCCCCTGTTACTGATGAGCAAGTTGAAGAAACCTCACAGGCTCTTGGCATAGAACAGAAGGAGACAGGAACATTAATGAAGAAAATTAGCAGGGCGAGAAAAAAAGCAGTGAAGGCTTGAGTAAATGCCGACGCAGATTTATCTAGGTTGCAACCTCACCGAAAATCCTATCTATATACAGTTTTATGAGGCTTGGTTTCCAAGCTTGCTAGTCGTCGGGCCACCAGGAAGTTGGAAAAGTTTGTCTATTAGTCGTTCAATAATTGAGACGCTTATGGATGAAGATTGGACCTGCATTTACGTCACCATCACTGCTGACTGGATGGGTATTCAACGTGCTAACATGAATGAGCTTGACTTGGAAACGCTTAAAATGTTTCATTCCCGCTGGTTTCTGGACGAAGCGACGTGGCGAACACACGGCATTAATGCAAGCCGTATAACACTGCTTCTTTCACCCTTCTGGCGCGGCAACCTTAAGGAGGTCGAGGACATCTATGGTTTGAAAACCTTGCGATGGCAAATTCCCATCTGGAACGTTATGCTCGAAGCCGTGCAGGACTTCTATGGCGCGGAATCCATGTTGGATGCTGCTTACTTTAAAGACGTTCGTGAGCTATGGGAAGACCTACGCTCTAAGAAGACAAGCGGAAAAGAGTTTATTGACGCTCTCATGGAGAAGATGCAAGAGTTGCCTTCTCCAAGCAAAGAATGGGGGGCCAAGTTTGTTTCAAAAATCAGCGAATGGTTTGAAATGAAACCCGACCCAATTCTTACTGATGAGAACATGCTTGAACCTCTGCTGAGCCAAGAGAAAAGACTTTTGCTCTTCTACTTTCCTCAAGAAGAGATTACCGCCATTGAATCGGCAACCTTAGCAACTTTCATCTACACGCTTATGGACATCTGTGGAAGGCTGTACCGCCAAAAGGGAATAAAGTTCTGCATAATCGTTGATGATGTTGGAATTTGGAGTCATCATAAACGAAGTATGCAGGCGTTTGAAGCCTTAGTCCAGCGTAAGGGTAGGAAAATGGGGCTGTTCAGGGCTTTAATTGCGCAAACGGACGACGACCTAAAGGGTTCAACAATAGCTGACTCTTCAAGAACTCCCACTTTCGACTTCAGGATTGATGCTACCATCAATAATGTGGAGATAGGTGGCTTACTGTGTCCCAGAGGAGGAGCCATGTTTCTTCACTTGCGAAAGCGGATCTACACTCGGCAAGGACCGAAAAGCTACAGACCTCTGCTATTCGTGAGCAGGCCACCTCTAACAGCCTACCAATTTTTGAGGAAGAAGCAATGACTGAGCAAATATTTGAGGAAGAACTTGAGTTTTTACCTCGAATCCTAGTATTTTATAGTAAGACTTGTATGAGCTGCATTAAGAAACTCGGCTTAGACATGAATGGAGTTACGCAACGAAGACAAACAGTTCTGACTAAAGCTTTAAGCCTAATGGAGCGAATGGGCTTTGAAGTCATTCGCTTCGACATCACAGACGAAGGCAACAAGGCTCGACTTCTGGGCACAACAGGAAAAGGCGACGCCTACTTGCCTGTGATTATCACTCCTTTCGCGTTACTTGAAAACCCCCCTGCAAAGTCTATTTCAGACTTGGTTGACGCTATTTTAGGCTACAAAACGCTTCCCCCTGAAGCTGGACATGAAAGAGTGCAGGATTGAAACAGCAAATCTTTTATCTATAAACTAGAGAAAATAGGGTCTGGTGTAAAAATGCCTGGTTTAATGCAGAACGTTGTTGATGCATTTCGGGGGAAGAGGGACGATCCGAGAGCGATTGCTGAGAGTTTAGCCAAACTTGGTAAAGACAGAGAAACACAAGCAGCTATAGAAAACGCAGCGAATATATGTTCTCAGCGAATACAAGACGGCGAGATCCCGCAAGAAAAATACTATAGTTGTCAAGCTGAAGAGTTTCAAAGACAGTTGGAAAGACCAACTAGAATCGGCACTGAGTTCACGGTGAAGCAAGGAGTTTAGCTTTTGAAGAGAGCTGCTTTAGATAGCAACGATTTCAAAATCCTCAGCCTAGTTGCTTCAGAGCAGAACCCGATTTCAAGCTGGGAAATCTGCCAGAAATTCTTCCCAGAGGAAGACAACCCGCAGAATCACTTGTCCTCAGTGATATGGCGGCTTGAAAAACTCACTAAAACCAAGTTTCTGAAGCAGCTGCCACATCCAACGAGGGAGGGGAAAGCAGTTTACTCTCTACCCGAGTTCGCCTTCAGCGTGGACGGCACAGTCTTCATTCCCTCAAAGGTCGGCGGCGTCATAGTAAACTGCAAATTTATAGACGGCTGTAAACCTGAATGCCAGTTCGGAAGCTCACGGTGCAGACTTTCAGCTTTAATAAGAAAAGAGGGACTTGAGGTCGCTCTCGAAATCGCAAAAGTTTTAGCCAAGAAAAACAGTATCGAAAAGAAAAAGGAGGAAGAGAAAACATGCCCGGTGAAACCCCTATAGAAAGAGTGTTCAAGGCTATGCCGTTCAGACCACAAGCCATTAACAATATGGATTGCCGAGAAACGCAAGACGGTCATTTAACGTGCCAAGTGGAGCTCATCGGCTCTACTGAAAGAACTAGCGTAAAGATTCGGGAAGATGGACTTGAGAATATGCGATGCACGAGGACAGATAGCGGCGACTTAGCTTGCGAAGTTGTCTTGTCGGGAACACATGAGAGAGTCAACGCCACGCTTCCTAAAGACCTTCTCAGATAACAAAGCTTTAAAACAAAAACCCTTCTAATTAAACACGATAGAGATGGACCCTCTAATTCTTTCAATGACTGTGCTGGGCGCAATCCTGAGCTTCCTAATGCTGTTCGTCTTCATCCGCAATCTTGAGGCGGCGATCTTCTGGGCGGCTCTGTTAGGTCCAGCAATAGGCAACAGTCTAGCGGGTTTCATACTCAACCTTTTCTCTGGCAACAGTCAAGAGGCCCTGGCAAGCCTACGCTTTCTTCCCGCCTTTCTAGCCTCAATAGACATGACCTTTTTTGAGGTAGAAGCAAATGAAACTCTTGTGGTAGTGGGAGGAGTTCTAATATTCCTATGGACTTATGTGCTACTGCATTTTATAGCGAAGAAGTTTGGCATCTGGGGGTTGCCGATACTTTTCCCTGTGCTGTACGTGGCAGGTTTAGGTTTTCCTCACCTTATGCTTCGCCTTTCGTCCGTGTCTGTTATCGGCGTGTTAGCTACAACAATGTCGGCTGTTCCGCTTTTGGTTCTTCTTGAGGCAATAATGATAGGCATAACGCTTCTCGCATATCGGCTAAGACGGAGAACTTTGTCAGTGCCTTTTCCGAAGGCTCTTGTCAGCGGCAAAGAAGAAGAAAGAAAGCTTTGGTAATGATGGATGAACGGCAGCCGAAATCTAACGAGTCAGCCGAACTTCTCGTTTGTTTAGCAATCCTAAAGCATAATCCCTCGCCTGTGACATTTAGCCAAATTAAAGATGCCACAGGACTAGCGAAAAGCACAATTCATTATAACCTGAAAAAATTGTTGAGAGATGGGCTGCTCGAAGAAAATGGTGGCGGTTACAAAATAAAGGATAGAGAAGCGTTCTTTTCCACTGCTCTCAAACATTACACGTCATTCTTCGGGAGGGTTCTTCCTAAATACATCTTTTTCACATGGGTTTTCATCGGCGCACTGTTCTTTCTGATGATTAGCGAAATGTTTCTTCCTCAACTGAAATTCATCGGAATGGTCATTCTGGCTTTAGGAATAATTGCTTCTCTCCGCATGGTTTATCGTTACAAACTGTGAGTTCATATACTTGAACTAGGTTTGATGCCTCAGTCCAAACAATTGTATTATATATAGTGTCCTCTGATAACTAGCCTCCGCGAATAAAAAAAGGAGAAAAGAAAGATGGACACCACAACCAAAAACGCCCTAATTATCGTGGTAGCCCTCGTCTTCGTGGGTGCATTAGTCTTCTACGGCTTGACCTACACTTACTTTGCTCCGGCACTGCCAGGAAAATACAGCCAAGGCTTACTCGCAAAACTCAGAATCCAAGACGACACTCTCGGAACACTTGTCATAGCCAACATCAATGTTGGACTCTATGGACAGACAACGGATACATCTGGAAGAACAGTTTTTGAAAGATACTCCACTCTGAACCCAACCACAAGCTCCTCGTATGACGCGACTAAAGGCTTCTGGATAGCAAGCGTGGACGCAGGCGGATACCAGCTTGTAGCCTATGATACTCGTGGCGGCTCAGCAGTTTACTATCCAGTGAAAGTTGACCTCACCGTTCCCTCGACTGATGATGTAGACCTAGAAGTTGTTCCTAACCCCAGCACAGCACACTTAGTCCAAAGAGCTGCAATTACCAAGGCACTTGCCATCACAGGATACAACACCACAGGAGGTTTCAGCGCGTCAAACTTTAACGTGACTCAAGGAGCAGGCTTCAACAACTTCACCAGCTTCAGAGCCGAATACACCTTCACAATCTCCGGCCTGAACACTATAGTCAAAGCAGGAAGAATCTACTTCGCAAAGCTCACTGAACTGCCTGTAACAAGAGTTCTCGTGAACGGCCAAGAAGCCGCTATAGGCGAAGACACAACCGCAGGCGAAGATGGCTTAACAGGATACTATGTTGAATTTACTGACTGGCAAGGAGGCGCAACCGCAACACCAACAGTTGTCTACTGCACCGTTTACTTCACATGGAGCACTGTCGCTGGGACTGACACGAACATGCTCATGACACTCGCAGACTACTATGAAGTTCAGAGAACAACGATCAAATGGTGGGCCTACTCAACAACGACAACGGTAGTGGACTATTAAAGAGGCTGATAGTATGTGGATCCCACTATTAATCGGTCTGTTTGCTGAGTTCTTCAACAAGTCAACGAAGCTCGAACAGTTCCTCATCAAAGTCGTCGGCGGCGGATTCGTCGGCTTAATCATCAACGTCATGCTTGCGCTGTTCCTGCCCTCGTCAATCACCTCTATGCTGCTAGGTGGACTCGTGCCAGCCTTTGCGATGCCAACCATCAACTTCGCTTCGATACTCACCCTGACGTTCATCATGGTCCCCTTCGTAGCAGCATTCATCGGCTACCTGATAGTCGCCGCTTCACGGTATCTGGGCGTTGTAAAGGTAAAGTAGAACCCTCTAACCCCCCCATTTCTTTATCCCCCTATTTGACACCATAGACGGAGACTTACACGATGGATGGGAAAGTAGCAGGGTCACTAGCAGTCCTGATTTCGCTTTTATGCGGTGCATTAGGCTACAACATCTTATTTGTAAGTCAGACAGCACCTAACACGGTCATTCTTTCAACATACGCGGACGCAACCGTTTACAGTGCTATGCCGAACCTTCAGACAGGCAGCAACACCGAAATGCAAGCGTCTATTGATTGGGACAAACAGGAATACCGCTACGCCTTCATAATGTTTGACATTTCCTCTCTTCCAGCGGGCGCACAAGTAACGGACATAATCCTCAAAACCTACATTTCATACACGTCGTCGGGAGGAGACTCTTATTATGGCATCAATTGGGCTGAAACAAATTGGGCTGAAAGCACAATAACATGGGCGAACCAGCCTCAGTTCGGAGTAGGCTTCTGGGAATCTAAGCTGATCGGAGGCGTAGGCACAGGAGCAGGATGGGCAGATTGGCATGTCGGCGGAACAGCGCAAAGATTGATGAACCACTTGGCAACAGACAAGAAAATGGCTTACTGCATCTCACCAGACGTTGTTAACCGCAGGTCAACAAGCCACTTTTTCAACATAAGGTCAAAGCAGTATGGCGGTGGCTTCGAGTCGAAGCTAGTCGTTACTTACACCATTCCACAATACACTCTCACCGTGAATGTGAAATTCACAGACGGCAACCCTATAAGCGGAGCTGACGTTCTCGTTGATGACGTTTCAGTGGGCGCGACAAGCGTTGGAACACTGTCAGCCACAGCAACATACGGACCTCACACGCTTAAAGTCAGCTACGGCGGAAGCACACAAACACAATCAATAAGCCTAGTAAGCGACAAAACTGTTGACTTTCAATTCCAAGCACCAACCAAATTCTATGACGTGACTTTGATAGTTAAAGACCAACTTGGACATCTACTACCTGCCTCTGTAACCGCACTCAGCCAATCTTACACATGTGACCCTTCAGGCAAAACCACAATTCCGCACATCGCCGAGAAAACTTCGCTAGGCGTGTCAGCATCAATTCAGGTGGGCGACAGAGTTTTCCAGGGAAACGACAGCTTCACAGTATCGTCTTCATTGACGCGAACACTCACTATCACTCGCCGATTCCTATGGAAGTTCTACTTCAACTACTCTGATGGAAGCATCCCCTCAGTAGGAACATTGACTGCAACTTCAGCTAAAGACACTTTGAACATCCCTATAACCAATGGCTACGGACAGGACTACCTTCTCGATGGACAGTATGCTCTCACCTTCACAGCAAGCCCAGAAGTGACCCTCGGTACACAAGTAATCTCAAACGATGGAGTTTTATACGCGACACTTCCAACGGCAGGTCAGACAGTCCAATCCACAACAACCAACATACCTTCAGACCAGACGCCAGTAACAACGCCGACTATACCGGGAGCAGCACCGTCTTTTCTGATGCTGACTTCGACACACATATACATTCTAACAGGCGTGCTAATTCTCTTAGGTGCAATTGCTCTCTTCGTGGGAGTGCGGAGGGCTAGACCTAAACGCTGAAGATCGAAGCGGTTTACCTAACGCTTCTGGTCATAGGCGTCTTGATAGTAATTCCCCCCTTTTTTGGAATAGGTAAACCAATCGCAACCGACCTTCACAGCTTCTACATGCTTGTAGGAGTTCTAATCGTGATGGTTGCATTTATCTTCCCAACAGGAATCAAGACAGGCATAGATAACCCTGTTCAGTTTTTTGCGCAGTTCGGCTTAGTCAATGTTCTCTTAGGCTTGCCAATGATTCGAGCCACAGGGCCAGTCTCATACGTTCCTCCATTACCACAGATAGCAGTAGGCGTACTTGCCGAGGAAGCTATACGAATAGGCGCTGCCGTATGGCTCTACGTCACCTTCGACAAGCTCTTGGGAGAGTCGTATGGAAAACTCTTTGCAGCACTAGGCAGCGCAATCGTTTTCGCAGCTCTACACGTCTATTGGACTCCTTCAGCCTGGATCTACACGATAGGCTTGTGGTTCATAGTCAGCATTTTCTTTTTCGGGTTTGGAAGCGCCTTAGCCTGTGTAGGCTCACACTTTTTCTATGACCTGCTGGCGTTTGGCTATGTAAACGTTATATTGTATTTCGGCATATCTCTTCTTCTATTAGTGATCGCTTTAGCGTTTAAACCAAAAATAGGAGTTGTGGAAAAAACATGAAAAAAGAATATCTTGCCCTAATAGGATTAGGAGCTGCCCTGATAATCATCCTGGGATACACTGTTGGTCCATTCATGGCGACAGGAGTTCCAGGA
>Ga0315296_10002064_pt1 | contig 17276 bp, 9 predicted proteins | sample YL17G14_18_MG_FD_203921 | JGI IMG/M metagenome (GOLD analysis project Ga0315296, IMG submission 203921) | Sediment microbial communities from Yellowstone Lake, YNP, Wyoming, USA - YL17G14_18 | ecosystem: Environmental > Aquatic > Freshwater > Lake > Sediment | place: USA: Wyoming | collected... | reverse complement strand
CGCTGAGCAGAAAATGAGCCAGTTGTAGTGAAAACTTTCTTCGTTCTTGAAGCAGAATTGAGGATTTTGCCCTCAAACTGCGGAAGTTGGGCTAAGACCGCGGCCTGCGCGCAAATCGCATCGCTTGCCACCGGGGAAAACGTCCGAAGAATATCTTATCCGTTGACGACCAGAAGTCGGCCGCGGCGGAATCCAATAAGATCCCAGAGTCACAATTTCAGTCCGTGTCTGTCGGTGTTCAAGTCCGTGTTTGTCCGCGTTTCAGCAAGTTGCGTGCCAGTTTTTTGCAATGCTGGAAAAAGTCAAATACGATTTTGTAGACGTGTTAAAAAGTGCGCATTTCTCGATCATTTTTGCTCAAAACCTGCGCATTTCTGTCCATTTCTGTGCATTTTTGCTCATTTTTGAACTTTTTCTCATCTGCACTTATGTTCTTGTTAGGTAACGAGTTATAAAAATTTTACAGAAAAGTCTTAAAAACTAAGTGTCCAAAATCGATCCCCGATACGCGATACTCATGCCCCATTTTTGATGCTGAAAACCGCTATCTGCTGGGCAGTGGAAGGACCAAGTCAAGGGTGCGGATTTACTTCAGCAAGAACTTCGCCAATTACACCATTTTCGCTATCTTCAAGCAACTTGATGGCAACGAGGTCATTTCTTTTCACGCGCTGGGAGGGGTTTCCCAGGTAGACCATAAAATATCTCTCGGCTCGGCCATGCGGTTGGCTGGTGCCGTTTTCTATCAGGACGGTTGCGGTTTCGCCGATGAATTGCTGGCGGAATTCTCTTTGGAGTTGGGCGTCCAATTCACGCAGGATCTTCGAGCGTTCTTTTATAACTTTAGTGTTTACCTTGTTTTGCATCGCTGCGGCAGGGGTGCCTTTTCGCGGCGAAAAGGCAAAGACGTGCATCTTCGCAAAACCCACATCTTTAGCTATTCTAACAGTCTGCTCAAAGTCGGTGTCCTTCTCACCCGGAAAGCCAAGGATGATATCAGTACTGATAGCGGGCCTGTCCAGCCGGGACTTAATTAACTCGACCTTCTCCAGGAATTCATCAGCGGTATATTGCCTTGTCATTCGCTTTAACACTGCATTTGAGCCGGACTGGAGCGACAAGTGTAGATGCGGCATAATGTTACGATGCTGGCAGAAAACGTCCAGCAGCCGAGGTGTCACATCAGCCGGCTCAAGTGAGCTTAATCTAATCCTTGCCAGGCCAGGTATTTCCGCCAGTTTGTCGAGCAAATCCGCCAGTTTGTCATTTTGCCCGTTGGGCCAGTTTTTTCGCCTGACGGTGCTTTGGCCATAAGCTCCCAGAAAAATTCCTGTAACGACAATTTCTTTGTGCGCATCTTTAATAAGGGCCTGCGCTTCCTGTAAGATGGTTGGAATGGATTTGCTGTGAACAAATGGGCGAACCTGGGGTATAATACAATAGGTGCAGTATCCATCACAGCCACCTTGAACCTTAAGAAAAGCTCGGGTTTGGCCTTTGAAAGAGCTTAATGGTTTAAGGGTAGCGGAAAAAGGCAACTCGTTTTTACACTTGACTTTATGGGCATTTTCTGATTTAATCATGAAGTCCGGGTGGCGTTGCTGGAGTTGGGAGTTCGAGGCGATGGTTTCGCTGGTGACTATTTGCAGTAGCGTAGCGGCAAGGTTGCTGCGATGCCTGACAAAGTGGATGCTTTCATCCGGATTAGGCAGTTCGCCTATTTTGACGGCGGGTAAGCAGCCGCATACAATAATGGTGCCATCGGGACTTAGTTTCTGGGCTTTGCGAATATGTTGTCGGCTCTTTGCCGAAGCGGTGTGGGTCACGCAGCAGGTATTAATAACTACCAGGTCGGGATTTTCGGACGTTTGGACTTGTTCAAGGCCGAGGCTTTCGAGCAGCTCCCGAATCTGCTGGCTTTCGTACTGATTTACTTTACAGCCAAGAGTATCGATAGAAAAAGTTGTCATAATATGATACAATAGTTTATAATCTTGGATGTCTGCATACAAGTTAATCAAGTGCAGTCAGGCAGAGTGGGAGGTTTGTCATGGCGTTACCAACGGACGCAGTTTGGGCAATAGATTTAGGCAATAATTCGCTTAAAGCGATGCATTTGGCGGTTGTCGGCGGTGTTGCGCAGGTGATCGGCTTCGACAATGTCCAGCACGGCAAAATCCTTTCCGGAAGCGGCATAAAACCTGCTGAGCGAGATGAGCTGACCGCGCTCAGTTTGCGCCAGTTTGTGCAGCGCAACGAGCTGGGTGAAGATGAAGAGATAGTCATTTCTGTGCCGAGTCAAAACAGTTTTGCGCGTTTTGTGAACCTGCCGCCCGTTGAGCAGAAGCGCATTCCTGAAATTGTCAGATTTGAAGCAGTTCAGCAGATTCCCTTTGACATCAACGATGTTCAGTGGGACTGGCAGTTGATGACGGAAGCCGACAGTGCTGAAAAGAAGGTAGGCATTTTTGCAATCAAGAACGAGGTGGTCAACTCTGCATTGGAGCATTTTAGCAGAGAGGACTTGCAGGTTAGCTATGTCCAAATGGCGCCAATGGCTCTGTATAACTATCTATTCTATGACCGTCCTGATCTTTTTAGTTCCGATAATAAAGCGGTTGTTGTCCTTAATATCGGTGCAGAAAACACCGACCTGGTCGTCTGCACGAAATCAACGGTTTGGCAAAGATGTATTCTGATAGGCGGCAACACTTTTACCAAGGCGATAGCTGATACATTTAAGCTCAACTTTGAGAAAGCTGAAAAACTAAAGCGGACCGCGCCGATGAGCAAGTACGCCCGGCAGATATTTCAAGCTATGAAGCCTGTCTTTACAGACCTGGCTTCCGAAGTTCAGCGGTCGCTCGGCTTTTATACCAGCGCCAATCCAAATGCCAAATTCTCACAAGTTATCGCTGTCGGTGGGGGGGCAAAGTTACGGGGCTTGTTAAAGTATTTGCAGCAGACTTTGCAGATACCGGTGGAAAGGCCGGACACGTTTAAGAGGCTGGCAATGGGCCCAGGGATTTCAGCAGCAAAGTTCCACGAAAACGTCTGCGACTTTGGAGTGGTCTATGGCCTTGCTTTGCAAGTTCTGGACCTGGCCCGGATTGAAAGCAATCTGCTGCCGCGTAGTATCGCACGGTCAATGGCCTGGGCCGGCAAACGCAGGTACTTTATCGCCGCCGCGTGCCTGCTGCTTATAGTCTCGCTGCTGGCGCTGGCCAGAACTGCTCTGGAGAAGGTTGGCTATGCAAAAAACGGCCCGATCCGACAGGAGATTGGCGATATAGTGAACCAAGCTGCGGGTATCAGCGACAAGATCAAGGATCTGGAGAGAACAAGTGCCGGCTATGAAAAAGAGATAGAAAAAGCACGTAAGCCTTTTCAGTATCGTGAGATCGTTCCGGAGCTTCACGAGACCATAATGTCGGTCTTACACAATGCTAAGACCAACCCGGAGCAGAAGGATCTCTACGAGGCTTTTGGCAAAGGCGATGTGGAAGCAGTTGTGCGGATTCCGCGCAAGGAGCGGAAGCAGATATTTGTAACGGAGCTGTCTGCTTACTTTTCAGATAACCTTGCCAAGGCGAAGTTCGGCGTTACGGCCACGATGAGAAGGGGCGCTACCATACAGACAGGTGAGGAGGAGATGATGGACGAGGAATATATGGCAGAGATGGAGGGGTACGGAATGATGGGTGACGGCAGCCGAAGTCCGTATGCGCCGCCATGGATGGCAGCGGCAGCAGCCAAAAAAGAGGAAAAGAAATCCGGATTTGTGGTGACTATAGTCGGCTACAGCCCGTACAAGAACATAGGTGAATTGCTTGATCCTGTAGGCGTGGACAATCAGCCGAGTAGATGGGGCCTTGTCACTCGTCTGTTGCACCTGGACGAGATGGTCGCTGATGGCAACAGCCCGTTTAAGCTGTACGAGCGAACCGACGTCAACCATTTTGAGCTGCGCATTGAGGAGGTAGATTTGGAGGCCGGAGTGCCGCCAGGCGTAGGCGTTGTGGATGTCAGATTTCTAGCAAAAGGCCCCGAACCCATGGGTACGGGCACAAGGATTCTGCTCGATCCTATGACAAAAGAAGTTATCGGTAAAATGCCTGTATTAGACCAGTACGGACAGCCAAAGCTGGATCGTGGTAAGCCTATGGTTGAGATCAACGACCATTGGTTTGTGCTTAACGCCAAGTTTATCTGGAAAGATGCGCCCGTACCGCCTGAGCGTCCTGCTGGTGCGACGGCGCTGCGCGCGCAAGTCCCCCTTAGTCCGCGCACTACGTCTACTACTCCCAGTACTACTACTACGCGGACCAAAAGAAAGTCAATAGAGGTAGATTTTTAGCAGATTGGTGGGCTAAGAATGAATATTCCGAGTTTCAAAGACCTTATAAAGAAACTGAGCGTTATCAGGACTAATTCGTCGCTGTTGCTGCCAATTGGAATAGGACTTGTGGCCATAGTTCTTTTTATTCCAAACCAGTTGCTCAGCGGTAGGCTCAAGCAGCAAATTGAAAGTGACAGTGTTAGCAAGGGAAAAAGCGTCCAGAGCATAGAAGTTGTTCCGCGCGAGCAGTTGGACCAGAAGGAAAAATATCACGAGCGATATGCACAGGACGCCAATCAAATAGCTCTGTTGGCACAGCGAACCACTCAGAGAGAGCTTCTAAGTTACCAAATATTCCTTGACCCGAATGCTCGCTCCACCTCTGCCTTGATTTTCGACAGATTTGGTCAGCGGTTTCGTGAGTCGGTGGACCAGCTGCTGACCGAGGCAAAAGCCGGTACGTGTCCTATCGATGCCGAACTGGACAGAAGTCTGCAGCAGTCACCTACCGGCTCACGCACGGGGGTAGGAGCCGCACGGCCATCGCTATACAGTAGATCTTCTCGCACAATGCCTTACTACGGGGGATATGGCTTTGGCAAAGCGGCTGAGATCAACCGTACCATAATAGAAGAGATTTGCCGTGAGAGAGCCAAGTCCGCGTCCGTTTATGCGCTTGCCACTGGTCTGAGCGGATACGAATTCTGGGGAACGTACAAATATTCGGGTGTAAGCGAGGCAGTCAAAGATTGCTGGTACTGGCAATTAGGTTACTGGGTTATTGAAGATGTCGCCGATACGGTCAAGTCTATGAATTCCGGCTCGAAAAGCGTGTTTACCTCGCCGGTCAAACGGCTTATGAACGTGAGTTTCAGTATGGGCGACGGTAGGCGTAGGGGCTTTTATACGGGGTTCAGCAGAAGAGGCCCCAGGCAGACAGATACAGGAGAGAAGCCCCGGTATGTCCGTTCGGTTGAAGATGCATTTATCGTGCCCTGCACGCAAAGGTATTGCGACGACTTTATTGACGTAACGCATTTCCGGGTCCGGGTTGTAGTTAGCGCAAACGCGGTTCTGCCGTTTATGAAGGAACTGTGCAGCGCCAAGCAGCATAAGTTCAACGGTTATTTCGGAGATGGTCCCGAGCAGACTTTCAAGCATAACCAGATAACAATCTTGGAAAGCAGCACAAAGGCCGTTGAGCCTGAAAGCCAAGACCACTATTACTATCGCTATGGCGACGATGCCGCGGTGGAGCTGGACTTGATTTGCGAATACGTCTTTAACAAGGCCGGCTACGAACCGATTAAGCCGCAAGCGATCAAAGACGAACTAAAGGCGGAGATCCAAACGGGCAGACGATAACATAACAGGACAAAAAAAACCTGAAAACGGTATGAAGTTGGAATGAGAGACGCCAAATATGAATCCGATAGGTAAAAAAGTCGGCAGTTTTTTCGAAGCGCATATTGAAAAGGTAGTTCTGGGTGTGGTGGGGCTTGTGTGTATCTGGCTGTTCAAGACGTTCGTTCTTTTTAGCCCCAATACAGTCCCTTACGAAAAGAGAGAATTTAGTCCCAGTGAAATCGACCCTTACATTAGGACGCAGGCCCAGAAGGTAGAGTTCGAACTGAAGCAGTCGGCCACGCCTGCGCAGGCTGCTGAGCGTCAGGATAAGCCTCAGGTTGACAGCTTTCTGGCGATGATGGACTGTTCGATAAGGGACGTCAATACGAATCTGGTCCTGCCGCTGCCTTGCAATAGTTCCACGTCAGTAGCCGGCAGAGCACCGTACAAGCTCCCTGAGGTCGGTGATGTCACCGATGTGGCAGTGGGGCATATCCGAGCGGCGGCTTACGTACCTGTCGTGCCGATTACTCAGCAGTATGCCTATGATAAGAATAACAGCGAGCCAAACGATATCGATTTGGTTACGGTCGAAGGAAAGTTTCACGTAGCGGCGTTATATGAAGAGTTGCGCAGGTGTTTTACAGGCGCGGATGTTCCAATAGAATGGCGAGACCCATGCCTGGCAAATCCTGTCTTTGCCGCGGTACAGTTGCAGAGACAGGAGCTGCTCCAGGACGGCAGTTGGAGCGACTGGCAGGTTGTCCCCCGTGCCAGAATTGAGAGTCGAAGACAGATGTTTGAAGCCATACAAGACACCGAGAATCTGCCGCCCGGCGGGATAAAAGTGCAACTGCTTCAGTTTGATAATCCTGATGTGAGGATGGATTTGTTGCAGCCGATGGCATATCAGATTGCATCGGCAGATGTGGAGTGGTTTCCGCCTTCACTGCACAAGAAGTTTGAGGATCTGCTGCGAAAAGAAAAGCTGGAAGACAAGCGCAAAGCTCTGGAGGAGAAAAAGCAAGGGGATGAGCGTCAGGTTGGGCAGAGGCCTGAAGATCGGCGTGGCAGTCCCGACAGGTCGGGACTGCCAGGTGGAGCTCGGCCAGGTGCAACCAGGCCAGGTACAACCAGGCCAAGTACAGCAACCGGGCCTGGCGGAGTATACCCGGGGCCGCAGGGCCTGGCCGGCACAAGAGAAAGACTCCCGAGGGGCCGATCTGATCGCGGAACCAGCGGAACCGGCAGAACCGGTCCAGGGGTCTATGATGATAGCGGACTTTACGGGCAGACCGGGGTCTATGACGACAGAGACCGCCGGGGAAGGTCCAGAACTCGAGACCAGCGTGACGTCCAGACAGACTATTTGATGAATCCTCGAAACATTCCCACCGGACCCTCCACAGGTGATGTCTATTATGAATATGATGATATTCTGATGACACGCAGGACAGACCTTTCTAAGATGCGTGAGCCGCTGGTATTCTGGGCGCATGATGATACGGTCGGGCCGACAAAAACCTACCGATATAGAATTCGATTGGGTGTTTTTAACCCGGCAGCCGGTGCGAGTCAATCAAGCAAACAAAATAATTCGGAGAAGAACCAGGTTCTTTTCTGGAGCAATTTTTCCAACGTAACTGAGGCCGTGCATATTCCGGCAAGACTGTACTTCTTTGCTAATGAGATACAGGAAGCGGCTAAGACTGTTACTGTGCAGGTCTCCAAATACGTTTTAGGGTACTGGCACAGCCAGGAATTTCGGGTTAGGCCGGGAGAAGTTATCGGCAAGGTTGTAGAGACTGAAGTTCCAAAGAAGGAGGACCGCACCAAGGACCGCCGACTTGCTTTTGCTATGGGTGCTCCGATGCCGATGAAAGACAAGCCCGTGGTGCCTGAGACAATAGATTACGGCACTGGAGCGGTGTTAGTGGATGCTGTAGCCGTGAATGATTGGGCTGGTCCGGGACAATTACGTCCCAGTCCTTATCACGATATGCTCTACACTTATGACGGGATGGATATAGAACACATGCCGGTTAAGGCGAGCAATTGGCCTGCGCAATTAGTGGCGGCGTTCTATGACATCCAAAAAGCCCAAAGGGAGCCACCCCAACCTTTTAGAGCTTGGGATAGCCGTCTCAGCGCAGCTAAAAAACGCCCGCCGATGCTGGAAGAATATGAAGGTATGCAGGATGAGGAGTATATGATGATGTTGGAGGAGATGAATATGCAGCAGCCAGGGCCAAGGAGGCGTTAATTAGGCCGGAAGCTGCTCAAACGCGTTCTCCCGATTGTATCGGGATTCCTGCCTATTTGTCCTTCTTAACATAGGGGGGACCAGTTTCACAATGAGCCGAGATTCTGCGCATGGTCCCTGTGGACATCAGTGTGCCGTCAGCTACACCTGCATTTGTGGGAACAAAAGATTGCAAACTTGAGCGGTTGGCTTTAGAATCTTCGTCTTGTCTGCTTTTTGACTTGTCCTGAGCTTGTCGAATGGAAAGGGTCGATAGATGAAATACGATGTGGCAGAGTTATCGTTGGCGTCTGAGGGCAAAAAGCGAATTCTGTGGGCTGATAACGATATGCCCGTTCTGGCGACTATACGCAGGCGGTTCGCAAAAACTAAGCCACTAAAAGGCAAGAATGTTTCGGCTTGCTTGCACATAACTACTGAGACGGCTAATCTTGCCAGGACACTCAAAGTCGCAGGGGCGAATGTCGTGCTGTGCGCGTCCAATCCGCTCAGCACCCAGGACGATGTGGCTGCTTCGCTTGTGAGGGACTACCAAATACCGGTGTTTGCTGTCTGTGGGGAAAATCGCAGCACCTATTACAGGCACATAAACGCTGCCATCGACCATCAGCCGGTCATTACGTTTGACGATGGCGCAGACCTGGTCAACGAGCTGCACACCCGCAGAAAAAAAGACGCCCAGCAGATTATTGCCAGTATGGAAGAAACCACCACGGGCGTAATTCGCCTGCGGGCGCTGGCAAATGCCGGCAAGTTAAAGTTCCCCGTTATCGCGGTAAACGACGCTGCGACCAAATATTTATTTGACAACCGCTACGGCACCGGCCAATCGACAGTTGACGGCATTATTCGGGCGACCGGTTTTCTGATGGCCGGCAAAAAAGTGGTGGCGGCAGGCTACGGCTGGTGCGGGCGAGGCTTTGCAATGCGCGCAAGAGGAATGGGGGCCATCGTTACCGTTACGGAAGTTGATGCAATAAGGGCTCTGGAAGCAGCTATGGATGGCTTTGAAGTGATGCCCATGACACAGGCGGCAAGGGTAGGCGAATTGTTTGTGACACTGACCGGCAATAAAAATGTTATACGAGCTGAGCACTTCCGCGTGATGAAAGATAGAGCGGTGGTAGCTAATAGCGGACATTTCAATGTGGAGATTGATATACCTGCTCTGAAAAAGCTCAGCAAAAAGGTGACTCGCCGCATCCGAAATCATGTCGACGAATATGTTTTGAAAAACAACAAGCGGATTTATCTGCTCGCCGAAGGGCGATTGATCAACCTGGCAGCGGCTGAGGGACACCCGGCAAGCGTTATGGATATGAGCTTCTCAACCCAGGCATTGGAAGCCGAATATGTGGTAAAAAACCAGGGCAAACTTGCTGTCGCCGTCCACGATGTCCCTGTGGAGATAGAAAGGCAGGTAAGCAGGCTCAAGCTGAAATCAATGTCGCTTGAGATAGATAAGCTTACCGCCGAACAGGTTGATTATCTTACAGCCAGCAGTGAAGGGACGTAGCTCGATATTCGATGCTCGATTCTATGCGGGTATCGAGCGTCCAGTATCGGGCATCAAATCTATGGCTAATATGCAGAAGGAAAAGACTCCAAAGGCAGTCTCGAAGTCTTTTATGACTGTTGGGCCCACGCTGCACTACAGCCACAAGAATGTCCTGATATGCTGGCTGCTTGCGGTTATGGTGTTTGGTTTATGCTGCTTCTTCTGGTCAAGAATAGTTACGGGTTTATTCTGGTCATTTGACCTCCAAACTGCCCCAAATTGGCGTCTGGACCGCATTATTATGACAGGCGCAAGCATATTTGAGTACCCCTGGCAGATTCTTGTCTTAGGTCTGCTTATGGGGATTATGGCGGTGGTTCCGGTGTTGATATCGCAGCTTCTGAGTTTTCACTACAGCCTTCCGTTCATATTGGAGGTGTTTTTTTTAGCCAACTTGCCGGGCTTTGCGGTTTGCCTGTTGGTAAGTTGCTTTGCTGCAGCGTGTCGTCCGCTTCGGTTTCGCTCCCGCTTTGTAGCGATAGCTTTGTGCATGGCTCCGCAGCTTTTATACTGGGGGTATTTCGGCGGGGCAAGGGGCGTAGAACCCACCAAGTGGGGGTTCTCTTTTGCTCCCTGGATTTGCGCGTGGTTGGTTGCCCTGACCATAACAGCGGAGGTTCTGACCGCAGGCCATTTCACGCGGTACCGGCCGGGCCTGGTCTGGATATTCACTGCTGCCACACTTCTGGTAGCCGTCCTTGTCTTTGAAGCGAAAATCGGACTTAACGAGCTGGACTATCAATTTTACGTGGCTGAGAATAATCCTGAAAACGTCATCGAGTTTCGGGATCACAGCATAACCGAAGCGCTCGATAAGACTATTACAGACCCCACCGTCAGAAGGTATCTGGAAGGCTTCTTCTATCCTACCGAACCCATACCGCTGCGGGAAGAGCTTAAAAAGGAAATCCAGATTCAGTTAAGCTACGACCGGTGGCCGAGCTGGTTCGCCGTATCTGACCAGATAAAGTATCAGGAAAAAAAGCAATGGCTCAATCAGCGGTACGAACTATTTATGAACCCACCCAGATCCCAGTGGATGCCCATGCTTTTGTATGCGGAGTGGATAAAGAAACGCTCCACCAGCAAGCGAATGCCCATTGCACTTTACTGTAAAGCGATTCTCGGCGAGTACGCGCCGGACATCAATCTGTTGGGACAAAAGGAAGTTCTGCATTTTTACAGTGACCGTCCGCAGGAACGTTCGGCAGAGTTCTGGTATAGACTGTACCGGGACTTCGCAAATACTCCGGAATCGCTGGAGGCACGATGGCGTATCGCCGTGCGCTGGGCTGGTCTGGGCAGATTTACTGAGGCCGGCGAGCTTCTTGCCGAGGCGCAGAGAATGGTTGCCCAACAGCTCAAACTGATCGAAAAAGAGCCGGGCGCCGGTGAAACACTTCTGAGTACTTTTCGAGAACCTTCCGATTCGATAATGACGGAGTTGAAACTAACCGACCTCGCTCGAAGAATAAGTCAGACCCGCACCCTGATAAGCCCGCAGAATCAAACGCAAGAGCCGGCTGCGCGAAAGCGTTTGGCCGAGTTCGTAATGCTGAACCCGCACAGCCAGGACTATTCCTGGCGTTTGGGCCGAATACTCGCGCAGATCGGCGATGCCGATCCTCTACGGGACAATATTCTGTTGGCTCAAACCACACTCATTGCCGACGAGCAAACCAGGGCCGAAAAGCTCAAAGAGCTGCATGAAAAATTCCAGCCGAGCGACGGCGCAATGCAGGCACTGTACGAATTAGGACTTCTGAAGCGGCGACAGTGGACCCAGCAGGATGCGACAAATTTAGAGCTTAAGAAGAAACTTTTGGCTGAAACCAGAGCAATTCTGACCAGTTTCATCAATTTGTATCCCGGCAGTATTTATGCTGAGCAGGTGCAAAAGACACTCGATGGCTTGCCCACAGTCGAATAGCTGAGTAACCAAAATTCCGCCGCACAGAGACGTTCAGCCGAGGAACCTCAGTGCCCAATTCGACCTCAGAGGGGATAGCTGTGCGTTCAAAAAGAGAATGCGATTCTTGATTTTCTGTCGGGTTTGGGGTATACTTATATCATAACTAATTGCGGGACTTTGGGACTTGGTGGCCGTTAATTGAATGGAGGAGCACAAATGCGCGGGTGGCTGGCGAGCTTGTCTGTCGTAGCGGCGTTTCTGATTTTTGCTTCAATTTCTTCAGCTATGGATCGCCTGGTGCCGAGCGAATATCCCACGATCCAGGCGGCAATAGATGCAGCCGTTGATGGCGACAAGGTTATCATTGCACCAGGCACCTACACCGGTGAAGGCAATCGTGATATTGACCTCAAAGCCAAAGCGATCACCGTGCGGAGCATAGATCCGAATGATCCAAATATAGTCCCGGCGACAGTCATCGGCTGTGAGAGACAAGGCAGGGGATTTTATCTCAACGGCTGTGCGGGAGCCACAATTGCAGGATTGACAATTACAAACGGCTTGGCTGAAGCTGGCGGCGGAATTTACTGTGAAGGCAGTGAAATCACCCTTTACAAATGTCGCATCGCGGAGAATGCAACACTTGACGGTCTGCCAGGTTCGTGCCCATCAGCTCCCGGACAGTGCGGTGGTGACGGCGGCGGTTTCTATCTATCGCGTAGCTCAGTCAGAGTTATATCAAGCCTGATAAGCTCGAACACAACAGGCAATGGTGGTGCAGGAAGCCCCGAGTGCTACAGTTACAGCCCCTCATCTTCTTGGTACACATATGGCGGTGACGGTGGGTACGGCGGCGGGATTGCATGCAGGAATGATTCCGTGCTTGAGATAGAAGACTCCGTCGTTGCCGGAAATACCACGGGTCAGGGAGGAACCGCTGGCGGCACAGCAAGCGTCGGTGCAGGAGGCAAGGGTGCGGGCATCTTCTGCGACAAGTCTTCGCTGCTAAACATGCGCAACTGCTCAATCAGCAGTAATACTGCTGGCAGAGGTGGACGAGGTCCTATAAACAGTTGGTCATTCGGGGGTGGCATCTACTGTTCTTCGGGTACTGTGGTCGATTCGCAGTTTCATGACAACAGAGCGGATGCTTGGCCCAAGTCAGGAGGGGTATCCGCTTGCGCCGGAGGTATGTACATCGACGGGGGAAACATGGTTCTGAGCAGCTCTTTGTTTAGTGGCAACATGGCTGGCGATCCGAATGTACTGGCGAGGTATGGCGGTGCCTTATATATCAGTGGCGGTGCACATGTCATCAGCAATTGCACATTCGATGATAACCATGCGGAGTGGGGAACGGCGCTGCACTGCCGAGGATGCACTCTTGAACTCAGGAACTGCCGGTTTTTCGGTAATACTAACGGTGATCCGACTTACGTCGGGTGCGCCATCGATGCTGGCGGCGGCAAACTCACTCTGGCGGGCTGTACTATTTGCAGGAATCAGGGTGGTGGTATTGATGATAATGCCACCAACAGTGTTATCTCAGACTGTTTCATCGAGAATAACATTGGTCCCGGCATACGCATTAGTGGCGAGAATTACACTATTACGCGATGCGTAGTAGCAGCAAACCAGAGCGACCATTATGGAGGCATTACCTGCTATTCAAACGGTAAAGTTGCCATAACCGATTGTAGAGTTACCGGAAATACCACGAACAGATATGGCCGCGCAGGGATTGAACTGTCCGGATATGGCGTCTTCACGTTGCGCAACTGTCTAATCGCAGGCAACGCAAGTCGTGGCCTGAGTTCTGGTGGCGGTTTATACCTTGACAGGCATGCCTGGCCGGTCATCTCTCACTGTACGATAACCGGCAATATAGCTGCCCGAAAAGGTGGTGGTATATTTTGTACGCGTGATGACTTAGACCCAGGCTATCCAGTACTCATCAATAGCATCGTGTGGGGAAATAGCGCTCCACACGGTAGTCAAATCGCCCTGGAAACCTACTGCAACTCTGAAGGAAACTGCTTGCCTTCATCCCTGCAAGTTAGCTACAGTTCTATACAAGGCGGCTCTTCGGCTGTATATGTTGAGCAGGGATCAAATCTAATGTGGGGTATTGGAAATATCCAGACCGATCCTCTATTTGTAAGACCAGGTTGTTGGACCGATGTGAACGACCCGAACATTGTTGTTGAGCCGAATGAGCCAAATGCGGTCTGGATTAACGGCGATTACCACCTGCGCCAGGTATCTGCGGGACAAACAGAGAATAGTCCGTGTGTAGATGTAGGAAGTGATTTAACGGTTAATCTGGGGATGGATAGATTTGCAACACGAACTGATAATGTCCGCGACGCTGGCATTGTAGATATGGGGTATCACTATCCTATGCCCACGCCGGCGGACATTGATGGCGACGGAGATGTTGATCTAACTGATTTCGCCATCCTTGCGGGGCACTGGGAACTCGCCGCAATGGAGATACCGATGGGTAACGTTGTCGTCGATGGCGACATAAGTGAGTGGTCTGAGGGCGTTCAGTGGGTGCCATTGGATAAGATTTATTACGGCAATCCTGCCGATGTTAGATGGGCTAAGTATGCTCTGCGATGGAATCCGGATACAAACAAGATTTATGTCGCTGTGATTGTCAAGGACGGAGGCCTTTGGCCCAGCGATGAGTACATAAAATGGGATGCAAGCGACCGGATTGAGATTTACAGCCAGGGCAATGCTCAAGGCGGCACCGACTGGTTGCGAGTTTACGATGTGGCACAGCAGTATATGATCGGCCCAAATACCTCGGGCGGTTCATGGGCGACTTGGGCGTATGGTGAGAGGCTTGGGGCTGATGTTGGTCTGGAATACGCTGTCGCCGTCAACGGTGACCAGATAATACATGAGGCCGGCGTGTTGATGTTTGATAATTACGCAGGTTTCAGCGGTGGCACTACGATCGTAACCGAACTAAAGCCGGGTCACGTGGTCGGATTTGATGTGTTGGTCAGTAGTCGATGGGAGAGTGACGGCTTCGGCATGCTTTCAGAAAACTTGATGACCGGCAAATCGGGGGATGCAGCTCAATTTGCCAGGTACACTTTGGCTGAGCAAACGAGTGTCTCACCATACGCTTCTCGCGACGCCGACCTGGATAAAAACGGCATCATAGACTGGTTTGACCTTGCGGTGTTGGCAGAGAACTGGCTCTGGCATACCCGATGGTGACGGAATCTCTCTGCCATAGTGTCAGAGATGGTCTTTCTGTGGGGGCTACATGTGTGGGCTAAATAAGGCACGCACCACATCAAGATTGACTTTTTTGCGAGTTTTGCTATCATAAAAGTGATTTTTTGCCGTCAAAATTGTGGTTTTATGGTTTGCATAGATGACAGATGCGAGTATGCCAACTTTTTCTGCCGGAAGCGGCCGAAAGATTTTGCTGATAGGTGATGTCGGCAAAGCCTTTTTGGATCCTGCTTCCATTACAGAGCAGCGATGCGAAGTCTACGCGAGCATGCCCGACGGAATCGATGCTGCAGGCAAAAACAGTTTTGCGGCGATCGGTGTAGTGATGGCGGGGGTGCCGGCTAAACTGAGTTCGGCTCTGAAATCGTTAAGGCGGGCCAACCCCGAGGCTAAAATCATCTTGTTGGCACAGATGTACCAAGAGCCGATAGCCAGGAAACTTCTGGGCTCAACTTCTGCGGACGATTATTTGATCTGTCCCATTCGAGCAAGCTGGTTTTACCAATTCATCGGGCAGGTTGATTCAACGCTGGAAAAGAAGATGAAAGAGCTCGAAAAATTGGCCACCGAAGACGATTTAACCGGTTTGAAGAATAGAAGATATATTTGGGAGTTTGCCAGGCAAATTTTAGAGCGTGCCAAAAAGGAAAGCGGCCGCGTGACGCTACTTATCTTTGATATTGACAACTTCAAGCATTACAACGATGTCTACGGTCACTCGGCTGGTGACAAGATTCTGAAACAGGCAGCAATTTTGATGCGGCGCTGTTGCCGGGCACATGATATTGTGGGCAGGATCGGTGGAGATGAATTTGCGGTTGTTTTCTGGGACGACCCCATTTCCAAAATTCGAAATTCGAAACTTGTCCCCTCGGCAAGCTCGGGGCAAGCTCTGAGCAAAGCCGAAGGATTCGAAATTCGAAATTCCCGCCGAAAGGCGGGCAGAGACCATCCTCAAGAAGTAATCTTTATAGCAAATCGATTTAGAGGAGAATTAGAGAAAGCAGAGTGGTCTGCCGCAGGCGGATTAGGCCCGAAGGGGGAGGGGGTTCTGACCATAAGCGGCGGCCTGGCAAGTTTTCCCCGAGACGGCTCGACAGATCAGCAGCTCTTTCAGCGGGCGGATAAGGCCTTATTGGAGGCCAAACGCAGCGGCAAAAACAGGATATATCTGGTCGGTAAACCGCAGAGCGATATCGCCGACATCGAATGATCTCTCACCTCCTATGCCACAAGTCAGGAAGAAAACTCTTGACACCAGCGCGTTTTACACTTAATATATGAGGAGATTGCAGGACAGTGATGGTTAACAAGCCATTACCCAGTATGGATTGACACATTTAGAAGAACGCTTGACTTGATTTGATGAGGTGGAGGATTACCGGCATGTTTAAGAGACTAATCCATTTGATTTTCCCAGTCGTGCTGCTAATTGTCACCAGCGGTGCTCAAGCCGAACACTTTAGTATACAGGCCACAAGTGATGTGCATATCGGTAATGATGCGACCCTTGGCCCGAATCAAAGAGAGAACGGGACAGGTCTGCATATACGCGACATTGAGGCCAGACGCCGGGTGACATACATCAGGTATGATATCTCACAGCTTAAAAGCGGCGGTAAGTTGTTCTCGAATGTGAGCTTTAGCGTTTATGGCTACAACGCTGGTACTGCGCTTGTTTACGGCATTGTCGAGGATCTAGATGACCTCGATTTAGAGGGCTCACTCACTTGGAATAACGCTCCTGGTGTTATGAATAGCCCCACTCCACCTGTTGGGTCCCCGGTTCAACTAGACTATACTGACCTGACCAACCTGCTAATGAGGATTCAACTGCCTGCGAGTGGTGTAAGACAGTCAACCGAGCCGAATCAGGCCCTGACGGATTTCCTCAACAGCGATACGGATGGGATTGTAACGTTTGTCTTTGCGCCACCTGCGGGGCAGAATGATGGGATCATTCGGTCGAGTGAGCACTCGGAAGGCGGTACATTTCTTGAGGGCGAGGGTGTAGGACTTCCGGTGTCGGCTCTCGACCCGAATCCGGCTGACGGAGCCGAAGATGTGCCTCGCGATGTGGTCATTGGCTGGACGCCAGGAATCTATGCTGACAAGCATGATGTGTACTTCGGAGCAGTCTTCGCCGATGTCAACGCAGCCGGCAGAACTAATCCGCTGGGCGTACTTCTCAAGCAAAACCACGATGTCAATACCTATGACCCCTTCGGCTTCGCTCAGGGCGGGCCTGCCGGCCTTCTGGAATTCAGCCGGACCTATTACTGGCGAGTCGATGAAATAAATGCGCCGCCGGACTACACGCCCTATAGAGGCAGCATCTGGAGCTTTACGGCTGAGCCTTTTGCATATCCGATTCAGAATATAACTGCTACGGCCTCCAGCAGCGACTCGGGTAAAGGGCCTGAAAATACAGTCAATAGCTCCGGATTGGATGCTGCTGCCCTACATTCAATGGTCAGTACAGCGATGTGGCTCAGTAGCAGCACAGGGCCGCAGCCGACCCGGATACAATATGAGTTCGACCAAACCTATAAACTGCATCAGATGTGGGTCTGGAACTATAATGCCGAGGGAATGAATG
>Ga0315296_10002063_pt1 | contig 17279 bp, 9 predicted proteins | sample YL17G14_18_MG_FD_203921 | JGI IMG/M metagenome (GOLD analysis project Ga0315296, IMG submission 203921) | Sediment microbial communities from Yellowstone Lake, YNP, Wyoming, USA - YL17G14_18 | ecosystem: Environmental > Aquatic > Freshwater > Lake > Sediment | place: USA: Wyoming | collected... | reverse complement strand
TGGCTGAGGGGCCCCACACGACGAGTGTAACGTTTTTCCATCCCCATTTGAAACGTTTCGAATTGTACGTGTACATGAACGCCATTTTCAAAGCTACTTCTCGGTCTCCACTAGTCCACAAAACGACGAGCTCATCTGGCTCAGAAGATTTTTCTATCTTGCCATGTTCTTTCTTGCTCAAAATCGCTCCCTTCACCTGCTGGACAAATGAATGACACTTTATAGATTTGGGTTCAGCTATAACTTTTATGCAAAATCACAAGACTGGCTCAAAAGAACATTGCAGGAATGCTCAATTGTCGTTTTTTTTCTTTTCTATTTCGGCTTCTGTTAACTCTTAGGGGTGCAGTGCAAAAAAAGTTGAAGTGTTATTGTTGATAGGGCGCCTTCTTGCTCTATTTCTTTTTTTGCATTGCTTCAAAGTTGTGCATAATTACTTCCATCGTCTTCTTTTGCTTGTCTTTTGGACTGAATTCCACCATCTCGGTGCCTGCGTCAAACATTGCTTTGTGTCCTGGTGCCATGTAGTATGCGTCTCCTGCATTGACGATTTCTTCATGGTCCTTGTATTTCACCGTCATTCGTCCTTTCAGCATATAACCCCAGTGTGGGCATTGGCAGCGATCGTCAGGCAAACCTTTCAGCAGAGGAGTAAGGTCCAGTTTCCTGTGTATCGTGTCTAATTCGACGTGCATTTCACCCCAATCTGCTTCGCGCAGGACCATCTCACTCGTATCCGTGGTCTTCGGCAGGTCTTTCATGGAGCCTCGCATTTAATCACCTCCCTTTTCTTCCACATCATATGCTGTTTCATTTGTGTGCTTTCAGGTTGTATTAATGATTATGGAAAACATCCCACATCATTCAGGTCCAGATGAGTCAACAGAACTGACATGAACGAGTTTGAGCGGACCTTCATCTCGGCAATCCAGTTTCTGCGCAAAGTTTCAGAAGACAATATGGGGATTGACCTGAAGTCGTTAGCAACTGAACCCGCTGATTTTGCGCCAGAAGTTGACTTTGCAATTTCAAGTCTTATGAAAAGACTGAGCTCAATGATTGATAACGTGAACAGAAATCCTTATGGAAAATGCTCCTTTCCACTCTTCCAAACTATCTAGGCGTATTTGATTGTTCTCACGTCAATAGCGCGCCTTACCAAGAAAGAAATGGACTGAACAACTTCAAGCCTCGCTAGTCAAATGCTCTTCTGAGTTTCCCCATTCCCTCGTCCAAGTTGGCGTGATGTACCACGTAGACCCTGTATCCCAGGGCTTTGAGCTTTTTTCTTTTGTCTTCATCGTCTTTCTTGACGTAGTCTTCGTCATGGGTTGGACCATCGACAAACAATGTGATTTTCTCTTTCTTGTAGTAGAAGTCTGGTTTTGCTATTCGCACGTCGCCATCATAGATGATTTGCTGTCCTTTGTCAGGCAGTGGGAGTCCTTCAGCTGTGATTTTTTTGAGAACAGTTCGTTCCAGTTCTGAATCGCACGTTTTCAGCAATTCCTCTAACTTGTCCTGTTGATTACTCGGTGTTTGACTGGTCACTTCTACCGTTTCCAGTTTTTTCAATGTGGGTAGGGCAAGGTTTCTGTCTAGCCTTTCGTGTTCTCTCTGGTTGTAGTAGTTGAGCAAGCATTCGTAGCATGCTTTGCCACATCCTGCTTGCGGGTCTTTATCGTGCAGAAGTTCCCTGGCTTTGGTGACGACGGATCCGAGACCGCGTGCATCGGTCAGGGATTTGATTGCTCCTGTGCCTCCTTCAGCTGTTTCGTAGAGAATGATGTCATATTTTGAGGAGTCTGTTTGTTCTTTGACGATGAAGCCGTCGACTTCGCTTTCCTCAAGGTTCAATGCTAGTTGTAGACCTTGCAGGATGCTTTCCTTGAGTGTAATGTAGTAATCTTCGACTTTTGAGGGTTTGATGTCTTTAGGAGGGGATATTTTGATGGTGGCGACGTCGTGTGTTCCTAGTGTGAATAGGATAATCCCGCGAATTATGTCGTCCTCTTTTGCGTTTTTGGGGCAGCGGGAAATAGATTCCTCGGTTGTGTGTTGTTCTATTCTGTCTTCGCCGAATAACCATCGGCTACAGGCTGTGCAGAGTACGAATCCAGCTTCTTGACCGTCTTCTTGATTTTTCAATGTTCCCTTGTTTATGTGTACTATCCGTCCATTGTGTTCATACTGAATTGTCAGCAAGAGATCGTCAGCGCCTTTGACCGTTGTTTCTTCAATTTTGTCTCCGACTTCATAGTGGGTTGACGTTTTGTAGCCAAGCCTCATCCGTTCTTCCTCATCGCTTGTAATCCTAAATCTTCTCACCGCATACATGTCAGGCATTTGCATTGCGTTTGGGTTAGGGTGCTCGCTGGTGAGTGGCACTTTGCATTTTGGACATGCTGCCGTCGTTCGTGCTGCTTCTCCTCTGAGTACTGTTGAGCAGTTGGGGCAAATCAAGAGATGCTCTCTAACGGGCTTTTGTCCCTTTGTTTTTGGTCTGGCATAGGTGACCACGTACTTGTCGCCTTTGAAGTATACAGTGTTGCCCGGCGCGAATTCTGAAAGGGCGATTACATTGTCTCTTAGTATTTCGTAGTCTGACTCGCTTAGTGAGAGAACGATGTTGCTGCTTGGAAATCCATAGTTTGGAAGGAAGCCTCTTGCAGCAAGGTATCTGTAAATGTAGAAGTCCTTCTCGCCTTTTCTCATGTTTTCGAGTTTTTGAGATATGGCAGCCATTCTATTCTGGTCTTGTATTGAAAACGTTTCTTTTCTCTGCTTGGCGCTCAGATCCTGATGCTCCTTGTAAAGGTTCGCGTATTCTTTCCTCCAATACTCCAAGGTAGCTTCAAAGTCGTCTATGAAGGAATCAATCACACGTCTGACAAAATCTTCAGTGAACCACGCAAGACTCTTCATTTCTTGAGCAAATGAGCGTTTTATGGACTCCAGAATTTCGGGTTTTGCTTCTGCGACTTTTTTTGACAGATCATTCTTGAAGTCGGGAAGCATAGGATAACCTGGCTCGTCGAGATTGAGAAACTTGCCGACGCCGCTTTCCAGCTTCATTTTCATAGTTTCAAGGATAAGTGAGTGTAGGTGGGTTGTCATTAGCTGCTTGTTGTCAAGCATGAACCTGGGAGAAGTGATTTTTCCTGAAACTATCTTGTCCGGGAATCTGTAGAAATATTGGTCATGCGGACCTCTTGACATGCCGCTGCCGCAGAACGTTGTTATGAGTGAAGGCTGGTATTTTCTGCCCGCTCGCCCAGCTCTTTGAGCGTAGTGGCTTGGGCTGGGCGGAACATTTCTCATGTAGATGGCTGATAGTTCTCCTATGTCTATGCCCAGCTCCATGGTTGGAGTACATACAAGCACATTTAACGGATCATTTGGAGTTCTGAATTTGGCTTCAATGTTTTTTCTTGTGTCGCCGTCAAGTTGTCCGCTATGTTCTTGTGCTTGTATGTTTACGGTGTCTTTGAAAGATTTCGAGTATACCAGTCGGAAGTAGTTCTTTTCAAAATCTCGTTCTATAAGCGAACCGCAATCTGATCCAGTACATAAGTCCAGAATACTTTGATGATGGACAATTCCACATTTCGGACAGACCTTGTGCTTTGTCTTTGCAAGACTCTGCAATTGAATGTACTGTGAATCTACCATGTGGATCTGTCCAATCACCATGCCTTTGTAGCCTTTCACTTCATGTTGCGTCAGAAGTGGGACAAGTTCTCTATCTGAAAGAATTTCGACTACGCGCTCAACGATTTCTTTGGCTGGGTCGTGGTCAATGCTCAAGGCTTTCTGTGTCCATACCATCAGTCTGCTTCTCGGGCTGGTTAGTCGTAGTACTCTGGCGTTTCTTCCTCCCTTCCTAGCTGTATCTGAGTATCCTGTGACTGTTCCTGCGGCGGCAGCTCCAATGTCGAACTGGCATTCTTCGGTGAGCTTAGTTATTGCGTCTGTTTCGAATTCTCTATGTTTGATTATGTCCTTATGATAGATTGCGAGTTGTCGTCTGAAAATGTCAAGGAACCCTATGAGATAATCGTGTCGTTCATCTACAGTCAACTTGGCTAGAGGTTTTATGGCTTTCCAGATTTTTTCATCTTTGGCTAGTTCGCTAAGGCCGTTGTATACTATCTTGACAAGTCCAACTTCCTCGAGGTTGCGTTGGTTCTTTCTCATTGATGCTGCAAGGTCGAGGATCACGTTGTACTCGATGTAACGTTGGTATGCTTCGTCTGCTTGACTTGTCTTGACGTATTTTCCTCTTGCTCTAGAATAGTCCGGTAAGACACCGTTCTTCTCCATGGTGGTGAAAATCTTGAAGCCGCAGTTAGCAACATCAAAGGCCCTGTCTGTGCCTTCTTGATATTTTCCATCTATCAGGGTGTAGTATAGTGCTTGTCTGAACTGTATTCTTTTTTGTAGGTTGTTCATGTGGGCTGCTTGGAGGGCTGTGTCTTGTCTGCTGTCTGAGAAGGCGATTATCTTGCGTTCATTTAGACCGAGTTTTGAGACCACGGCTGACACTAGAACGTCTGTTCCTGTGCTCCTTCCAATAGAACCAAAAGTGAACAGTTTGTTGAATTCTCGTGGTCTTTTGTCGTAGTAGACTCCGCAGGTGGGGCAAAACAGAAACGGAGCTGAAATGACAGTGACCTCGAGCTTGTCTTTGCACGTGCAGAGTGAATCAATCTTGTTGCAGGCAGGACAGTAGTGGGTTTTTCTCGGCGTGGATTCCTTACGACTTTGCTTGAGCTCCTTTTCACTTTCGAACCAGTCTATAGGGAATGGAACTGCGTTCTCATCATAGGTTCCCGCAAGGATGTAGGCGTTTTCACCTTCGGTATCGGTCATGTCTATGTCTCTGGGATAAAGGGCGTTATCTTCTCCTATCGAGACACCATAGAACTCTTGGCCACAAGATCGACAAAAGTTCAATGGAAATGTGATAGTGGTCTTTAAAGACTTTGCACACACGGGACAGGTGCTTTCGCCCCTCTCATTGAGATGGGGGCCTTCCTTTGTGAGGCAACTTGTGATAGTTTTTCCTTGGGAGAAGAATGTGTGGATTTTAGGTACAAACCTCGGCTGTTGGGCGCCAAGCAGTTCCACGGTCCCTACAGAGCCTGCCAGAAGAGCTGCCTTGAGTTCTCTCGAACAATCTCCACTGTCTGATTCAGGCCTGTATTTTTGCTTATACTCGTTTAGGATTGTTCGCAGTGAGAGTGAATCTTCTGCCAGCTTGTCCTCAAGGAATTGAACGGTTTGCTGAGAGGATAAGATCCTGCCAAGTCCTTCTCTTGTTCTATCTTTGTCTTCTATTCTTTTGCCCGCAAGTACTTCAGTGAGTATCAATGCTTTCTCAAGGCTACCATCAAACGCTTCCAGCATTTTTTCTGTGACCTGGACCATTTTTGGTAATGGTGCTGGAGTGAGTCTCGGGATTTTCATGTAGTATTCTCCGATTACATGGGATGAATAGAAAGGTTCGCTGAAGAGGTTAGCTGCGAATTGAGCGATAAGTTCTTCGCCTTTTTCTCCTTTTTCGCTTTGGACTGTTGCGCTTGTTCCGATACATCGGAGTTTTCCTATTGTGCCCGTGCGTTCCTTCAATCGTCTTGTCAAGCAGGCGACATCCGCGCCTTTTTTTCCTGAGTAAGTGTGAATCTCGTCGAGGACTAGGAATTTCAGTCGGCCTTTGTGTTCTTTTGGGAAGAGTTTTCTGTCTTCGAAGCGTGTTAGTAGGAGTTCGAGCATGACATAGTTGGTCATGAGTATGTCCGGTGGATTTGCCTGGATCTCGTCTCGGGACAGAAGCTCACTGTCATAGGGTTCGTTTCTCCCTGTTGAACCCTTGAGTGCAGCACGGGCTTCTTCAGGGCTATTCTTTGTGTCGCCGGTGTAGAGGCCTATCTTGAGGCCGGTGCGGTGGAGTCTCTGAGCAAAGTCTTCGTATTGGCTGTTGGCAAGTGCGTTCATTGGATAGATTATTACGGCTTTAATGCCCTGTAGTCTCTCTTCTCGCATTTTGAGGCATTCACTGACGATGGGAATGCCAAAACAGAAGCTCTTGCCGGAGCTAGTGCCCGTCGTTACCAACGTGTTGGCGTTTTCTTTGAGAATTGAGAGAATTGCCTTACTTTGATGCTTATAGGGAGTAACGGGCACATCTGTGAGCTTTCCAGCCTCATCTTTTTTCGTAAAGATTCTGAGAATGCCTTTGTGAAGAATACCATCTTTGACAAGATCTTGCAGGCTTTCGCCCTGTTCAAAGCGACGGTTAAGCTGAACATATGGGTCCTTCCATAGAAGCGTGCCTTCAGCAATCTTGTGTTGTAACCATCCTTGAATCAGTGGGTTTCTGATGTTTTGGAAGGTGTATACGTAGGTTCTATAGGTTTCTTGCACATGCTCTAAGGTCTCAAAAAGGTTCATTTTGCCATCAAGTCTCCGAGAAGCAATTCTCCTTATGCATTTTTGCCTTCGACCTTTATTGGTTCGATTTTGCCTATGAGCTTATCGTAATACTCCAAGACAAGTCTCTTGGTCTCAAAACTGCCACGATTCCTGATTTCATTGTCTCTCAGTGCGTTGAAAGAGTCTAGAATATAGGTGAGCTCTTCTCTTTTGATTCCATAGAAGTGGCTGTAAATAGCGCTGAGTTCACATATCAGATGAGCCCTTTCTGCCTCATCCCACTTGTGAGGCGGACCATTAAATCCACAATCAGAGGCTAAATCTCTGAGGCTGCTACTCGTATAGCACAAACGCAAAACACAATCAAGAATCCTAGATCGAAGGTGTGCTGGAATGCAATCATATGCCTCGGGCGGAATGATCGGTAGTTGTCTCAATATGCCGAAATTAAGATGCATTCCAGATACTTTGGTTCTTGAAACAAAGTCCACTATAATAGAGTTGATGTTGGCTAGCAGGAATAGGGCGTTCTCTTGTGCAGACAGACCTAAGGCCGGCAAAACAACTGTTGCAGGATAGAGAGGAATAACCGTTGAGATGGCTGTATGTTGATTTGTGGCACCCGTAACATCCCGATAGACGAGTAGCCATTTGCTCTTATGTGTATACTTTCCAAGAAGTGCCAAATGAAGCTTGATTGATATCCAATATCGTGGAGTAGCTTCAAAACCTGGATCTTGGTGTTCAATGATTGAACTCTCTCGCGGATAGCCTGAAAGTATCTCTTTTTTCGAGCAGCCCTCAAACGTAGCAAAACGATGGTCATATTGATGAACTAGTTTTGATTCATATAATGGTAAGTAAGTGTTTCCTTTAATATCTCGATAGTTTCTGCCGTCTCGAGTGCAGCCTCGTTGTTCCAAATCCTCTGCAGTGAATATGCTTTCAGCATGATCATCGAGATGGACGAGTCTCATGTAGTAGACGCCCCATGGGTTGTAATTACTCTCATCCTTGGTCATTGCAGGAATTCTCTGGTAGATGCCTATTGTCGTGTTGGCTTCTTGTTGGGACCGGAAAATCGGACAGGTCTTAGTGTTCGGATTCAAGAGGTGGAAGTCTTTTGAAGTAAGTGCAAACATTCTTTCGTTTTCTTTCAATTGGTCGAGATTAGTTAGAAAGAATGCGAAGATCGGGGCAGACAGTACAAGGTTGCCGATTGTAAGTAGAGAGAATTTGTACAGACGATGTACTGAGGGAAATAATCCCTCTCGGTTTTCAAAGTCGAACAAACTGATCAATTTGTCATTCAAAACCAAGTCGGAAAAGAATCTTTTGTTCGTGTCATCAGTCGCTATACCTGTGGGCACAATTACACCGACGAGACCAGTATTTGCAATGAAAGTGAGCGAATGTTCTGCGAACAATGCGTAAGTATTTATATCTCCAGTTGATGTCAATGGAAAACGTCCTGATTCTCTGACGTACTTCCCCAGGACTTCACTGTCTCTTCGGGCTCTAAGATAGGATTTCCGTAGAGCGGGATCGGATTGGGCGAGGCTTTCGATATATTTCCGTCTCTTGGCGGCAGGCAAAGATGTGATTTCAGGACATTTTCCTGAGAAAAACTCCTTCTCTTGGACCTTTATTCTTTCCCATGGTGGATTTCCGATAATGCAGTCAAAGCCTTCGTTCTCTCGCTTGAATACGTCTGCGAACTCGAGAAACCAATGAAAAAAGTGGTACTGTCGCGCCAATTCCTCGACCTTTAGGGCTATCTCTGAGTCAATGCCTTTTCTTCCGTTTTTTTGAACGATTCTGAGAATCGCCTGCGTCGGAGGAGTTGGGTTCTCTTCGTTTAGCGGCCAAAAGAAATCTGCCGTCCATGCATCTGCAAAAAATCTCTCGGCGGTCCATTCCGAAGAAGCTTTCAGCGCAGCAAACCTTCTCTTTTTTTCTTCAACTTCGGCAGGTGTTACCTCTTCCAAAGCGTCTAGACTGGCATACTCTTTTGCTAGCTTGTTTTGTTCGGCAAACTCGAATTCATCCATTCGCCTCTGCTTCCTTTCAATCGAGTTCTGAACCCGAATTTTCTTCGCAAAGTCTTTGTCGTCACCCTCCAAATAGGAAAATGCTCTGTCAGGAATCCCTCCATTCAATAGTTCAGGTGTTGTACCGATGAGCGAGTTGCCGCATTTTATGTGATGATCTAGGAAGTTGAGGGGCAGGTCCTCAACGCATGAATTTATCCATAATGAGACTTTTGTCAGTTCCACGGCCATGGGGTTTAGGTCCACCCCATAAATGCAGTGTTGAAGAACATCCCTCGTTCCTCTTTTCACATCTCTATCGGGAGGTTCTGGTTGATTCGTACGCAGTCTTGCTAGTTCTCTTGCAAGGTAGTTGTTGGCAGCGATCAGAAACGCTCCACTTCCACAGGCTGAGTCGCACACTTTGATGGATAGTAGTGCCTTCTCTTTGTCCGATCCAGTTGCTAGTCTTCTTTCAACAACTGGTTTTAGAGCGCTTTTGACAAGCTCGTCAATAAGTCGAGGATGAGTATAGTAGCTTCCAGTTGTTTTCCGGCCTGCACCACGAGGATCCAAGAAGAAAGTATTAGGAAGAACTTTTTCCCCTTCAACTTCTTGCTCCGAGGCACACACCATTGGCAAGAAATCTAGAAGGCTCTCGTAGATCGAGCCGATTTCTTCAACTCCCAAATCCAAATAGTTGATGCGTTTCAGTACTTTCTCCTCTTCGACTAGCGTGAGATGATGGATCGCAACAAGTATGTCCTCGTTCTTACAAGTTAGATTGGACAGGATTGGTATCTCTGAGTCGTCGAAAAGACTGCCATTGTAACCGAAAACTCTGAGGGGGGGACACCCATCCTTTAGCATTCGAAAGGTGACCTTGAGGCCTTCCCACAGATCATTATGCTCATCTTTTTCTCTTCTGGCTTCAGCCATCTCTCGTAATCGAGTGATGCCGTATTCTTCAGAGTACAATGAATCTCGGGTAGGCAGCATAGCTCTTTGTTCAGCAAACAAGAGAAAGAGAAACCGATACACTACTCTAAGTAGCTCGGAATAATATGCTCTGCAAAACTCCTCATCATCAATCATCCTTTTTGCAAAGCCAGGGGTAAGGAAGCCATTGCCTAGGGCCTCAATCGCTTTTTTCACGTTGCGTCTAAGATTCTCGCCAACTGACACCCCGGCGGCCACGCTTTCCTTGTAGAACTGTTCAAGATGACACAGGCTTTCTTTATCTAGAAGAAATCTACTTGCATGCGCCATTCTATATAGAGTTCTGAAATCAGTGAAGCTTCTCTCACGAAGGATATTCTCAACATCAAATTCGACATAACCCTTAGTCGTCGTGTGAAAGTATTCACGCAGAATACGAAGCAATATCCCATTAGTGACAATGCCCCACTTACAACGCCTGTTGACATTTAGGAAAGTCTGCAACTCATCATGAGGGCTTCTATTGCGGCCTCTTCGAGAAGTCTCATCTCCTTGTTCATGAGACTCCTCCTCCAAATCTTGTGAAGGCAAGACCATATGCATCATTGGTGCGGCGGAACTGTTCCAGCCCTTGTGAGAAAGCTTGAATCTGAGCTTCTGGTCTCCATCAACAATAATGTCCTCTCTGTTGAACATGGGATCAAAGCCCAACTCTCTAAAGAGGGGAATCATCCATTTACTTCTGGAGTCTGATAAATTCATCTTTGGATAGCGACTGGAGATAGCATCCCATCGCTCCCGAAGACGATCCCACGAATCCACGATTTGCTGTTCAAGCTCTCTCTTGTCCTTTGGAGCCGCAACACTAGACGTGGCAAATGAATCGGGCTGAATTCTTGGGTTGACGACTTTCTCACTTCGGATGTTCTCCAAGAACTCTGAAGTGATTATGCCACCGTGAGCGGACATGTTAGAGAGCGGGTTCTTTCTCAATCTACTCACCTTCAGACATCGGATAGTAGACGGTGACACACAGAAGATCTACAGAAGCAACAGACAATTTGTCAATACCCTCAAGCCACTCTTTTTCTCCTCGATCCTCAAGACTTTTCTTGACTTTCTGCCTTTCAACCGCAAGCTCTGCGCAACGTTCCTCAGCCTTCTTCCTCATTTCTTCTTCAAGATGTGGCTTCGATAGGGCAATTGTGAGGTCCTCACACATCTCTTGTCCAGTCCTACTTTGTGAAGTAGGTGCAGCGTGAGACAGGGTATCTACTTCAGGCTGCGCCAACTTTCTGTCTTCATGCACATCAAGCCCAATCTTCAGAAGCTCTTCTACAATCGACACTGGTTTGGTGTAGACTGCGTATCTGGCAAGAAACGTGTAAACAGTGGTGACTTTGGTCGCAGACTTCGTTGCAATGCACGCAGTTCTTCCATACGTGTCTTTCGAGGAGAATGTGAACTCCTTCACCATTTCAATTAGATTTCTTACCAGTCTGTGTCCCAGATCAATTACGTCAAGTTCTGGGTCGTCTCTTCCCCTTAATGGGTCAAATGTTGCCCTTGGAATGATGGTCTTATCCAGTCCCTGGGCGAGTCTGCTATCCAAGATTTCTATTCTGAACGTGCTATCTGCGTTGTCAGTCATGTGGCAACCAAACTTGTTTAATCCACTCTTGACAAAATTCTGAATCTCGTTTCGGCTGCCGATCAGATCCTCAGTTTCAGTTAACCTCTTCTGAACCTCAGACAAGTCAATACTCGACTGCCCATAGAAGTTGTCATTCTTCATCCTTTGAACGGATTCGTCAGAGAATGGGTCGACAACTACTTCCTCAGGAGCTATGCCCTGAAGGAAATCGTCAAGTCCGAGCTGCCCAATTTTCACGTCAAGGCCTCGTTCCCTGATAAGATCAAGCACCGACACGTCATCGCCAAAGAATGGGGGCGAGAAGCCAAAATCCTTCCGAATACGGAAGGCTTTCTGCACCAGAACCACTAGTATTGCGGCTTCAAGAGAATCATTCACCACCATCGTCCTTATTACAACGGTTTCTTGAGGTTGCCCATATCGGTCAACACGCCCGTTCCGCTGCTCGAGTCTGTTGGGGTTCCAAGGCAGTTCATAATGAATCATCTGGGAAGCAGCGTACTGGAGGTTGATCCCTTCAGAAATACAGTCAGTCGCGATCATGATTGCCTCTGGAGCTGTTTCAAATTCATGGAATCTCTCAGCTCTCTGCGACTCATTCAGAGAACCATCAAGTGTTACAATCTTGACGCCCTTGAAGTGTCGATGTTCGGGTATATTTCGGGAAAGATATTCTAGAGTGTCTCGGTATCTAGTGAAAATGATGACCTTCGGTATTTTTCTGAACATCTGGCGCAGAGTATTCTCCAGCATATAGGTGAGTTTACTGTCCTTTGTCGGGGTCACTCTCTGTGCTTCCTGAAGAGTCTCTTGCAGAAGCCCTTTCTCTGTTTGGAGTGCACCTATGTCTCCAAGCAGAAAACGTTCCATTCTTGTTCCTGTTTCCTCATCATCCACACGTTCACCTGTATCATTGTCTAGAACCTCAGCCCGCGCTTCCTGCTCATCAATCGAAGCCTCTTCATCCAAACGTGCCTCTTGCTCCTCCAGTTTTCTCCGGATAGTATTCATTCGGTTCTTCAACGAACATACAAGGGCGTAAGGAGAACTCAAAGCTCGTTTGTGAAAATGCGTCACAGTCCATTTGGCAATTCTCATTTTGAAAGTACGTTCTGCGCCAGCAGATGCGAGAATATGCCGCCCAAGTTGTTCGACGTCATTCATCACCTTAGCTTCAAGACCTGAGAGCCTCACGAAAACTTCATCTGCATCTCTTTGGGGGAACGGGCTCTTTTCGCCACTTTTCTTCAACTCCTCCTCAACGTCTTTTCTCCGTCTCTGACAAACATAGGATTTGGCAACCTCACGGTTGATCACAGGATCATGGTCAGGACCAGAGACAGCACCAACATCTAACATCTTGAGAAGGCTTGCAAAAGTGTCCGTATACCCGTTGTGTGGTGTGGCAGTTAGCATTAACAGATGTCTTGTCTTCTTGGACAATTCACGCATTAGCTCCCATCGCTCCATCTCCACACGTTGTCTTGGATCTGCTTGATGGGGCTTGGCGACATTATGGGCTTCGTCGACCAAGACAATGTCCCAGGCCTGTTCAAGAACCTGAGCCTTCACTTCAGCCATCTTCGCATAATCCATTGACGTGACAAGGTATGGATAATATTCCCAAGGATTCGTTCCTGGAGGGAGTTCTCGTTCCATTGCTCTTCTATGTCTTGATGAGATTATTCTCGCGTCTATGTGGAAAAAGTAGTCTAAGGCTGTCTTCCATTGTTCCCTCAGCATTGCGGGACAGACAACCAACAATCTTGAAGCTCTTCGTCTCGCAAATAATTCCACAGCGATTAGACCTGCTTCTATTGTCTTCCCGAGTCCGACGTCATCTGCAATGAGCAATCGAACTCTGGGCATATCAAGCGACATAACAACTGGAACCATCTGAAAGGAAACGGGAACAGCCCGGCTTCGCTGCAGGCTCAAGAGAGGAGCCGTGCCGTGGATCATGCTAAGTCGATAGGCACGAAGAAGCAGATCTTGGGTAGCATAGTTGCCCACAATCTTTCCGGATGGAGGTTCAATCCTGCCAGGCCGAATTTTCTCAAGCGGGATGTAGAACCTCCTATGTTCAACCGGCGTGCCTTCTATGCTCGTGGCAACAAGCACATCACCTTGTACGTCGTCAACTCGCCAAAGTCTCGACCTGAGCTCGACGATTGAACCGAGCGACAGATTGAACCCTTTGTTTGAGCTCATTTCTTTAACTGACCCTTCATCAAGACCCGTTGAAGTTACCCCGTCAATACACCGAGCACGTCTCAGTGTCAATTTTTCGGTCAGCCCGCGCAGGTGACTATCAGGCACAGACTTTCGAGGAAAGATATGTGCGATTCAGGATAAAAATGCTCACTTATCTATCAAAATAAGCTCTCTGGACAAAGGAGTGAATCAGTATTCTGTGCAGTAATGAAAGCCTCTTAAACTCAACTAAAGTAAGTCCGTGGTCGGAACATGGTTTCATATCCAAAGTGCAATAAGGAAAACTACAAACCCGCTAAGACATGGAAATATGGTCAACTCACTGTTCAAGCTTACTCATGAGATTCTGAAGTCTCACCACTAATATCTTGGCATGCGCAGCGCGCGCTCAGGTGTTCTTGGGTGAGCCTACAAACTCCTTTTGCTTCGGCTGTTCTCTTCTCTCTGGCGCTGGAAATTGCACTCATTGGAGGTCATCCTTTGGGTATCCCGCTAATGTCGTGGAGCCGGGGATGGGAGTTGAACCCATATATAGCGGCTCTGCAGGCCACCGCCTGAACGGTTCGGCCACCCCGGCAACCTACATATCTTTTGGTGCTTCAATAAATAGATTGTCAGCCTAGTTTCAGCTTCTTTTTGACTTCACTGTAAAGCCCCAAAGCGGCTTTTTCGTCTTTAACGTTCTTAATGAGCATGCGTCCTCCGTTGAAAAGGGTTATTTCCGAGCCTCTAAACTCAAAAATCACCGCAAGATGAGACTTTATCCGCACCTTGAAGCTCTGAGCAATCAGCCTATACGTTTGGCTAAGGTTCATGCTCCACGGTTGCTCAGGGTTTATATTCGCCGTGTCGCGCCCACAAAGCCAAACGAGTTTTTCCTCAACTTCTCTGACTGGCAGTCCAGTCTGACATGAAGGGCAATTGTCCCGTTTGAAAATGTCGATCGTTGTAAAGTACATGTCACTGAAGTCGCATATCATCAGTTTGCTCTTCAGTGGAAAACCCATTCCTGTTAAGACTTTGACAGTTTCCATGGCTTGCATCGTGCCGATGATACCTGCTGTCGCGCCCAACACGCCTCTTGTCTCACATGTCAGCAAGTAATCATCCTGCAAGTTTGGAAAAATACACTCTAGGCATGCCGTCTCGGGTGGAACAAAAACGGCGAGGTTTCCCTCGATCCCGATGGCTGCCCCGAAAACATATGGAATTCCAAGTTTCACGCATGCACGATTAATGACGTATCGGCTCTGCATGTTATCCAACCCATCAACCACACAGTCCACGCCTGACAGGAGCCGTTCAACATTGCGTGCATTCACATTCTCTGGCACCGCCTCGACTTTTATCAAAGGGTTAATCTTGCCCAATCTTCTGGCCGCGACCTCAGCCTTAGGATAATGCAAGTCTTTAGGATCGTACAGAATCTGTCGGTGCAAGTTAGCCAGTTCCACAGTGTCCTGATCTATCAGCTTCAGGTACCCGACACCAGCCAGGGCAAGATAAAGCGAAGAAACAGTGCCCAAACCTCCGAGCCCAACGACAGCAACTTTCGACTTTGCAAGCTTCTCTTGTCCTTTCTTACCGAACTCTTTCAGAACCGTCTGGCGACTATAATACTCAGAATAAAACCTTGCTCTCTCAGCCGTGTCCATCGGAAGACATCCCAACCCCTAATTTGCATCCAATCAGTTTTATGCCTAACCCTTTTCAACAGGCTTGAACCACACGATATTCCGTCCTTGGAACGGCTATGTTCCTTTGATTGCTACTCAAGAAGCTGCAGTAAATCGTCTATGACGTATTTTATGACCTCATCCGTACTGCTCTTGCTGAATAAGGTTACGACGCAGTTCCGCGTTATTCCAACCACTATTCCTCTCTTTCGATCCTCGAAAACCACGTACCATATCTTCCCATGCTTAAGATACTCACGATACACCGTGCTGTCAGCCAAGTCTGGCCCTGCCAAACACAGTTTTTCGACGCCTGGAATGTCAACATCGTCAAACCAAATCAGCTTAGTTGCTTGGGGGTTAGACTCATGAAGCTGTTTCAGAGTTTCATGCGAAATCCGCACTTCAAGAATCGATTGAGCGTTGATAAAAAGAGCTTTGCTGAGCTTGTTCGCCACGTAATTTGTCAGAAGCTTCTTCACGCCGCGGGCAACAGATGGCGCCGAAACTATCAGAAACGCTTTCTTGTTTGACGTTGTGATCCAAAAGGGCGTCTCTTCGGTGACAGGAGACTCAGCGATTTCTCGCCTGTACGAACGCTCTCTCATAAAATCCTTGCTGAAAATCCCCGTCACTAACCCTCCCTTGGACTGCAAGTCCAAGATTTCAGTCAAAAGCGTCACATTCTTGCCACTCTCAGGCTTGTAAACTTCCTCTTCTCGAAAATCCTTGAGCTTCCAAAGCAAAAGTCCAGCGTCAACCTTTTCCTTGATTTCAAAAACTTTGACTGGCAGTACCAAGCTTCACACCACAACACAGATTCAAACATCTGACTTTAAAATCTTCCACCACACTAGGCAGATAACCACGATACTCTAGTCCTGAGATAGAAGCAAAAGAAAACAGTGGAGGCGATTGTGAAATGAGAAAAGTTCTAGTGGCTCTTCCCGAAAATGTTGCTGATCTTCTGAACAAGGAGGCAAAGAATGAACCCAAACGTGAACTTGCAGAAGTCGATCTGTTGGATACGATGCTTTCTAGTCTTGTGGAATTACTCGAAAAAAAGGGCGTACTATCACAAAAGGAATGAGAAAGACGCATCAAAGAACGAATAATTGTAAAATAAGTGTACGAAAAACTTTTCTACAAGGTTGCCTCAACATATAGTGAGGCAAAGGAGAGTCGTGATGACTCGTCAGGCCACCCGAAAGGGTGGTCTGCCTTTCCGAACATTATTTTGGAATCACTGAAGGTTCGTATATTGTGCCATTATTTCTATTCCAGAGTGGTGCAAGCTGATTGAACCTATTGCTTTTGCCACGCTCATAGTGTTGCCAGATACTACGACAACACACATCGGCAAGCTGGATTCCTATACTCAGATTTGAATCTGAAAAGGCTATTGTGTTTAGGATACGATCTAATCTTTCTTCATACCTAGGTTGGTAATCCGAACCTCTAATCACTATGCCAGTTGCTTTGAATGTCCTTACCATCTCCTGAAGCAAGTGGTCTTTTCTATATTCCTCAGTGTCCATCATGACGTTTCCAATACCGTTCGTTTGACGCTTCAGAAACATGGCGAATCTATGCATTGTTGCTTGTATGCCGTAGATTTTTGGATCATAGGCATGAATGCCGTATCTCTCTTTCATTCTGATCTTTTTCACAACAGTGGCAAACAACACTGGTTTCAGTTCAAGCAACAGATCAAAAACTTCGTTTGCCATAGCTAACCGTTGAGGATGTTCTAGTCCTTCATACTGGTGTTTTCCTCTGATTAGGTCATGATAACACAGTTCTAGCTTGTACCCTCGCCACGTAGCAGATCCTAAGTATTTTACCAAAATACGGTTAACTTCTTCATTGGCTTTCAAGTCTGCATCAGATGTCAGGGCTAAACCTCCGACTACGTAATGCTGCACAGGGCTTTTGCCGAATGGAGCGCACCAACCAGGATCTCCAGTGGTGTCAAGATAAAGAGTGTATGTTATTGGAGTACTTGGCCTTGCCATAATTAGAAATCGTAGATTCCGATATAATAGTCTTCCACATGAGCCGTTATCATAAATAACTTAACAGTATCGATAACCATCAAGCCTTATTAGAACCTTGTAGAAACAAACCCATTGGGACTTCAATGGCGAAGAAGAAAACGTGGTGCGAGAAACTGGAAGACAGCAAGGATTTACCCAGAGTCGAAAAAATCACGGAAAAAATGAGTAAAGTATGGGGGAACAGGCACGATCGTCATTCCTGCACCCAAAGAAGTAGACGAGTTGATGAGAAGAGTTCCTGAAGGAAAACTCACGACTATCAACGATATCCGAA
>Ga0315296_10002062_pt1 | contig 17280 bp, 14 predicted proteins | sample YL17G14_18_MG_FD_203921 | JGI IMG/M metagenome (GOLD analysis project Ga0315296, IMG submission 203921) | Sediment microbial communities from Yellowstone Lake, YNP, Wyoming, USA - YL17G14_18 | ecosystem: Environmental > Aquatic > Freshwater > Lake > Sediment | place: USA: Wyoming | collected... | reverse complement strand
TCCGGGCAGCATGCGGACCCGACGCCGGAACGCAAAGCCATCCCAATGGAACCCCAATGCCCGCGAAGTGGCATTGGCGTGTGACAAAAGAGGCCTGTCACCGCAGCGAACCGTTTCCCAGGCGATTGGTTCAGCGTCGGAGGCGCGACCGTCAGGGGTCGCTTCCCTATTGACTCTCCGCCCGCCTGGGAATAGCTTATTCACCGGCCGATCCGGAGGTTTCCGGCACGAACGCCCATTCCCCCACAGGAAAGGCCTGGAGGCGACATGCGAACCAGAACTCTGCGGCATTTGGCTGTCATCTGCTGTCTGTTGAGCATTGCGCTGCTGTTCCCGCCAACCGGGGAAGCGCAAACCACCGCGAGAATCGTGGGCACCGTGACGGATAGGACCGGGGCGGTGGTGCCCGGTGTTTCCCTCACCGTGGTTCAAACCGAGACCGGGTTGAAGCGCCAGGTTCAGAGCAACGCCAGCGGCGTGTACGTGGCGCCCGCGCTGGCCGTGGGCACGTATTCGATCACGGTTGAGGCCGCCGGCTTCAAGCGCGAGACGCTGACCGGCATCGTGCTCCAGGTGAACCAGGAAGCGCGCATCGACGTGGCCCTGGAAGTGGGCGCGCTGACGGAGAGCGTGACGGTGACCGGGGAGGCCTCGCTGCTGCAATCCGAAAGCGCGACGGTGGGGCAGGTGATCGATAACCGTTACAACACGCAGATTCCGCTGAACGGCCGCGATTTCTCGCAGCTCATCCTGCTGACCCCCGGGGCCAACACGCGGCCGGGCGGGGCCGATTTCTACACCGGCGCCACCATCGGCAGCAACGGCTCGGGCTTCGCCATCGGCGGCCGCGAACACCACAACAATTTCATGATGGACGGCGCCAGCAACAACGCCCGGCAGTACGGCGCCATTGCCATCCGGCCGTCGATCGACGCCGTTCTGGAGTTCAAGGTCCAGTCGAGCACGTACTCGGCCGAGTTCGGGGGGGCCGCCACCGCGCAAATCCACCTGGTGACCAAATCCGGCGGCAACGCCCTGCACGGCTCGGCCTTTGAATTCCTGCGGAACAACGCGTGCGACGCCCGCAATTTCTTCCTGCCGAAGGTGAGCAAGCTGAACCGCAACCAGTTCGGGGGCACCCTGGGCGGGCCCATCCGCAGGAACCACACCTTCTTTTTTGCCAACCTGGAAGGCCTGCGGGTGCGGCGCGGCGTGGAGAGCTTCCGGTCGGTGCCCAACGAGGCCTGGCGCAACGGGGATTTCTCCGGGCTGAGCGCCGCGCTCAAGGACCCCAACACGGGCCTGGCGTTCCCGGGAAACCGCATCCCGGCCAACCGCTTCGTAAAACCTGCTCAGGTGGCGCTCGGTTTGTGGGCCAAGGCCAACTACGGCGCCCCCACTCTGACCACCAACAACCTGCTGGTCACGCGCCCGGAAGAGGCGCGCGACGACCAGATCACGGCCAAGATCGATCACGAGTTTTCGGCGCGCAATCGCATGACCGGCCGCTACTCGATCGCCAATCACTGGGAAGTCACCACGCCTAGCCTGCCCAACTATGAGTACATCGATCCGCCGCGCAACCAGGTGTTCTCACTGACCGATACGCACATCTTCGGCCCGCGTTTGCTGGGCGAGTATCGCTTCTACTTTACGCGCTCCCTGTTCAAGAGAAGCTACCCGAACATGGGCAAGGAGGGGTACTTCGACCAGTTCGGCATCAACCACCAGTTGGCGGGCAAGCAGTTCGAGGGCGCGCCGCGCTTCGCCTTCCAGAACATCAGCCTGACCGCCTTCGGCGACTCCGAGACGCTTCCCCTGAACGACATCTCGAACGAGTTCACCCACCAGGGCAGCCTGACTTACACCAAGGGCAATCACACGCTGAAGGGCGGGGCCAGCCTTACCAAGTATCAGCAGAACACCCCCGGAGCCGTTCCGGGTTCGCGGCGCGGCTACTTTATCTTCCGAGGGGACTTCACGGGTAACGCCTTCGCCGACCTGCTCCTGGGCTACCCCTGGCAATCGCAGCGGGTGGTCGGAACCGGGGTGGAAACGGGCCGTTCCGCCTGGCACGGCTACTATTTCACCGACTCCTGGAAGATGAGCCCGAAGCTGACGTGGATCATCGGTGTCCGCTACGAGTACATCAGTCCGTTGGTGGACATCCACGACCGGCGCTCCACGCTGTACCCCCTGACCAACGCCTTCAACACCGGCTTGCCCGGGCAGATCATTCTGGCCAACAGCCCCGAGGCCAAGAACCTGCTGCACCTGGAGGGCGTGGGGGCGCGCGCCCTTTATGCACCGGACCGCAACAACTGGGGACCGCGCTTCGGGTTCGCCTACACCCCGACGCGCCGTATGGTGGTGCGTGGCGGCTATGGCATCTTCTACACCAACTCGCAAAACTTCCTGAACAATTTCGTGATCAACCGGCGCCAGCCGCCCTTTGCGGAAACCCAGCAGCGCCAGTCGTCCACCACCAGGCCCGAAATCAACCTGGTCGATCCATTCCTGGGCGCCGGACCACTGTCCACAACCAGCACCCAGAACATCAGCCCCGATTTCTGCGAGGGCTACGTGCAGCACTGGAACCTTACCTTGCAGAGGGAACTGCCCGGCGGACTCAGCGTGGACGCGGGATACGTGGCCAACAAGGGCACCAAGCTGGACGAGTTGCCCTTCTTCAACATCCCCCTCCCGCTGCAACCCACTGACAAGCGGGCGGCCCAGGATCGGCGCCCGATGCCGCAGCAGTTTAGCAACGCGCTTGGTTTGTCCTCCTATGTCACCTCCAGCTACAACTCGCTCCAGGTCAAGGTCCAGAAGCGCTTTTCACGGGGGTTCCAGTTTCTGACCTCTTACACTTGGTCCAAGTCCATCGACCTGTCGAGCGAGCGGGGTTCGGGTGACCGGGCCATGGATGGCGGCGACCCGCGGAACCTGCGGGGCTACTTCCGCGGCCTTTCCGGGTTCGACCTCCGCCAGCGATTGGTCACCAGCTACGTGTACGATCTGCCGTTCGGCCGCGGCCGCGCGTTTCTGAAAAAGTTGCCCGTGGTTGCCGACAAGCTGATCGGCGGATGGCAGCTCAGCGGCATCACCCAATTCCAAGGCGGCTTCCCCTTTTCGATACTGATGTCGGGCGACCAGAACGGCGACGGCCTGGGTGGCGACCGGCCGGACCTGCTCGGCAAGCCGGTGATCCGTCCCGGCAACCCGAGCTGCTACATCGCCGACCCGCGCAACGCCGCCTGCGGCAGCAATGTGGCCACCGTCTTCGCCGCCGTGCCGGCCGCGCAGGCGCGCTTCGGCAGCGCCGGGCGCAACATCCTCATCGGGCCCGGACTGAGAAGTTGGGACGTGAGCCTGGCCAAGAACCATCGCTTCGCGGAGCGGTTCAACGTGCAGTTCCGCGCCGAGTTTTTCAACTTCTTCAACAACGTCAATTTCAACCAGCCCAACCGCACCTTCAACCTGACCTCGCCCGTGTTCGGAACCATCACCACGGCGGACCGCGCGCGGGAGATGCAGTTCGGGCTGAAGTTGGTGTTCTGACGCGGGAGTGGAAAGCTCAACACAAAGACACGAAGGCACAAAGGCACAAAGAAACAGCTATATCGAGGGCGCGACCGTTCGGCGGCTCTCGCGGCTTTTCTTAGAGTTTTGGTGTCTTTGTGCCTTGGTGTTGGGCGGCGCGCTGCCCGCGGTTGAGACACCCCAGCTAACCTACGACCGAAGCGAGCGAGTTGCACCCGGAGTCAGCTACCGCGAGCGGCGGTTCGTTCGCGCCGGAGATGGGCCCTTCACGCTGCAAGTCCTGGAGGTCGATCCGGCGCATCCCGCGATCAACATTCTGCCGGTGCGCGCCTTCGATCGGGCGGTCGGGAAAGAGACGGTGCGCTCGATGGCCAGGCGTTATGGCGCGGCGGCTGCCGTCAACGGCGGTTATTTTGTCGTCTCCGGCCCGTACGCGGGCGTCTCGAATGGTGTTTACCAGATGAACGGCCGGGCCATCTCCGGCGGCTCAAACCGTACGGCCCTGCTGTTCTGCGAAGAGACGGGCTACAAGGAACGGACCGAGATCGATGTTGTGAGTTTTCATGGCACAGTGACTGCCGCCGACGGTTCCACTCAGGGCATTTCCAAGCTCAATGGAGAACGGGACAGCCAGGACCTGGTGTTGTATCGCTCCCCGTTTGGGCCCAGCACGCTCACCGATTCCTCCGGGGTTGAAGCCGTTCTGAACGCGAGCGGGAGCGTGGTCCGCGTGGACGACAGGGTGGGGAACGCCGTCCTGCCCGCGGGCGGCATGGTTCTCTCCGGCTCCGGACGCTCAGCCGGCTGGCTGCGAGAGCACGCCACCGTGGGCGCGCGCCTGAGAATCGACCTGCGGTTGACGCCGTCAGTGCCGCCGGAGAAGAGCGGCTGCAAAGCCGAAGCCATGGTTGGCGGCGGGCCGCGCCTCGTCAGCCGCGGCAAGATCAATGTCCCGGAGGAAAAGTTTGCTCACGCGGCTTTGCGGCATCCTCGAACGGCTTTTGCCCTTACCCGGCGGGGGACTTTCCTGTTTGTCACACTGGATGGCCGGCAGCCGTCGAGCGTTGGAATGACCCTCCGGGAGCTGGCCGCCGAATTGATCGAAATGGGCGCTGTCGAGGCCATGAACCTGGACGGCGGCGGCTCGACTACCATGGTTGTTCGGGGCGCGGTTCGCAATTCTCCATCCGACGGCAAGGAGCGGCCGGTGAGCGACGCCATCCTGATTTTCAGCGTCCCCGATCTGGATGCGCTGGCGCACTTGATCGACCGGCTCGCAAACGGGCAGATTTCCGCGAACCTGCTGAGAAAGATTCGCGAGATAGTCCGGTCAGCGCGGGGGAACAGGGCTGAGCTTGCATCTCTTCTCCGTCTGCTCGAGCGCGCCGGGAGTCGGGACATTAGTCCCGCCGCCGCCTACCTGATCCGCGAAGCCGTCGCGGCGCCACATCCGGCGCGCTTGCGCGTTCAGGGGCGTTTATCCGTGGCGAACGCCCTGCTGACCCACCAGGAGCCGAAATGCGAGCGGAGGCGAACGGGGCCGGTGATGCAGCCCGCCGCCGCCAGGCGAGCCAGCGCCTCCCGGGCCTCCTCGGGATGCAGGCCGAACAAAGATCGCACATCCGCGAGGCGGGCATAGAAGACCACGCGGAAGTACTTCCCCAGGATGGCGTCGATGGCCTGCTGCCGGCTCAGCTTCCGCCCTGCCTTCATGGCTGCCGGGTATTGCCGCTCAAACAAATCCCAGACGTAGGTGAATTTCGGGTCGTATAGAGCCTCGGTCCGAACCACCAGGAACCGCTGCTGAAGCCCGGCGATGGCCTTCTCGAAGACCGCCTTGCTCAGGCGGCGAGCGCCGTACACCGCGCCGTATAAGCGAAGCTGGGCGGTGGTTTGCCGCGGGTGGGTGCGCAGGCGGTCCAGGATGCCCCGTGCCGCATGTATCAATTCCCCGGAGAGAGGCGATTCCGGCGCAAACAAGCGGTAGAAACAGGGCAGGTACTCCAGCGAAACGAAGCCGGGCAGCCGCCGAAACACGCGGCTATAGAACACCAGCTTCTTCTCCGGCAGGCTGTCTTTGAGGTTCCAGGTAAGGCCGATGCCGTAATCGTGGTGGGTGTGCACCGGCATGCGGGGATTGCGCCGGCCGCAGATGGCCACCCACAGGCAGGGCAGATTCACGCGCCTGGAAAACGCGGTACAGAACCCGGCTTCGTTGATGAAGCGCAGAGCGGTGGTTTCGCCGCGCACGTGGCGCGCGGGCGTGCGCCGAAACGTCAGGTCGCGGGCGCGCTCCAGCGCCTCCAGGTCAACAATCGCATTTCCGGGCACAGCAAATACGGGGACGCAGATGAACGCAGATCCTTCTCGAAATCGATCTGCGTTGATCTGCGTTTATCTGCGTCCTATTCCTGAACCTGGGGAGGCGCCGGCTTCTGGCCCTGGCGCTGGGGCGTAGCCGGGCGCTGGCGCTCACCCGTGCCGGGCTGCCGCGCGCCGCCGCCGGGGACCGGGCCGCGCTCGCGCTGCTGCCGCAGCTTCTGCTTCTGCTCGGGCGTCAGCAACTGCTCGAAGGCCAGGCGCTGGGCGATGGAGTCCTTCTCCGTTTGCGCCTTCAGCACCCCGATCTCGTCGATTTTGGCATTGATGGCGGCGCGGTCAGGATTGGCGGCACGCAGCAGTTCGTGCAGCTCGATTTCCTTCGTCTGGATGTCGGCGTGCAGGCGGATGGCCTTCTTCTGCTGCTCGACGCCCATCTCGCGCAGGCGGCTCTGCTGCTGCTCGGTCAGGTTCAGGTCGGGTCCCAGGCGCTGGTCAAACATCGGAGGGTTCGGCCCGCCCGGTCCGGCGCCGCGGCCCCTGAAGCCGAATCCAGAGCTGCCGGGGACGCCCTGCGGCGCCGGCCCCGACCCCTGGCCGGGAGCAAAGCGGCGCAGCCCGAATCTCCGGCGCTGAGCGTCACCCATCCAGGACCGCATCGCGCCTTGGCCGCCGTCCATCATTCCCCTGCCGGGCCCCATCATGCCCGGTCCGCTCGGCCCCTGCCCCATCGGTCCCGGCCCCTGCATCATGCAGGGACACTGGCACATCATTGCGCCGCCGGGCGCGGGCTGCTGCGGCAGCGCTTTGCGGGTTTCCGGCTGCTGCGGCTGTTTCTTGGTCTGTGGCTGATCCTGGGCCACCCCCGCCACGGAGATCGCGAGACTGAGTATTCCCAGACACAATAGCCGTTTCATGCTCTTAATTCCCTCCACTTATGACTTACCCAGGCAGGACTGAAAAGTTGCGGGGAAAGCGAAAAGCCCGCCGGAACCTGGGCCCCCCCAGCCGTCACGGGAGGCGGTCAAGAACTGCCCCACCGCCGGTCCGGGTTTCGATATACATTGGTACGTTGGAATGGGACGCAGATAAACGCAGATGAACGCAGGTCAGATCTGTCAGATATGCGTTTATCTGCGTCCCATTTTCAGGTCGCTTATGTCTCGCTTTGACCGTCGAGTTCGCCTCACTCCTCTTCTATTGCTGTCGGTGCTGTTATCCGGCGGCTGTTCCAGGAAAGCGTCGGAGCCGGTGATCGGGGTGACGCTGGTGACCAAGGAGCACGTCTTCTACAACGAGCTGGAACAGGGCATGCGCGGAGAGGCGCAGAAACAAGGCTTCCGGCTGGTGGTCATTTCCGGCGATTGGGACCTGGCCCGGCAGCAGAACCAGATCAAGGACTTCATCACCCGCCGCGTGAGCGCCATCGTGGTTTGCCCGGTGAATTCCTCCGGAGTGGGGCCGGCCATTGCCGAGGCGCGGCAGGCCGGCATTCCCGTGTTCACCGCCGACATTCGGGCGCTCAACGCGCCGGTTGTCTCCCACATCGCCTCCGACAACCGCGAGGGCGGCCGCTTGGCGGGGAAGTTCATGGGGCAGTTGCTGGCCGGCCGCAAGGAAGCCAAAATCGCCATCATCCACCAGCCGGTCACCGAAACGGCCCTGGAGCGCGTGGCCGGCTTCCAGGAAGCGATTGCCGCGTTTGCGAACGTGAAGGTTGTGGCCGCGCCCAACGGAGACGGGGTGCGGGACCGCGCCATGCGCGCCGCCGAGGACGTCCTGCAGGCCTTCCCCGACCTGGCCGGCTTCTTCGGCATCAACGACGACAGCGCGCTGGGCGCCATGGCCGCCATCGAAAGCTCCGGCCGCAAGGGGCTGGTGGTGGTCGGCTTTGACGCCACACCGGAGGCCCGCAAGGCCATCCGCCGCGGGGCGGCGCTCAAGGGCGACATCGCGCAGCAGCCCGGCGAGATCGGCCGCAAGACCGTCCAAACCGTGGCCGCCCACCTGCGTGGCGAGCCGGTTCCGGCCACCGTGCCGATCCCCGTGCAGTTGATCGACCGGTAGTGTAATATCCTGCCGTTTTCAGTCATCAGTTATCAGTTCTCAGTTCGGCCAGCGGCACGAAACTGAAAACTGACAACTGAAAACTGACAACTCCCTAAGGAGAGAAATCATGAAACCGAGGCTCGTTGCTCTGTTCGCTCTGGCAGCGATTTCCGCCGCTGCTCAAACAATCAACTTCGACTCCGCAAAGCCCGGAGCCGTTCCGCCCGGCTGGACGGTGGCGATGACGCACACCGGCGGCGCGCCTAAGTGGGAAATCCGGAAGGACGACACGGCGCCCAGCAAGCCCAACGTGTTTGCCCAGGTTTCCGACGATAAGACCGGCGGCCGGTTCCCGCTGGCGATCTATGAGAAGGCCAATCTAAAGGACGGTGCGCTCACAGTAAAGTGCAAGCCGGTCACGGGCGCCGGCGACCAGGCGTGCGGCATGGTCTGGCGGTACCGCGACCCGGACAACTATTACATCGTCCGGGCCAATGCGCTGGAGAACAACGTCGTTCTTTACAAGGTTGAAAAGAACACGCGGATTGCGCTTGCCCCCAAGGGAACCCCGTCGAAGACCTACGGCGTAAAGCACCCCGTCCCCTCTGGAAAGTGGAGCACGCTGAAAGTAACGTTTCAGGGCAACCTCTTTACCGTTTACTTTGACGGCCAGAAGCTGTTTGACGTGGAAGACTCCACGTTCCAGGACGCGGGAAAGGTCGGGCTGTGGACCAAGGCCGACAGCGTCACCTACTTCGACGACTTTCAGATTGAAGGCAAATAGCGGATGAACAGCCGCACGCGCGGCGCGGTTCTCGATTGACTTCCTTCCCGGGGATATCAAGGGCCAGGCCCGTGCCTGGCCAGTGTGTTAGCATCTGTTCAGTTTTCAGTCATCAGTTGTCAGTTCTCAGTTCGGCCGGCGGCAGAACACTGAAAACTGAGAACTGAAAACTGATAACTTCTTGAGGTGACTATGCCTGATTCATCGCGAATGAACCGGCGCGAAGCGACGCGCCTGCTGGCGGGAGCGGCGCTGGCCGCCGGAAGGCCGGCGGCAGCCGCGCCGGCCGCCCGCCCGAACATTGTCTTCATCCTGGTGGACGACCTGCGGTGGGATGCGCTGGGCTCGATGGGCCATCCCTTCGTCAAGACGCCGAATATCGACCGCATCGCGCGCCAGGGCGCGCTGTTCGCCAATTATTTCGTCACCACGCCGCTCTGCTCGCCCAGCCGCGCCAGCATCCTGACCGGCCGGTATGTGCACGCGCACGGCGTCACCGGCAATGGCAACAACAACGAGCTGAGCCACAAGCTGGTGACCTTCCCGCGCCTGCTGCACGACAGCGGCTACGAAACCGCTTACGTGGGCAAGTGGCATATGGGCACCGACGACATGCCGCGCCCCGGCTTCGACCGCTGGGTCAGCTTCCGCGGCCAGGGCGTCTACGTGGATCCCGAGGTCAACATAGACGGCAAGTCCGGGCGCGTGACCGGATACATGACCGACATCCTGAACCAGCACGCGCTGGACTTCGTGAAGCGCGCGCGCCAGAAGCCGTTCGCGCTCTACCTGGCGCACAAGGCGGTCCACGGGCCGTTTACCCCCGCCGAGCGGCACCAGGACTGGTATGCGAACGACCCGATTGCCCGCCGCCCCAACTGCAACGACACGCTGGAAGGCCGGCCGGCGCTGACCCGCGAAGTCCCGGCCGAAGCCGCCAGGAAGCAGGCGGCGAAGAAGCAGGCCGCAAAGAAGCAGCAGGCCGTGTCGAGTGGCGAGCAGTTGATCCGCAACCAGCTTCGCGCCCTGATGGCCGTCGAAGACGGCGTGGGAATGATCTTCAAGGCTCTTGAGGAAACCGGCCAGCTCGACAACACCATGCTGGTCTTCACGAGCGACAACGGCTACTTCTGGGGCGAACACAAGCTGGGCGACAAGCGGTGGTCGTATGAAGAATCGATCCGCGATCCGCTGCTGGTCCGCTATCCGAAGCTGATCAAGGCGGGCACCAGGATCGAGCAGGACGCGCTGAACATCGATCTGGCGCCCACTTTCCTGGAACTGGGCGGCGTCAGGCCGCCGAAGCAGATGCAGGGGCGCTCGCTCCTGCCGCTGCTGAAAGGCGGCGCGGCGGACTGGCGCAGGTCCTTTTTGACCGAATACTTCGCCGAGGAGCAGAATCCGCGCACCCCCACTTGGCAGGGAGTGCGCACGCCGCGCTGGAAGTTCACGCACTATCCCGAGCTGCAGGGCATGGACGAGCTGTACGATCTCCAGGCCGATCCGTACGAGATGAAGAACCTGATCAACGACCCGGCCGCCGCCCAGGCGCTCAGCCAAATGAAGGACGAGCTGCAGCGGCTGCTGAAAGAGAGTAGTTGAACCACAAAGGCACCAAGGACACAAAGATGCACAAAGGGGCGACCTTTGTGCCCTTGGTGTCTTTGTGGTTCAAATTAACGGCTTCCTGCGGCAAGAGCTTTTTTCGCGAGATCGTATGGCGGCTCTGCTATACTGATCGGCTCTAGTTGCAACACGATTGCATGTCGCCGCGCACTGCCATTTCCGCCGCACGCCCCGTGGTCCTGGTGGGCCAGGCCAATGTGGGCAAATCGGTCCTGTTCGGCCTGCTGACGGGCCAGTACGCCTGGGTGTCCAACTATCCGGGCACGACGGTGGAAATCATGCGCGGGCGGCAGCGGCTTTCCCGCCGCGAGATCATCGATACGCCGGGGATCAACAGCCTGGCGGCCGAGTCGGAAGACGAGCGGGTAGCGCTTGAGATCCTGGCCTCCGAGGAATCGGGCGTGCTGGTCCAGGTGGCGGACGCCCGCAACCTGGCCCGCGCTCTTTCGCTCACGCTGCAACTGGCCGATCTTGGCCGCCCCATGGTCCTGGCCGTCAACTTCATGGACGAGGCGAAGGCGGCGGGCCTGCGGCTGGATCTGGACCGCCTGGGGAGCCTGCTGGGCATCGAGGCGGTCCCCATGGTGGCCATCGAGGGGCGCGGCCTGGGGCAGCTTCGGCGGGCCATCGAACGGGCACGCCCGATTCGGGCGCGCATGCCGGCCAACGGCACGGCCCCGCCGCCCGCCGTCGCCGCCGAACCGCGGCTAGCCATGGCGGCGGCTGCGTCGGGCGGGCAGCCCGGCTGTCATGCCGCCGCGTGCGCCGTGGCCGCCGTCTGCGGTCCTTCCTCGTGGACCGCGCACGCCCCCGGCAGCGCCACGTGGCACCGGCGGCGCCGCTGGCTTGCCCAGCAACTGCCCCTCATTATCCGCCAGACACGGGATCGCCAGTGGCAGTGGAGCGAGCAGATCGACGAATGGCTGCGATACTTCCCGGTCGGCCTGGCGGTTATGGTGGCGGTCGGCGCGCTGGTGTACGCCGCGGTGGGGATCGGCGCGGGCCTGGTTTCCGAATTCTTGACCGAGCGCGTGTTCGCCCAGCGTTTGACGCCCTGGCTGGCCAGCGCGCTGGCCCGCACCGGAGTTCGGGCCCTGGCCGAATTCATGACCGGCCGCTACGGCCTGTTTTCCACCGGCCTCAGCTATGCGCTGGGGCTGGTGCTGCCGGTGATTGCCACTTATTTCTTCCTGTTCGCCATTCTGGAGGACAGCGGCTACCTGCCGCGCCTGGCGGTGCTGTGGCATCGGGCCGCCGAGCGCGTGGGGCTGAGCGGCAAGGCCATAGTTCCGCTGGCGCTGGGTCTGGGTTGCGGCACCATGGCCACGGTCGCCACCCGCGTGCTGCCCACCAGGCGCGAACGAATCCTGGCCGCCCTGCTGATTGCCCTGGGCATCCCCTGCTCGGCGCAACTGGGCGTGCTGATGGGGCTGGTGGCCGGGCTGTCGATTTGGGCGCCGCTGGTCATTGCCGGCGTCGTTCTCCTCCAGTTGCTGTGGGTTGGGAAGTTGGGCGCGCGCCTCATGCCCGGGGCCAGCCCTGACTTTGTGCTGGAACTGCCGCCCCTGCGCCTGCCGCGTTTCGGCAACCTGCTGCGGAAGACAGCGCTGCGCGTGATCTGGTATCTGAAGGAAGCGGTGCCGCTGTTTCTGGCCGGCAGCACCGTTCTTTTCCTGCTCGACCGCCTGAACCTCATCGATGGAGTGGTGGCCCTGGGCCGGCCGGTGGTCACCCGTTGGTTGGGATTGCCGCCGGAGGCCACCCTGGCGTTTGTGATGGGGTTCTTGCGGCGGGACTATGGAGCGGCGGGACTGTACGCGCTGGCGCGCAGCGGGCAGATGGACGTTTGCCAGATCGTGGTGGCCTCCGTCACGCTGGTGCTGTTCATCCCCTGCCTGGCCAACTTCCTGATGCTGGTGAAGGAATTCGGGACGCGGGCGGCGCTGCGCGTGGCCGCGGTGACTATTGTGGTCGCCTTGCTGGCCGGCGGCCTGCTTCGCGCTCTGCTGGCGGTGCTGTAGGGGCGACCCCGCGTGGGCAATGTCACTTAGTTTTCCGCGCACCCCTGCCGGGGTGCGTTTGAAAGTTCGGGATTCACTTTCCGGGGGTGTCGGCCGCTGAAAAGCGCGGCCTTTTCGCATCCCTTCGGGATGCGTCGCCGGCGGCACCCCGGAGGGGTGCGAGGAGATTAGCCGAGGGTGAAGCGAGACCGCTTTTGTCGAGCAACACCCCCGGAAAACTCTGTCCCAGACGAGACTAAGTGACATTGACCCCGCCTGGGCGACCCCTTCCGAGGACGGAAAGAGACATGATGGAAAAAACGGAACCAGGCCGCGCCCACCATGCCGACGAGGAAGGCGAAGCTCTCCCTCTGTCGCTGGATGAGGCGCTGGAGGCCGCCTGGGTGGCGGAAGAAGCCGGAAGCGAGGATACGGCCCGCCGCCCGGAGCATTTTCGCGGCGCTGTCTCCCCGCAGGGCGCCGCCGAACTGGAACGCCGCGGCCTGGTCGAGCGCGGCCCCGGCGGCGCGCTGGCGCTGACGGACTTGGGCCGCCGCAGGACCGAGCCCATCATCCGCCGCCACCGCCTGGCCGAGCGCCTGGTCTGCGACGTGCTTCACGCCGACATCGCGGCGGCCGAGGATTCCGCCTGCGTCTTCGAGCACCTGCTGGCGCCCGACATTGCCGATGCCATCTGCACGCTGCTGGGCCATCCCCGCCTGTGCCCGCACGGCCACCCCATCCCCGGCGGCGATTGCTGCCGCCGCGACGATTCAGAACTGTCCTCGGTGATTGTCAGGCTCTCCCGGCTGAAGGCCGGACAAAAAGCGCGCATCGCCTACCTGGAAGGGGAAGGCTCGCCGCGAATTCAAAAACTTCTTTCGCTCGGGCTCACTCCGGGCCGCACCATCGAATTGCTGCAACGCTGGCCGGTGATCGTGGTGCGTGTGGATGCCACCCAGGTCGCGCTCGATTTCGATGTGGCCGATTCCGTCAGTGTTTATTCCCCAATGTGCGAATAGTCCCATTGACAAAGCTGTCCGTTTTGGACGAAATTGTTGCGGACATGAAACGCGCATTGTGGCTATCTGTTGTCTCTTTACTCGCTTTTTCCGTTGTCCTGGCCGCCGCCGACCGCTACGAGTACAAAGTGCTGGCGACCAACCGGACGGGGACCATGGAAAAGGAAATGAACCAGGCGGCCGATGCCGGCTTCAGCTTCCGGGCGGTAATGGGAGGCGAAACGGGCTTCGGCGGCAAGGAAGTGGTGGTGGTCATGGCCCGCGGTTCGGGTGAAGCCAGCTCGCGCAAGAAGTACAAGCTGCTGGCCACTCAGCGGACCTCGACCATGCAGAAAGAACTCCAGCAGGCCGGTGACGAGGCCTTCGACTACAAAGGCCAGACCGTATTCGAAACCGCTTTTGGCGGCAAGGAAACGGTGGTGATCTTGGAGCGCGATCCGGAATCCAAGGTCAAACGGTTTTTGTACAAGCTGCTGGCTACCAGCCGTACCTCGACCATGGAAAAAGAGCTGCGCGAGTCCGGCGATGCCGGCTTTCTGATCGTCGGCATGTCGGTGGGCAAAACCGCCTTTGGCGGCAACGAGGTCGTCAGCATCCTGAAGCGTGTGGAGTGACGTGTCGCCGCAACCGGGTGCGGGGGCGGCCCTTGTGGTCGCCCTTCGCCGGCTATGGCGGTCCCCAACCGGGCGCCGCGGATGATGCTGGTGTTCCGTTCCGCCCCCATGCCCGGGAATTGCCGGTTTCCGGGGGAGAGCAGAGAGCGGCAGGCTGCTGGAACGAGGTGGCAGCCTGCAACATCCCTCGCCGGTTTAGTCGTTATATATCATGCCGTTACGGGTGTACCCGGCCATTTTACGACAGCCGTAGCTATTACGAACTACAACCATAATAATTGACCCGCCTCGACCGCCTCAGACTTCGTGGCTGGCGCCGCAATCTGGGCTGAAAAGCGCGCCAGTCGCGGCTTTTGGCCGCTATTACTGTTTTTCCATTGACTTCACGGCCACCGGAAGGTTAGAATGTAGGGTCTTAGCGCAGGATTGGTGAGCAGCTTGAGTTCCGTCTCTCCCCGAGGCGGATCGAGCGGGCGGGGTTTATGGTTACTTTTCGAATCGGCGAGAAGGTCGTCTATCCCAACCATGGCGTAGGAACAATCCAACAGATCAGCACGCGCAGTTTGGTGGGAGCGGCGGAGAAGTTCTATCTGCTGCGCATCAACGGCAGCAGCCTGACGGTGATGGTTCCGTTCGGGAACGTGGAGAGTGTGGGGCTTCGCAAGGTCATCAAACATGCCGAAGCCGAGCGCATCCTGGTGTATCTGTCCAACGGCCAGTGCGAGACGCCAGCGGATTGGAAATGGCGCTTCAAGGAGAACTCGGAGAAGATGCGCACGGGCTCGCTGCTGCAGGTGGCCGAGGTCATGAAGAGCCTGCTGAAGCTGGCCGGTGACAAGCCGCTTTCCTTCCGCGAGAAGAAGATGCTGGACCGGGCGCGCCACCTGCTGGTCAGCGAACTGGGCACGGTCAAGAATTTGAGCGACCGCCACGTCGAGGACTTGATCGACCGCGCGCTTTCCAAAGCCAACCTGAAGCTGCCCGAACTGGACTAGGGCTCCGACCACCTGGAAACCTGATTGTGGAGGGCCAGGGCCGCCAGAAGGCCCGTCTCCGCAGCTTCGCTGTAGGGGGCCTCGCGTGCCGGCCCGGCCCTATTTTTTCTTTTGGAGGCCAACGATGCGTCCCCAGCCGGTGATGGAAAATTACTATAAGATCGTGCCGGGCAAGAGCGAGGAGTGGCTGGCCCTGTACAAGAAGTGGCACCTTCCCATGCTGCTCGAGATGCAAAAAGAGGGGCGGCTGATCTCGATCGGCATTTTCCAGCCTAAAATCCACCAGGGAAGCCCCGAGTGGCACTACAAGGTGCTGCTGCGCTACTCGGATTTCTCCGTCTTCGGGGACGAGGAGCACAACCAGGAGATCCTCCGCCGCCTCTTTCCCGACCAGGACGAGATGCGCCGCAACGAGCAGCGCCGCTGGGAGATCACCGAGCGCCACTGGGACGACCTGATGGTGGAAGTGCCGATCTGATACCGCCCGGCCACGCGGATGCCTGGTGGCCGCGGGCAAAGTCGTCCTTATGGCCATCAGCGGACGGTGATGAGCTCCTGGATCTTGGGGGAGCCATAGTCGGCGGCGCCGGTTTTCACTACCAGGTTATCGAGGATGCGGGCCGTGCCGGCACTGTGCGTGTGCCCGCACAAAACCGTCATCGACCGTTCCGCATGCCGGGCCATCATTTCCCGCAGCACTTCCCCGGCGGCAGCGCAGACAAAGTGCGGCGTCCCCTCGCTGTCGGAAAGCCGCCCCTGGTGCCAGCAAGCCTCCCGGAACGGCGGCACGTGTGTCAGGAAGATGACCTCCTGGTAGCGCTCCAGGGCGCCGGGCAACACTTCCCTGAGGAAGGCGGCCGTCTCATCTCCCAGGGCATTCAGCCGCAGCAGCAGCGCCCCGCGGTTCAAGCCCAGGAACTCCCTGATGAATGAGTAGTCGTTGAGCCAGACCGATGACCGCAGGAAGTCACCGCAGCGGCCGTCGCCCCAGCCTCCGTGGCCGATCAGGCAGGTATGGGGCGTGAGTTCCACCACACCCGCTTCCGGCAACCACCTGGTTCGGCGGCTGCCGTGGCACCAGGCCGCCACTTCCGCGCGCGTCCCGGAGATCGACCCGTCATAATAGTCGTGGTTCCCAAGGACGAAGTACACCGGGCAGGGAAGCTTCTGGTCGATCTCCTCCAGGTACGAAACCAGGTTCCTGGAAACCCCGATGTCCCCTCCGATCAGCAGCGCGTCGGGACTGGCGCGGCACAGGCGGTCAATAAAGGCCCCCACCCGGTTGGAGCGGAGAAACTCCAGGTGGATATCGGTGATCCAGGCCGCCTTGCGCACCTGATGCAGGCCCTTTCTGCCTTCTGGTGGTAACCTTAACCGCAGCGCCGGCTTCCGTCAACAGCACACGGCGCCGGCAGGCGTGGGAATTGCGGATTGCGGATTTCAAGCGCACGTGCTCGAAATCCGAAATCCGCATTCTGAAATCCGAAATTGTTCTGGCTGTAAAGCTGGCTACGAAACGGGACACCAGGAGGCCGACATGGCTGGCACTGTGATCAAGAAGCTGGATTTTCCCGGTGGCAGGCAGTTTCTGGTGGTGGTGTACGACCTGCTCTACGAGCCGGTGGACTGCATTGTGAATGCCGCCAACGGCGGGCTCTCGCACGGCGGCGGAGTGGCGGCGGCCATCGAGCAGGCCGCCGGCCCGCGCCTGACCGCCGAAGGCAACGCCATCATCAGGGAGCGGGGACGGATTCCGGTGGGCGAGGCCGTGGTCACCACCGCCGGAAACCTGCCCTTCAAGGGTGTGATCCATGCCGTGGGGCCGCGCATGGGCGAGGGCGACGAAGAGAACAAGCTGGTCGGCACGCTCCGCTCCGCCTTCCTTCGCGCGCATGAGCGGGGTTGGGCCTCGCTGTCGTTTCCCGGGATCAGCTCCGGGATCTTTGCCGTGCCCTACGACGTTTGTGCCCGGGCATACGTTCGGGCGGTCAGGGAGTTTTTCGAGGGACAGCCGCAATCCTCGTTGCAGACCATTCGTCTGTGCCTGCTCAAAGGCCCCTTGCTGGCCGCGGTAGAGAAAGAATTGTTCTGAAGCCCGTGCCGACGGGATAGGACGGGATAGGTCGATCGCCGCGCGCTTGCGCTTCACGGCGACATGCAATAAGCTGCTCGTCGCTCGGGTCCTGGGCATCACCAGTGCAGTCTAGTGCAGGGAGGAGCGCGGTGCCACACAGCGGCGACGATGGTTTCATGCTAAACGACGGCAGCCGTGTGGCCGTGGTGGGCGGTGGGCCGGCCGGCTCTTTCTTCGCTCACTTTTTGCTGCTG
>Ga0315296_10002061_pt1 | contig 17284 bp, 15 predicted proteins | sample YL17G14_18_MG_FD_203921 | JGI IMG/M metagenome (GOLD analysis project Ga0315296, IMG submission 203921) | Sediment microbial communities from Yellowstone Lake, YNP, Wyoming, USA - YL17G14_18 | ecosystem: Environmental > Aquatic > Freshwater > Lake > Sediment | place: USA: Wyoming | collected... | reverse complement strand
GGCGCCTTCGTGGCCAGCAGGTGCGCCGGCCGGCGCTCGGCCGGTTGCGGCAAACCGCGCGGCCTCGTGTTCAGCGCGTGCCAACCACTGCCGCTCGTCGCCCGCAGGCCTCAGCGGCCGCGGCCTACAAACAGCGCGGCTTGCCTTCGCCCGTCCTTCACTACACCCTGAGTCTGGTCGCGGTGCTCCAGAAGTAGCGGCGCGATTTACGCTCGTGGATGGGCCGCATCGGCCGGTTCAGCGAGAAGCATTGCTCTGGGCCGAGACGTCGCGGATGCTTCATGGCGCGGGGGCCTGGTGAGCTTCACCGGCCCATGCGATACGGCCCTGGGCTGCGAACGCGAGGCGCACCTGCGCGAGCGACTGCTGCAGGTGACGGGGTCGAACCATTACTGCGCTGCGCTCGGCGACCTGTCGGCCGCCGGCGAGGGACCCGGCCTCCCGGTGCTGCACATTGACTGCGCGGACGAACTCCCTGCGTTCAAGGCTGATGAAGGGGAACCATGACCTCCCGCGAACGACTGCTGGCGTTGATTCATGATCAGCCCGTGGATCGCTGCGGCGTCTGCACCTACACCCACGACGGCTTCAATAACCCGCGCCTGAGGCAGGAGCCGAGCTGCGCCGACATCATGCCCTTGATTGATGCGGAGACCGAGATCTTCCTCGGCTGGGGACCTCGAGTCGAGGATAACGTTTTTCTCTCCACATCGCCCGAAGTCTCCATCACCGATGACCGCCGCGCCGAGGATGACCACACCCTCATCCGTTCCACGCTCCACACGCCGCGCGGAGACCTGCATTCCGTGTGCGTGACCCACGAAGGCGTTGCGACCACCTGGAGAGTCGAACACTACTTGAAGACCGACGAGGACATCGAGCGATTCCTGTCCATGCCTTATGTTCGTCCGCGCGTGCAGGACAACGATCTCGCCGCGGCGCTGGCGCGCATCGGCGATCGCGGCCTGGTCGAGATCGGGATGGGCGATCCCATCTGCTGGGTCGCCGACCTCTTCGAGTTCGGGGAGTTCACCGTGCGGGCGTGGCGCGAGACCGCGAACTTCCGCCGCTTGCTGGATATGATGGCGCCCCGCATTTATGATTGGCTTGACGGCGTGCTGGCGCTCGGGATCCGCGATGTCACATTTCGCCTTTGCGGCCCGGAATACGCGAGTGAGCCGTACCTGAACCCGGCGCTGTTCCGCGAGCTGGTAATCCAGTATGACCTGCCCATCGCGCGCAAGATCCACGACGCCGGATGCTACCTGCGCCTGCACAGCCACGGGCGGCTGGCGAATGTGCTCGATTACTTGATGGAGCTCGAGCCCGACCTCCTGGAGCCGGTCGAGGGACCGCCGAGCGGGGACATCACCATCGGTGAAGTCGCGCGCCGCGTCGGACGTGATTGCGTCTTGATGGGCAACCTGGAGCCGCGCGAGCTCGAGTTTGCCCATCCGCAGGTGATTGGCGGCGTGGTGCGGGAGACAATGGGATCCGTCGCCGGCCGCTCGGCGCTCATCGTGGCGCCAACCGACATGCCGATAGCTTTTCCACTTTCGCCGGTCTATGCCCGAAACATCCGCCGCTACGTCGAGGCCACGCTTGAGTGGGCGCCGGAGTATGAATGGAACTGATCGCCATCAGGTCACAGGAGCACGTGCCCGGCGCCGACCGCGCGCCTCGAGCCGGCGCCCGTCGCGGTGGTTGCGCATCCTTGCATAGAGCGGCTGGGCTTGCGCGTGTCCGCAGCAGCCGCCTCAGCCTTGCCCCGACACGCTTTCAACTGCGGAAATAGAATGGGGTAAGTCAGGAGTCAAGGCCGGATGAGCAAGTGCCCCGAGTGCGGCGCCGATAACCCGCAGCAGAGCCCCTTCTGCGGCCGCTGCGGGCGCGAGCTGGCGGAAGCCGGACGCCTGGAGGACGATGACACCCTCATCATGCGCTTGGTGACCGGGGATAGCCAGCGCCCACAGGAACAGGGGAGGCGCGCTCACCTGTGGCTGCTCGATCCCGCGGGGCAGCAAGTCGAGCGGGCGGCGGAGATACCGCGCGATGAGGCAGTCATTATCGGGCGGCGGGCGGATTGTACGGTGGTTCTGCCCTCGAGCACGGTGTCGCGCCGGCACGCGCAGATCTGGCGTCAGGGAGATGACTACTTCCTCTCCGATCTCGGCAGCACCAACGGCACGCTCCTCAACGGCGAGCCGGCCATTGGCGCGGAGCGGCTCAACGACAGGGATGAAATCGCGGTGGGCATCTACAAGCTCATCTTCCGCAGCGCGTAGCGCACGGTGCCACCGGCGCCGGCGGCGTGACACCCATGTTTGAATCCGCGGCGGCATTCATCGCAGCATTGGTCCTGGCTCTCGGCGGCACCGCCTTGCTGCGCCGCCGGCTGACTGACTTCGTCTCGCGCGAAGCCAAACCAGGCAAAGAGAAGATTCATCACCTCTTCCCCAAGCCGCGCAAGCCCCTGGGCGGCGGCGTCAGCATGATGATCGCCTTCGCGGCGGCGACTCTTATCGCCTCCTATATGCGCAATGACGAGCCGCGCAAGCTGGAAGCCACCATCGCCATCATCGTCGGGGCCTGGCTCTTAGCCGCCATCGGCATGGCCGACGATCTGCGGAAGGTGCGCGGCAGCGGTCTTTCCGAGCGCAGCAAGTTGCTGCTCCAGGTCGCCGCCGCGCTGGCGCTTGGTCTCTACCTGAAGCTGCGCCTGATGGACGGTGACGTCTATCTTCCGCTCGCCGGCTACTATGTGCACCTCGGCTGGTTCTTCGTCCTCCTCGCGGCGCTGGTCATAATCGCGGCCTCCAATGGCGTCAATCTCGCTGACGGCGTGGACGGTCTGGCCGCAGGCAGCGTGGCCATCGCCGCCTTCGCATACTTCGGCATCGGCGCGCTCTTCAACCCACAACTGGAAGTCGCAGCGCCGGCGCTCATGGGCGCGTGCCTGGGCTTTCTGGCTTTCAATTACCCTCCCGCCAAGGTGCTCATGGGCGACGCCGGCGCGTTGGGCCTGGGGGCGGCGCTGGCGATGATGGCGTTGGTATCTATGAGCGAGTGGGCGCTGGTGCTCATCGGCGGCGTCTTCGTCATAGATGCGGCATCGGTTATCCTTCAGACCGGGGCGATACGGGTCGTGCGCGGCCCGCTCCAGCTTTTGCGCCACCGCACCACCGAGCCCTGGCGGCCGTTCTTGTGCACCCCCCTGCACCACCATTTCCAGTGGCTGGGCTGGCCAGAGCGGCGGATCTTGGCCCTTTTCTGGGGCATGGGGCTCGCCCTTGGCGTCCTTGGGTTCGTGGACTACGCGACCCACACGGGCTGGCCGTGGCTCGTTGGGCTGGCGCTGATGGCGGGCTTGTTGGTTGCGGCGGCATGGCAAAAGGTCGCGCGCGCGAACTTCTTCCTGGGCTTGATACCCTCGGAGCAGGGTCAGGATCTGCTGGCGCTGTTCCGCGGCATACCGGTGCGGCTTGTGGGCCGGCGCCTTTACCAGCCGTGGAAGGTCACGCCGATAGTGGAAAGGGAAATCGGTCCCGTCGCGGCTGAGAACCTGTGGCGGCCGATGGGGGAGGTCGAGGCCGGGGTCATCTTGGGCAAGGTCTACTGCGATCATAAGCTCTATGATGAAGCGGTTGCCGAGTGGGAGCAAGTGCCGGCGCGCAACCTGATGCTGCGCCAGGAGGTGGCGCTGCGGCTGGCAAGGATCTACTATGCGCGCAACCGCATCCTGGATGCGGTGCGGCTGTGGGAGCGCTTGCCAGCGGCGCAGCAGAGCGAACGCGATGGCCTGGGCGCAGTCGTGGCGCGCGCCAAGGCCCGGCTGGCGGACCTCGCCGGCAAGTCCTACCGGCAGGCGATGCGCTCCGGGGCGCGCCCGGAGCTTTCCCAGGCGCGGCGGCTGAACCAGGACCTGCTGGAGCTCCTGGTCTACGAGCGCGAGAAGCTGGAGGCCCCCGGCGGCGGCGTGCAGTCGGCTGAGGGGAATCGCCAGCGCAGCCTCTTCCGGCGCATGGAGCGGGCGGTGCTGCGGCGCATTGCCGATCTCGATGAGCGGCTCGAGGCCCCCCAGACCCCACGCCAGGTTGAGGCGCCCCGCGCCATCGCGGCCCTCGACCAGCGCGCCCTGGCTATCGCGCGCCGGCTGGGGATCACCGGCGAGGAGTTCGCTCAGGCCTTTGCATCATGTTCCTACGGAGTGCCGCGGGCGCGGTGGTGTGAAGCGGTGGCCGGGGCGTCGCGCAATGAAATCTACCGCATGGAAGCGCAGTGGGCGGGCCCGGCCACGATCATCGCCAAGCGCTACGACCCCGCGCGCATCCAGTTCTTCTCCGCATGTTATCGGCGCGAGGCCGAGGTTGTGCGTTTGCTCCATGAGTTCGGGTGCGATGTGCCGGAATTCTACGGCGGCGCACTCAGCGAGGACGGCGCGGTTGGGTTCTTCGAGGATTTGGGCTCGGTGACGCTCGCGCAGCGCCTGTGCGAAAGTGATGGTGAATCGCGCGCGCGCCTGTTGGGCCTGGCGGTGGAAGCCGTGGCCCGGATGCACGCCATTACCCGCCGCCACCTGCCGCGCTTGCGCGAGGAGATCCTGCGCATTGACAAGGAGGCCCTGAGCGAGCGCTACTATATGGATGCCTTCGGCATCGCCCTCGGGCGACTGTTTGAGCTGGCGGGGGCGGAGCTGTCGGCGGATGAGTGGCGCGTGGTGGAGCGCCAGCTCAACGAGATCGCGGCAACCCTTGCGACGCAGCCCAAGACCTTCATCCATTTCGAGCTCACGCCTCACCATCTGGCGGTGCGCGATGACTCGCTCGTGGCATTCGACTTCGAGCAGGCGACCATCGGGCCGCCCGAGTTCGACCTCATCACTCTGCTGCGATCGCCCGACAGCGACTTGCAGGAACATGAGCTGGAGCGCCTGCTCGAGCGCTACCGGCTCTCGATGGGGCAAATGGAAACCGATCCGCTGCCGCCGAGCGCTCCTGCGGCTGCGGACTACGCGGCGCTCTTCAAGGGGTTGTTCTATGCCGGGGCCGCCGCCAACTTCGCGCGCAAGTTCGAGGACCCCGCATGGCTTGCCCGCCTGCGATGGTATCTCAACGACTGGCAGAGAGTAGCGACGCGCTACCCAGGTTTAGCGGAATTGGGGCAACTGCTGCGCCTGCGCCTGGAGCGCCTGCTACAGGCGTAAGGGGACCGGAACCTATTCCCCCGTTGGATCGCCCAACCGGGAGTTGCCCCGCGCGTGCATAGGTTCCGGTTCCCTCTCACCACGCGAGTCTCAGCGTCTATGAGGCACCGGGCGACATGATGGCAACACGAGGGAGATTCCACGCATGAGCGATGAGGATGTCGCGCGTTCTTGGGACGAGAACGCGGAGCTCTGGGCGCGGCATGTCCGCGCCGGTTATGACCTCTACCGCAACCTGTACAACAACCCGGCATTGCTTGAGTTCGTCGGCGATCTTGCCGGCCAGGCGGTGCTGGATGCCGGCTGCGGCGAGGGTTATAACACGCGCCTCCTGGCCCGACGGGGCGCGCGGATGACCGCGATTGACCTGTCGCCAAAGATGATCGAGTTGGCGTGCGCCGAGGAAGCTCGGGAGCCGCTGGGCATTCGCTACCACGTTGCGTCAGCGAGCGACCTATCGCCGTTCGCTGACGAGACGTTCGATGCCGTCGTGTCCACGATGGCGTTGATGGACTGCGCCGACTACGAGGGCGCGGTCCGCGAGTTCCACCGCGTGCTGCGTCCCAGCGGCTTGTTGGCGTTCAATGTCTGCCATCCTTGCTTCACTTACTTCATTCGCGATTGGGACTACGACGAAAGAGGCGAGGTGATCGGCATCAGGCTCGGCCCCTACTTCCAGGAAGGCTCTTATGTCGAGCGCTGGAAGTTCGGTGCGGCGCCGGATCGGGATCAGGTTGAGCCCTTCACCATCATATACTTCCACCGTACCTTAGCCGATTTCGTTAATCCGCTCTGCGCCACCGGATTCCGCATCGAGGCTATTGCCGAACCCCGCCCCACGGAAGAAGCGTGTGAGAGAGACGCGGGGCTGAAGAAGCATCGCGTAGTGCCGCAAACGTTGTGTGTCAAGGCCCGCAAGTAGAGCACGGGAGCTCAGAAGTAGCTGAACGCGGCGATGGTGGCGCGCAGGTCGTCGTAGTCTGAATCGAAGGGGTTGCGCGTTCTCCCGTCGCGGCCCAGATACCAGCCGCGCACATATTCCGCGCTGATCTGCCGGTTGCCCGGCCACGGGGGCAGATACCGCACCCCCGGGCCGACCTCCGCGAAGTTGTCGAAGAAATCCCCGCGCGAATCGAGCCACACCTGGCCGCCCGCGTAAACATCCAGCGCCGAGCTTGGCGAGGCCCTTGGCGGCATTAGCGCGCACCGGCCACTCGCTGTCGGTGCAGGTGTGGGCCAGCGGCTCTGCGGCCGAGGGCAGCCGCAAAAGGCCCAAAGTGCGGCCCACCGCGACCGCGCGCTCTAGCAGCCGGTTGCACATGAGCACTGTCGTCGCCAGCACCTTGCGGTCCCGCAGCAGGTTGTAGCGGGTGGGCGCCGCGCCCGGCCAGCCGATCATCGCCCACGATTGCATGGCGGTGCTGACGACCCAGCGACCCTAGCAGCGACAGTGGGTGAATGATATCCTCGGCATCGTGCACGACGATGATCTCGTAGCGCTCGCCGGACTGGCGCTCGGCCCTGCGCAGGGCCGAGTAAATGGCGTTCAGGTTGCCGGCCTTGGTGGTGGGGCCTTGAGTCGGGCCCGCGACGCGGTGCACCTGGGGGTAGCGCTCCGCCGCGCGATCGACCGCGGCCATCGTGTCGGGGTTAGGCGAGGGGTTTGAGCCCGGGGCGCGATCGTGATCGCGCAGCATGCTCTGGGGATGCGCGCACAGGCAGCAAAGCGCCCGATGGCCGAGGTGGCGTGACCTGCTACTGCTTGCCTGATTCGAGCGCTGCTACCGGCGGCGCCGCCAGATCAGGCCGCCGATGACCGCCAGCCCACTGCCGAGAAGCAGCAGGCTGCTGGGCTCGGGTATGGGCGGAGGCGGCGGTCCGTGGTGATGATGCAAGAAGGGAACAAACCCTAAAGGCCACAATGGAGGCGGCCCCGGGCTTGGGGATACCGGCGTGGGGGCTACCGCGAAGGCGCCGGCGAGCGGGATTTCCGCCGCCGTCGGGTATTCGTGAGGCGCCTCGAAAGGCACCGGCCCGGGTATCTCAAACTGCGGCGCCAGCGGCAGGCCCACCACCAGCGCATACTCCTCCGGCGCATGCACCGACATCTCGGGCACCTCCGGCGCGCGGGCCGCCTTGCGCGGTGCGAGCGGTGGAAGCTTCGTGATCAGCGGGTTCCCGCAGGCGTATTTTATCACTGGCGTGCCGTCCGCCAGACCGAAGACCTTCCCGCCCTGGTGGAAATAATCCCGGCCCCGGTAGATGCGCCCCGTGCGCGTCACCCCGTACACCGGCCTCCAGCCGGAGCTCGAGAACTCGACCACTTTGAGGTTACTTCGCAGGTAGCTGACGAGCTCCGCTTCCGGCACGTGGAAGTGCTTGGCCAGCCGCTGGCGCACCACCGCGTCGCTCTCCACCTGGGCCGCCAGGTCATTCACCGTGTAAACCCGGTAAGGCAGGAAAGAGTCGGGCCCCGTCCGTTCCCGATCAGCCCTCGCCGCAGGAAGCGCCGTAAACAGGAGCACGCCGAACAGCAGCAGCAGCCACCCTCGCGCGCTTGCCCTCATTTTGCCGCCTCTGGCACCTGCACGTGCACGGTGATCCAGGCTGGCGGGCCGAACTGGCCCGCGCCATCGCCGACGCGTACCGTTAGAACCAGCGTGCCCGGAGCCTCCCCTGGCGCCTCCGCCTTCTGCGGTTCGAGCAAGACATGCGTCTGCACCGGGAGCCGCGGCGAGGTGTAGGTCACCCGGTCGTCACGGCTAAGGGTGTAGAAGAACTCCTTCGCCGCTGGTCCGGCCGAGACAAAGAACAGCGTCGGCCCGGCTACCGTCGCCGATGAAGTCGCGGTGATCTCCTGGTCCACCTTGGGATGCCGCGAGCGGATCGCGCTCGACAGGCGTTCCTCGTCACTCACCGGTGGCCCCGATTCGGTTCCTTCTGGCTGAAGGATCCGCAGCAAGGGATCATTCTGGGGCACCACCAGGAAGGTAGTAGTGGCGCTGTTCTCCCGGGCGCCGGGCGGCTTGGTCATCGCCCAGACTTCGATCAGATGATAACCGGCGGTCAGGTCCGAGGTGTTCACCTGCACGCGCCATGGTCGCTCGGTGCGATCCGCCAACTGGGTTTGATCGAGGCGAATCTTCACCTCTGCGAGTTCGGCGCCGCCGGTTGCGATCATGGGGTTGATGGTCACCTGGTCGCCCTGGACGACCGGCAGGTCCTGGGCCCAATAGGTAGGTGGTGAGCCTGGCCGCTGGAAGCTGCGCAGGTACCCGTCAGAGGTGCGCACTTCGAGCACGATCTTGATGCCTGGCACGTACTCGGTCGCCGCCTGGCCGATCGTGGTCACAACCAAAAGGAAACCCAGCGCCATCACGATGCAGATCGCCAATCTCGACATGGTCAACCTCGCCCTTTCGCCCCTCCGCTTTACTGGCAGCCGCAAGATTCGTGCCATGAAAGCGCTCTGTAATGCGCATTCTGGCAGCTTGGCGGTGCGACCGGGCCGGGTGTGACCGTTTTCAGTGGGTGTGGGACGGAGCCGCGCGCTCGAACCGGGCGCGGCTTCGCTGAAGCCGCGAATCGCGGGGTCAGGCGACCCCGCGCCCAGTGCACTCCTCCGTCGGCGTTGAGCACGGAGTTGAACTGCGATCCCCGCTCTCCGCGAACACACCCCCCGGCCCCGCGGCTCTTGCGGGGCGAGCGGGGCTGTGCTATGATGACGGCGCCGAACCGGGGGGAAGGCGTCAGGGCCTTCATGCTCCGTCCAGAGAGCCGGCGGCAGAGTGATCAAGCCTCGCCGCCGGTTCCCCATTCAAAGCCCCGGCGCCGCGCTGGCAGATGACCATTCGCGAGCAGACCGAGAAGTTGGAGCTGGAGCTGCTTTCGCCTCGCGCAGCTAAAGCCGCTCAGAGCCGCGGACGGGAGCGCGCGGAGCCGCCATGCCCCTTGCGCACCGATTTCCAGCGCGATCGCGACCGCATCATCCACTGCAAGTCTTTCCGCCGGCTTACCTACAAGACTCAGGTCTTCATCGCCCCGGAGCTGGATCATTACCGCACTCGGCTTACCCATACCTTGGAGGTGGGGCAGATCGCCCGCACCATCGCGCGGGCGCTGAGGCTCAACGAGGACCTTACGGAAGCGATCGCCCTGGGCCACGATCTCGGCCATACCCCCTTCGGTCATGCCGGCGAAGAGGCCCTGGATCAAGTTTACCGCAGCTTCGACCCGGACGCGCACTTTAACCACGCGGAGCAGAGCCGGCGGGTGGTTGAGGTGCTGGAGAACGACGGCCAGGGTCTCAACCTGACCTGGGAGACGCGCGACGGCATCGCCAGGCACAGCAAGGGAGAAGAAGACCTGCCTCGCGGCGACGCGCAGCACGATGCGGAGCGACCGGCGACCATGGAAGGCAAGGTGGTGATGTTCGCCGACCGCATCGCCTATGTCAACCACGACATTGACGACGCGATGCGCGCCGGGCTTATCTCGTTGGCTGATCTGCCGCACCGCGCGCTGACAGTGCTGGGCGCGACTCATTCGCAGCGCATCACCACCATGGTATCCGACCTGGTGACCCACACCGGGCAGGGCGACCAGGTGGTGATAGGCGACGAGGTGCTGGCGGCGACAAACGAGCTTAAGGACTTCCTGTTCGCGCGAGTGTACGGCGGCGCCGGGGCGCCTCAGGGACTGGAGAAGGTGGCGGAAGTGGTGGGCAACCTGTTTTGCTATTACATGGAGCACCCGCAGGAACTGCCGAGTGGTGCAGGAGCCTCCGAGACGCAGCCCTTCGACCCATTCGGCAGGCTCCCCTCGACCTCGCTCAGGGCAGGCAGGGCAAGCACGCTCAGGGCTGCCCCTGCCGAGACTGCTAGGGCTACCCCGAGCGCAGCCGAGGGGCAGCGGGAGTTGGCGCGCCGGGTGTGCGATTATGTGGCAGGCATGACCGACCGCTATGCCAAGCAGCAGTTCATCGCTCACTTTCTGCCTGATGACTGGCGGGCGATGTAAGGGTGGCGGCATACTAATCGGCTGATCGGGCCCTGCCTGCGCCTGAAGGTGATCTGTGCTTCCGCTAAGAATCCTAGACTTCTCACACTGATCTCTGGGACGGGGCACCCGTGGCTCGAGAGTTCGCAGACTTCCTAGATCGAGTGCGTGTTGGGATGGAATCCGCGGGCGGAGATGAGATAGCCTCCGCCCGGATCTTCCTGTCGGAGTTGAACCGCTTCCTCTATCAAGGGGTCGGCGTTTCCGAACCCGACCTGGTGTCCGCTTTTCACGGCTGGTGGCGTGACCACGCGGATCAGGTGCTGAATTTCTGCGTCAACGAAGTTCAGTGCCTTGCGGTGGCACGGATCCTCGACCCAGTGTTCCGCGACCCGGACGGATTTCCGGGCCTAGAGATTCATCCACCGGTCAGCCGTAAGGGCGTGTCCGCAAAGATCGTCGCAAATGTCCGCTTCTTTACCGCTATCCAAGACTTCAAGATAGACATCTACAAGAAGGGCCGTAACCCGTTCCTGAAAGCTCTCCAGGCGCCCGCGTGGTTTGACCCTCGGCGGGTTGCGGAGGACGACAAGCTTGTCGGCGAGTTTCTCGAGTTCATCGAGGCGACAGGGTCCCAGGGTGACAAGCGTCGAGGTTGGATGACGGCGGCGGCCCAGTTTCTTGTCGAGGAGCACGCTGGAAGCGCGTGGAATCTCGGCCCCGACCTGGCCTTCGACGCGGCCAGAATCCGCGAGGAACTCGCCTCGCGGGGCAATCTGGGGTACAGTGAGAAGAAAGCGACAATCTTTCTCAGGGATATGGCTGACTGGGGAGTCTGGCCTGGCCTCTCAAACACAGAAGTCCTCAATGTCGCCAGTGACCAGAACACCATGCGGATCGCGCTGCGGACGGGCATCCTTCATCCAGCCATTCCGCTGTTAGCCAGCTATCTGGACGTTTACTGCTACCAGTACGGATTGACTGATCGCATGACCCAATTGGCGTGGCGCAAGGTCTGGGAGCAATGGGCTAATGTCGCTGGGAACGCGCGGCCTGCCGGCCCCGCCTCCGTGGACTACGTCTTGTACAAGAGCGTGGGAAAGGCCTTCTGCAAGAAGGGCCACCCCAAATGCGCCAACTGCCTCTTTGACTCCGTGTGCCCTGATGAGTGCCGCAAGTTGCAGCCCCCTAAGTCCATATCTCGGGAGGGGCAGACCGGCTGGAAAAGCGGCCGAACCGATGCTGGCGGGGGCGGGGGGATCATGAGCTGAAACCGCCATAGGTCGTCTAGCATCCACCCACACCCGCGCCATGCGCGCCACTCTGACGAACCAATGTCAAGCGGTTTCATCCTTTCTGAATACCAGCACGTAGCGGTGTGCGAGGCGAAGCTCCGCGGACTGCTCGTGTTTGGCCGCGTCGGGCTCAGATCTCGCCACAACAATCACTTCCCTCGGTCGGAGCCCCACGGACTTGCAGGCCAGCAGAGCCTGGAGTCCCACCGGGTGGATCTGCCTTGGGCCGCGGAAGTCCGAGGTTTCAAGAACGAAATGTCCGTCGCGCGCCAGCACATCATTGGCCCGCGCCGCCAGTGCCTTGAACTGAGCCGTCCACGCCTTCATGTCCGCGATCTTGCGCGTCATGCCGCGCAGATCCAGGCGCGCGTGCACCAGGTCCGCAGGGCCCGTTTCCGACCATGCCACGTCGCTCGATTTCCGGATTGCAGCATCCATCTCGAGGGTGATGACGCGGCCATCGTCGGGCGCGTAGCGTGCCCGAAGGTTGCGTTCAGTTTCACGCTGCGATTCGAGCTCAGGGAAGATCCAGACCGTGGTCGTTTCCAGATCCCGTTTTGGGGTTGGGGCGGAGCTGGATGCGCTAAGAACCGTGGGCAGTCCGTTCGCCTCGGCTTCCAACTGTATGCTCCCAGGCTTCCCGAAGACAGGTAGATACTCGTGCGCGAGCAGGAGGAAGTTGTGTTCTACGCTCTTTGTGTACCAGAAGCCTGTTGTCTTGCAGTTGTGCTGGCGCTTAATGACTAGGTCCCTAAGCACAAAGCCAGCCTCAAGGAACACATCAATGGTTTCGAACCCAAGCGGTACAACGTGCTTGTGCCGCCTCATGTCCCCTATTAGGATGGCGCAGTGACGCCCCGGCTTCAGTACCCTGAGACTCTCAGCGGCGACCCTTCGCATCTCGTCCAGGAAGGCTTGTCTGGGCAGGTGAGACAGGTCGTCGGGGTTCTGTACGGTATATCGCACAATATCTGCGTAGGGCGGATGGGCACAGATGAGGTCAATGCTGTCATCACGCAGATGGGATAAGTCTCGCGCATCCCCAACGCCAAGGTCTGGTTCAAAAACCTCTGGCACACCCTCCGTTGCTAACAGTGATCTCGGAATCTCAAACGCCAGGTTCTCCCGTGCTAGACTGATCGCATCTGGATTGATGTCTCGTGCGACGCATCGACGGCCCAAAAGCTTGGACTCAACGGCGGTTGTGCCGGCTCCACAGAAATAGTCGAGCACCAAGTCGCCGGGCTGCGAATACCGGAGGATGACGTTGCGCGGGATATAGGGACTCCAGTTCCCGCGATAGCGCCCATCGTGGGTCGCCCACGCTCCCCTACTTCTGAAGCTCCACACGGTGCCGGTCTCAAGGGCAAACCCCTTGGGCGATAGCGTCCTTGTTCGGCGCGGACGCGCCGCGAGGCTGCTGACGTTTACGCCTAGGGCTTGCGTCACCACACTCTCGACAAAGCGAAAGGTCACGCCGAACCTTGCTCCGATTTCCAGGTCAGCGGTCCCTTGTCGCTTGCTCTCGAGTACCGCTGACCGTAGCGCCTCCTCGCCGTGGATACGGCGCACATGCTCGCCGATGGGACCGGATTGTGCGCGATGACAGATGGGGCAACTCTCAGCTAGCGCTCGCGATGCCCCCTCGGCCTCCATAGTCATCTGCTTATCGCTTAGAGGTCTGCCCATCTGGTTCCCCGCTTGCTCTGGATTCAGGTAAATCTCTGTCGGCGAGCGCCGATCCGGTCTTGTGCCCATCCGTTTGACTGGCGCCGGATCGGTTCGCATGCCGGGGCTCTGCGTTGCGCGCCTTCAGCGGAGACGGCCGGGTAGCGCGAAGCGCCTGCGCCCCGTATTCTCTGGTTACTCACCCGGATGCTGACGAGCAGGCGGGTACCACCTCGCAGAACCTGGTAGGCAGCCACTCGAGCTGTCCCTTGGAGTAGGCCACTCCATCGTCCGCCACTGAGCTGCGGACAGCTGACCCACGAACATACTCGTCACCAGTCCACTGGTCACGCTTCGGCGGATCCTCCCACTCAGCGTCACGAACCTCGAACTCGACGCCGATGAACCGAACACGCATGGTATCCTTCAGGTTTCCCGCTTCTCTATCGATTCGCCTTCTACGCCCGAGCACCTTCAAGGGCCGAAACTTTTGTTCGCGGTGCTCGGGGCCGACCTGGTAATGATACCATCTCCGCAACGATTCTGCTGGCGGTCGAGCATTCCCTTGACCGGCCGTGGAGGCGGTTCGCTTGACCCTGATCGAGGCGGTTGTTATAATCCGGCGGCGTCGCAGACAACTTTTCATCCACAGATTGCGCAGATTACACAGATTGGGAAATAGAACGTGGGGGGATAGGGCCTGACGCCCTCTTCTTCCCGCTTTCCGCATCCCTTCCATCTGCGAAATCTGTGTAATCTGTGGATAGTAACCCCGATCGGAGGATTCCATGGCTCATGATGTTACCAACGCCGGCCTGGCGGAGCAGGGGCGTTTGCGCTCGGAATGGGCGGGCCGCGAAATGCCCGTGCTCAAGTTGCTGGCCGAGCGCTTCTCCCGCGAGCGCCCACTGGAGGGCATTCGTATCGGCGCGTGCCTGCACGTTACCACCGAGACCGTGAACCTGATGCACGTGCTCCAAGCGGGCGGCGCGCAGCCCGCGCTCTGCGCCTCCAATCCCCTGAGCACCCAGGACGATGCCGCCGCCTATCTCGCCATCGTCGCCGGCGTGCCGACCTTCGCGAAGAAGGGCGAAGACGAGCAGACGTATTACAGGCATATCCACGCCGTGTTGGACACCCGCCCGCATATCACCATTGACGACGGCGCCGATTTCACCTACACGCTCCATACGAAGCGCCCGGAGCTGCTGGCCGAAGTCATCGGCGGCTGCGAGGAGACCACCACCGGCGTGATTCGCCTGCGCAACATGGCGCGCGATGGGGCGCTCGCCTATCCACTCATCGCGGTCAATGACGCTGATACCAAGCACCTGTTCGATAACCGCTATGGCACCGGGCAGAGCTCGATTGACGGCATCCTGCGCGCCACCAACTTGCTGCTGGCGGGGAAGCGATTCGTGATCGCGGGCTATGGCCTGTGCGGGCGCGGGGTGGCGATGCGCGCGCGCGGCATGGGGGCGCACGTCATCGTGACCGAGGTCAACCCCCTGCGCGCGCTGGAGGCGATCATGGATGGCTATGAGGTCATGCCCCTGGCCGAGGCCGCGCGCAAGGGCGACATCTTCGTCACCGTCACCGGCGACACCGCGGTTATCCGCCGCGAGCATTTCGAGGTCATGCGCGATGGCGCGGTGCTGTGCAACACGGGTCATTTCAACGTAGAGATAAGCATCCCGGAGCTGGAGGCGATGTCGCGGTCGCGGCGGCGGGTGCGGCCGTTCGTCGAGGAGTTTGAGCTTCATGACGGGCGCCGCCTCTACCTGCTCGGGGAGGGGCGGCTCATCAACCTGGTGGCCGCCGAAGGGCATCCGTCAAGCGTGATGGACATGAGCTTCGCCAATCAGGCGTTGTGCTGCGCCTACCTGGCAAAGCACGGGCGGGAGCTGCTCAAGGCGGTGCATCCGGTGCCGCTTGAAATAGACCAGGAGATCGCGCGCCTCAAGCTGTCGGCGATGGGAGTCCAGATAGATACCCTGACCTCGGAGCAGGAAAAGTACCTGGCGGCATGGGAGGAAGGAACGTGATTCGCGGTCGGCGATCCGTAGTTGGCGGCCCGAAAGCTGCCGACCGCGTGAGACCGATTGCCAACCACGGAGCGTAAGCCAGGCACTTCGGACTGCGGACTCTGGACTACGGACGGCTGATGTGCGGGTGTTGGTCACCGGGATCGCTGCGGCAGCTTTAGCATACCTTGTGCCCCAGGCATGGCTGCGGCTGTTGGCGGCGGTGGGATGGCAAAAGGCCCCTCACTCGCGCGCCCTGCGCATCGTCTCCGGGGCCGCGGTGTTCACCGCATTCGTTATTCCGCTCATCTTCCTCACCTCGGGCGGCGCCGTGCGCGCGGTCGCCGCGACCTGCGCTGCGGTATTCGCCATTGGGCTGATGGATGATATTCACACTCTGCCCCGCTGGTCTAAGTTGATCCTGTTCGCGGCGGTGGGCTATTGGGCCTACCTGCTCGGCATCCGCATAGATGCCATTAAGCCCCCGTTCACGACATTCTTCGTCAACCTCGGCATTTGGTCGGCGCCCGTCACCATGGTCTGGCTGTTGGGGGTGATGTGGGCCATCGCTCAGAGCCGGCGCGTGCCCGGGCTCACGCCGGGCCTGGTGGCGATCATCGCGCTGACATTCGCCGCCGCTTCGGCCCTGGCCCCGGGAGGTCTCAAGCAGGTGACGGCTGCCATCACCTTTCCTCTGGCCGGAGCGGCGCTCGGATACCTGGTTTACGAGATACCTCCGGCCCGCATGACGCTGGGCAGCAGCGGGCATTACGCGCTGGGCTTCGCGCTTGCCGCGGTGAGCGTCATCGGCGCGCTCAAGAATACCGCGTTCCTGGTGGTGGGTCTTCCGCTGTTGGTGTTCGCGGTGCCCGTCATCAACACCACCTACGCGGCTATCTATGAATCGCGCCGCGGCCGCGCTGCGCTCACCGTCGCCGCGCGCGCCGAGCACCTGCACCAGGTTCTGCTGCGCGAGGGCGTCCGACTGCGGCATATGCTGTTATTGTTCTACGCGATGACCGCTTACCTGTGCGCCGTGGGTTTGCTGCTGGTAGTCATGGTCGAGGTCTCATTCCTGGTCAAACTGGCCTTGCTGGCGGTTATGCTCGCCGCCGGATTGGCGGGCTTTTACATAGTGGCGCGCATCCTCTCCCATCCCGATGCGGTGGGTAGCGATGTCGTTGAGTTGCTGGGGGTGCCGGTGCACCGCACCGACGTGGCTGCCGCCCTGCATCGCATAACCCAGTTCATCGAGGAGCGCGCTCCCCACCAGGTGGTGACGCCCGATTCCTCGGCCTTGGTGCGCGCGCAGTACGACCCGGAGTTGATGAATATCCTCCAGTCGGCCGACCTCGTCACCGCTGATGGCGCCGGAGTGGTGTGGATGGCAAAGGTCATGGGGCTGCCGTTGTGGGAGCGGGTATCGGGCGTGGATTTGATGGATCATATCTGCGAGCTCGCCGCCGAAAAAGGCTACTCGATATACCTGCTGGGCGCGGCCCCCGGTGTCGCCGAGGCTGCGGCGGCGAAACTCCAGGAGCGCCATCCCGGCCTCGAGGTCGCCGGCGCCATGCACGGCTATTTCGCCCAGGACGAGGAGCCGCAAGTGGTGTGCCGCATCGCCCAGGCGAAGCCCGACATCCTATTCGTGGCCTTGGGGGTGCCGAAACAGGAGAAATGGATTCATCGCCATCTCGACGAGCTTTCGGTGCCGGTGGCGATCGGCGTCGGTGGAAGCTTGGATGTGATTTCGGGGCGCCTCAAGCGCGCGCCGCTGCTGATGCAGCGCTGGGGGCTGGAATGGTTGTGGCGGGCGCTGCGCGAGCCCTCCCGCCTGCCGAAGCTGGTCGCGCTGCCCAAGTTCGTGTGGATGGCGCTCGGGGATTGGCTGCGCCGCCGGCGGAACCCGTAGAGTCCAGGCGTGTTCGTTTTCAGTGGGTGTGGGACGGAGCCGCGCGCTCGAATCGGGCGCGGCTTCGCTGAAGCCGCGAATCGCGGGGTCAGGCGACCCCGCGCCCAGTGCACTCCTCCGTCGGCGTTGAGCACGGAGTTGAACTGCGATACCCACTCTCCGCGAACACACCCGTAGAGTCCAA
>Ga0315296_10002060_pt1 | contig 17287 bp, 19 predicted proteins | sample YL17G14_18_MG_FD_203921 | JGI IMG/M metagenome (GOLD analysis project Ga0315296, IMG submission 203921) | Sediment microbial communities from Yellowstone Lake, YNP, Wyoming, USA - YL17G14_18 | ecosystem: Environmental > Aquatic > Freshwater > Lake > Sediment | place: USA: Wyoming | collected... | reverse complement strand
AAGCTCGAGACAGACATTTCCAGGCCATTTTGCCCTTGCGAGGCAAAATCTTAAATGTCGAGAAGGCCCGTTTAGATCGAATTTTGGCTTCAAAAGAGATTAAATCTTTAATTATTGCCATGGGTACTGCTGTAGCCGAAGATTTCAATTTGGAAAAAATTAGGTATCATCGAGTTATTATAATGGCAGATAGCGATGTTGATGGTCAACACATTCGGACCTTGCTTTTGACCCTATTTTTTCGTTATTTCAAGCCAGTGATTGAGGCGGGTTATTTATATATTGCCCAATCCCCACTTTATAAAATTCAAGCAGGAAAACGAGTGGAATACGCCTATACTGAAGCCGATAAAGCCGAAATTTCGGATTCTCTAAAAAAAGAAAAGACAGTAGGGATTTCCATCCAGCGATATAAGGGTTTAGGCGAAATGAATCCTGAACAACTTTGGGAAACAACAATGAATCCTGAAAATCGAGTCTTGTTAAAAGTAGAAATTGAAGATGCTAAAGAAGCCGATCACATTTTTGATACTTTGATGGGCAAGGAGGTATTGCCAAGAAAAAAGTTTATTCAAACATACGCAAAAAAGGCTAAAAACCTAGACATATAAACTTTTTTGCGTATCGAAAGAAGCTTTAGCTCCTTGAGCACACGCTAAGAAAGCCAAGAATTTAGATATTTAAATTTTCCCACATCAATGAAATAGGTAGTAGAGGTTGACAGCGAAGGTCCCTTCAGCTAATTTATAAGAAGCGCCCTTCCGAGGGCTTTTTAAAAAGAAATTAAAATAAAAATGCAGATCACTAAATTTCCAAAGAAAATTATTACTTTTTTAAAAGAAGTAAAAATTGAAATGGGAAAGGTAAATTGGCCAGCCAAAAGAGAAGTTTTTAAAAACACCCTAATTGTCCTAGGTGTTTCTTTGGCATTAGCCATTTTTTTGGGTGGTTTAGATTTTCTATTTACCAACTTACTGAATAAACTCATATTATGACACGAATATTTTTGCGAATATTTACGAATATTATGCGAAAGATTATCTATTAGCAAATTATTCGCTGGATTCGCGTATTTATTCGCGTGAAATCGTGGCGAAACAAGCCTTACCTCCAGAAAGAAATTGGTATGTGATTCACACTTATTCCGGCTATGAGGAAGCAGTGGCGAAAAACCTCAAACAAAGAGTTGAGGCTTTAGGTATGGAAGATAAAATTTTCAATGTTATTGTTCCCAAAGAAAAAAAGATTAAAATCAAAGATGGTAAAAGAAAAGTGATTGAAGAAAAAATTTATCCTGGTTATGTTTTAGTTGAAATGATTGTAACTGATGATTCTTGGTACGTAGTCAGAAATACTCCAAATGTTACAGGTTTTGTTGGGGCTGGCACTACTCCAGTTTCGGTTTCCACGGAAGAAATTGAAATTTTGAAAAAAAGAATGGGAGTTGAAGAGCCCCAATATAAAATTGAATTTAAAACTGGTGATCCAGTTAAAATTATTGATGGAATTTTCAAAGATTTTGATGGAAAAGTGTCTGAAATTGATGCCGAGCGAGGAAAAGTCAGAGTTTTAATTAATATGTTTGGCCGAGACACGCCCGTTGAATTAGATTCATTACAGATAAAAAAACTATAATACCCGAATATTTTTGCGAATGTTTGCGAATCTTATGCGAAATAATTATTAGCAAATTATTCGCGGGATTCGCATATTTATTCGGGTGAGATATGGCAAAAAAAATCAAAGCCAGAATCAAATTACAAATACCCGCCGGGCAAGCAACTCCTGCTCCGCCAGTGGGTCCGGCTTTAGCCCCCCATGGTTTAAATATGGGGGAATTTTGCAAAAAATTTAATGATTTAACCAAAAATCAAGTAGGTTTTACTATTCCTGTAGAAATGACTGTTTTTGAAGATAGGTCTTATGAATTTCGTTTAAAAACTCCGCCTACCTCTGAACTCTTAAGAAAAGCAGCTGGAATTGAAAAGGGTTCTGGCGAACCTAATAAAACGAAAGTTGGTAAGGTTACTAAAGAACAACTTCGAAAGATTGCGGAGCAAAAAATGCTCGATTTAAATACCGAAGATATTGAGCAGGCGATGAAAATTATTGAAGGTACAGCCAAAAATATGGGAATTGAAATTAAATAACAAAGATTTTATAATCAAAGAATATGGTTTTATCTGATCGGGATATTAAAAAATATATTAAGGAAGGGAAAATTAAAATTAAACCCAAACCAAATTTTAAAGAGCAACTTGGTCCTTGTTCATTAGATTTGCATTTAGGAAATATCTTTAAGGTTTTTAAAACTTCTGAATATCCCTATTTAGACCAAAAGAGAAAAATCAATTTCGAAGAAATTATGGAAGAAATTAAAATTGAAAATGAAGGTCCTTTCATTTTGCAACCAAAGAGTTTTGTTCTAACAACAACTAAAGAGGAATTTTCTCTAAGTAACGATTTAATGGCTCGACTTGATGGTAGATCAACTTTGGCCAGACTCGGCGTAATTGTTCATTTAACTGCCGCTAGATTTGATCCTGGTTGGAAAGGGAAGGCAACAATAGAATTAGGAAACCTGGGAATAATGCCAGTAGTTTTGTATGCTGGGGTAACCAAAATTTGTGCATTAACCTTTGAGACGCTTTCTAGTTCGGTGGAAGTTCCTTATTTAAAACAGAGAGACCATAAATACGCGAAACCGAAATCTCCTCAGGCAAGCAAAATAAACCGGGAACTAAAGTAGAAATCTGGTTTTTACAATTTCAAAAATTCGGAGTAATAGAAAAATGAAACCGCTTTTAACCTCGGATTTCAAAATAAAATTTTTAGAAATTACTCCTGTTTATAAAGACAAGACAGGAGTTTTAAATACCCAAGAAATGGTTGCCATTGCGGCTTTAATAACTTTTAGAGGAAAATCGATAAAAAATCTTTTAAAAGAGATCCAAACAAAGGGTGATAGTTTAAATGAAAGGATTGTAACAATCTTACTAAAATCTTCTTTGATAGGTCATGCCTCAATGGCGACCACGCCAACTTTTTCTTTAGCTTTTGAAGGAAGTAAATTTTTGGATTCTGCTTTGACTGGTATAATTTTTTCTTCTTCTATAATGTCTTCTGGTAGGCGAACTGATACTATAGTAAAAGATATTGTTTTTCCCGACAAGATTTTTTTTAATAAAAAGGCAAAAATAATTTATCGGGAGATTTCAGAAAAAATCATTAATTTTTTTAATTTTTTATTATCAAAAGGTGTTATTAAAGATGAAGCTAGTAAAATCTTACAGTATGGAATTTATGGTACAGGCATAATTCAACTCTCGGTCGAATCAATTATCGGTCTAAAAAGAGAATATCTACAAGAAAAAGAATGGATGCCAGAAGAGATAAGGTTTTTAATCAAAAAAATCGAAAAAGCGGCAAAAAAACTAGGCGTAGATTTACTTTATACCACTCGAGAATTAGCACCCCGAAATATTTATCCTTATCCAAATATTTTTAAAAACCCCGAAAAATCAAATTTGGTTAGAGAACTTCGAAACACTGAAAAATTAATTGAAGGTTCAAAATTAATTTCATTAGACACTTCGATACCACAGGGTTTAAAAAAGAAATTAGAAGATTTTGAAAAGAAAAGAAAGGCAACATTTTCTTCTTTTAAGCAGATTAAAAAAAATTGGTTTAATCTCTTATCTTTGCATCAAGAAATTTTCCGAGATTATAATTTGGCTTTGAAATTTAAAATTTTATCTTCTGTTCCTTGGCGAATCTGGGGTGAGAAAAAAAGACACAGAACTTGCCCTCAAATTATAGAATCTATTTATTATTGTATTGACCGGGCAGCACAAAAATTTAAGAAATTTAAAAAACAGATTGAAGAACAAAAAATTAATGTAAGATTATTAAAAGAAATTGAAGAGGTTTTTTCCTTGCCTCCTTCGATAAAAGAAAATCAGGAATTCCTTTCAGGCTATCTCTCAATAGCTCTCCAGGCCTTCGAGGGTTATCAAAAATTAATTAACTTAAAAATAAAACCAAGGGAAGCAATTTTTTTGATTCCTCGAGGGGTAAAAATTGATATCTTACAAGAATTTGATCTCTATAATCTTTTGACCGGATATTATCCTCTAAGGCTTTGTCAAACAGCCGAGGCAGAAATGAAAAGAAATACCATAAAAGAAGTAATTGATATAAAAAAAGCGCTTACGCAAGGTGGTTATAATTGGCTAAACAAATTTATTGGCCCTAAATGTGAAATTATTGGTTTTTGTCCTGAAGAAAGAACCTGTGGCTGGGTAAAAAATGTAGTGAAAGATTATAACGAGGATTTTCACCAGGAAATGAAAGAGGAATTAAAAAATAAATTTAAGGAAAATTTAAAAAAATTAGGAAGATAATTAAGGTTTAAATCATAAACAATTTTTTATTAATAAGATGGTTTTCGGTATTAAAAAACTCCTAAAATTAGTTAAAGAAAAAAAGTTAGTGGAAAATCTTTCCGAAAGAGAGCTAAAAAATCCTGAAGGAGCTGGTTTTGATTTAAGAATAGGGGAGATATACGAGATTTATGGTAAAGGTTTCTTGGGAATCGAAGAAAGGAAAACACCAAAAATTAAATTAGTGGCAAAATATAATCCAAAGAGAAAGAGGAGTTTTATTTTTAAACCAGGCAAATATTATTTAATGAAAACAGTAGAGAAAGTAAATACTCCCGAAAATATTTTAATTTTATTTCGACCAAGGTCAACTTTATATAGGTCTGGAATGATGGTTTTTACGGGAAATGTTTCACCTGGTTACAAGGGAGAGTTAATTTTCGGGATTGCCAATTTAGGTCAATCTGAAATCAAAATTGAATTAGGAGCCAGAGTGGTTCATGCTATGTTTTTTGAAGTTAAGGGAAAATCAAATTTATATCGCGGTCAATGGCAAGGAGGGAGAATTACCACAAAGAAAAAGGAAAAACAAGTGTAATATATTCAAAATTATGAAGACTAAAAAATTTTTAAAATTTTTATTTACTTTCTTTTCATCAATTTTATTCTTATTTTTAACAAAAATTAAGTTCGGACCAATTTTAGGAACAAAAATGAAATTTTCGCTATCTGTTTTTTTCGGTCCGACATTGGCTAAAATTTTTGGAATTGGATATGGAACAGCAACTATTATTTTGACTCACATAATAGGTTTATTAACTGGAGTTTATAAGATAAAAGCTACAAAAGATTTCTTTGTTTTTCTGCCAATAATTTTTGCCGGTTTTTATTTTTCCAAAACTTTTAAAGGAGAGAAAAAACTAATAATTATTCCTTTAATTTGTATCTTTCTTTTTATTCTCAATCCTATTGGTAGAACCGTCTGGTTTTATTCTGGTTTCTGGTTAATCCCAATTTTAATCCCTCTTTTTAAAGACAAGTTAGACAAAATATTAAGATTTCCAGTATTTAGAATCTTTGGATATTCACTTGGGGCTGCTTTTATTGATCATGCAATAGGTTCCATCACTTATCTCTATTTACTGAAAATCCCTAGTCAATTTTGGATTGCTGCAATTCCTATGACTATTTTAGAAAGAATGATGATAGCAGCAGGAATTGAACTTTGTTATTTAGCTGAGAAAATTCTTATCAAAACTTTTCAAAAGTCTCCATTTTTTATGAAAATAAAAAAACTTGTTTTTGAATAATTATGAAAGAATTAAAAAAAATTAAAGAAATTGTTAAAAAACAAGATCGATGGCGAAGAGGGGAATGCTTGAATATGATTGCCAGCGAGAATTTAATTTCCCCTTTAGCCGAAAAATTTTTACTTTCAGATTTTATTGGAAGATATAATGAACACGGAGTAAAAAATGGCGATTTTATTACCCATTATCAAGGGGTAAAATATGCAAGCCAGATAGAAAAACTTTGTAATGAAATCTTTACTGAGAGATTTAAAACGAAATTTGTCGACACAAGGCCAATTGCTGGAGCGATAGCTAATTTATGTGTTTATCAGGCTTTTTTAAAGCCTGGCGATGTATTTTTAGCTCCTGGCTTAACTGCGGGCGCCCATGTTTCATCCACTCAGTATGGAATTGCTGGGGTAAAAGGTCTAAAAAGCATCCCTATGCCTTTTAATAATAAAAGAATGAGATTAAATGTGGAAGAAACAAAAGGGCTAATAAAAAAACTTAACCCTAAATTGATTATGTTTGGACGCTCGGCTTTTTTATTCCCAGAACCTATAAAAGAAATAAGAAAATCTACTGATGCTATTATTGTTTACGATGCTGCCCATGTTTTTGGCTTAATTTATGGTGGTTTTTTCCAAAATCCTTTAAAAGAAGGAGCAGATATTATCACTGCCTCCACTCACAAAACTTTCCCTGGTCCCCAAGGGGGAATAATTATTGCTAGAAAAGATTTTAACAAAGAGAATTGGAAAAAAATTGAAAATGCTGTTTTTCCTGGAGTAATATCTAATCATCATATTTTCCGATTACCATCTTTAGCTATTACCGCTTTAGAAATGAATAAATTTGGAGGAAATTATGCAAGGCAGATAATAAAAAATGCAAAAGCTTTAGCAAAAAGGCTTTCTGAAATTGGTTTTAAAGTCTTAGCCAAAGAAGAAAGCTTTACTCAATCTCATCAAGTAATTGTCGATGTCAAAAATTTTGGTGGAGGGAAATTAATAGCTGAGAAATTAGAAATTGCAAATATAATTGTAAACAAAATGGCTTTACCTTATGACAAAGATATAGATGCAACTCAAAATCCTTCTGGAATAAGAATTGGTGTTCAAGAATTAACAAGGATTGGAATGAAAGAAAAAGAAATGAAAGAAATCGCTGAATTTATAAAGGAAGTAATCTTAGATAGGAAAGAACCAGAGAAAATAAGAAAAAAAGTTATAAAATTCAGAAGAGTTTTCCAAAAAATAAAATATTGCTTTTAAAAACATGGCGTGATACAAAATTCCTGTCAAACTTGACAGGAATTTTTAATAATAGAGACTCGTCAATTCCTTGGGGTTCCAACTGATTTGATAGCCCAAATTACCATCGGGGGAGAATTCGCAAAGTATGGCCTAGTATTAAGAGAAGGAATAGTTTTTCTCCAACCAGGATCTGTTGGTAGAGTAGTACTGAATGTCAGAAACTTCGGTGATCGACCAATGGCTCTTTCTGAAGGACTACCCATTTTTCAAGTGATGTTTCAGACACTTTCGACAACTCATTAAAGTAGAATCTATCTATCCTGCAATTTTGCAGGATTTTTTCTTTTTTAAAAATTAGGTATAATTGAATATAGAAATTCAATGAAAATGAAAAATATTGAAATTGAAGTGAGAAGTTTTATTACAGCTTCGCAATATAAAAAATTAGAAGCGAAACTCAATGAAATCGCAAAGTTTTTAGGAGGAATTAACGAAGAGACGGTATACTATGGAGAAGAACGCATGCGGATTCGGAGAGATGATGATTATAGTTGGCTTATTTTAAAATCGGGAAAAATTCACGATGATTTTCGTCACGAGATTAAAATTCAGTTTAAAAAAGCGGATTTTGAAAAATTAAAAGAAATATTTAAGAGATTAGGATTTAATATTAACGTAGTATGGTTTCGGAAAAGAAAAGTTTATGACTGGCGAGGTACAAAAGCATTTCTAGATGACACGAAGGGATACGGAAAAATTATTGAATTGGAGAAAATCGGAAGCTCAAAAGAGAAAGAAAAAACTCATAAAGAATTAGAGAATAAATTGAAATCTTTGGGAATAAAAATCACTCCTAAAAAGGTCTTTGATAAAAAATTTAAATATTACAAAAATAATTGGCGAAAAATTCTAAAATTAAAAAATTGATGAAAAAATTATTCACCCTTTCTATTATTCATAATGATTCTCAAATTCTTTTGGGCATGAAAAAACGAGGATTTGGCCAAGGATGTTGGAATGGATTTGGAGGAAAAGTAATCCCCGGAGAATCAATAGAGGCAGCAGCAAGGAGAGAGATGGCAGAAGAGGCAGGGATTTCAGCTAAAAATATGGAAAAAAGAGGTATTCTAAGTTTTGAATTTGAAGGAAACCCGGAAGTTTTAGAGGTACATATTTTTAGCATTCCTGATTTTGAAGGTAAACCAATTGAGACAGAAGAGATGAAGCCAGAGTGGTTTAGATTAAACGAGATTCCCTACGAAAAAATGTGGCCCGATGATAAGTTTTGGTTACCCATTTTATTAAATGGTAAGAAATTCACCGGGAGTTTTTATTTTCGTGACAACGACACGTTACTCTCCTATGATATTAAGGAAATATTAGAAATTTAATTTTAAAAATTATGAATATTGCCAAAATCATTGATCATACAAATATAAGAGAAGACGCCAGCGCTGAAGATATAAAAAAGACCTGCCAGGAAGCCAAAGAATATGGCTTTCGGGGAGTTTGTGTTAAGCCACAATGGGTGGGATTGGTAAAAAAAGAGTTAAGGGGTACAAATGTCAAAGTCGTAGTTTTAGTTGATCCACCAATAGGGGATAGCCCTCATAAAAAAAGGGTTCAAATTTGTAAAAAGGCAAAAACAGATGGAGCCGATGAATTAGATGTTGTAATTTCAATTCCAGATGTCAAACACGAAAGATGGGAAAAAGTTTTTAAAGATCTAAAAGAAATTTGTAAAATTTTGTCAACAAAAGTGATTATTGGTTCGGGCTATTTAACGGATGAGGAAATTTTAAAGACTTCTCAGATTTGTAAAAAAGCAGGAGCTCTTTGCGTAAAAACTGCCACCGAGAAAGATCCTTTAGAACATCGGGAATTAAAGGAAAAATTTTTTCATTTAAAATTAATGAGAAAGGGAGCCCCCGGACTTTTAATAAAAGTTGCCGGAGGAATAAAAACTCTATCTGACGCCAAAGAGGCAATAAAAGCTGGTGCCGATATTATCGGCACAAGCAGTGGAGTTGAGATAATGAAAGAACTTAAACAAAAACAATTTTAAAATTATGGGATATCAACCAGTCATTGGCCTCGAAATACACGTGGAGTTAAATACGAAAAGTAAAATGTTTTGTTCTTGTCCGAATGACCCTAATGAACATCACCCAAACGTGAATATTTGTCCCGTTTGTACTGCCCAACCGGGAACTCTTCCAGTAATAAACAAAGAGGCAGTCAGAAAAACTATAAAAACCGGCCTCGCCTTAAATTGCCAAATTCCTGAATATTCCAAATTCGATCGGAAGAACTATTTTTATCCTGATTTACCTAAAGGTTATCAGATTAGTCAATCATATACACCGCTTTGTAAGGGAGGGTTTTTAGAGATCGAAAATAAAAAAATAAGAATTAGAAATATTCATTTAGAAGAAGATACTGGCAGATTAGTTCACCCCGAAGGCGCAGACTATTCCTTGGTTGATTTTAACCGAGCCGGAATTCCTTTAATGGAGTTGGTTACCGAGCCAGATTTGAGATCAGCCAAAGAAGCAAGGAGATTTGCCGAGGAATTACAGTTAATTTTGCGATATCTCGATGTTTCCAATGCCGATATGGAAAAGGGACAACTTAGAGTCGAAGTAAATATTTCTTTGGGAGAAAAAGGAAAACTAGGAACAAAAGTTGAAGTTAAAAATTTAAATTCTTTTCGGGCAGTGGAAAAGGCGATTGATTATGAAATTTCGAGACAAACGAAGATTTTAAAGGCAGGCAAAAAAGTGATCCAAGAAACGCGAGGTTGGGATGACATAAGAGGAGTGACTGTATCTCAGAGGGAAAAAGAATACGCCCATGATTATCGCTATTTTCCTGAACCCGATTTACCACCTTTACATTTTAAAAAAGAAGAAATTGAGGAAATTAAAGCGGAAATTCCCGAACTCCCACAGGAAAAGAGGGAAAGATTTAAAAAGGAATATCATCTAGATGAAAAAAGTATTGAGGTTTTTGTCCAAAATAAAGACCTAGGAGAATATTTTGAAAAGGTTGTTAGCAAACTTAAATCACTTCCTCGAGAAAAAATTTCAAAATTAATAAAATTAGCCACAAATTATTTGATTACCGATTTACAAGGATTATTAAAAGGAGCTTCGGTTTCGGATAAAAATTTTTTAATTACTCCAGAAAACTTCGCTGAATTTATCAATTTAATTGCCGAAGAAAAAATTTCAAGCAAAATCGCTAAAATCGTGCTTGAAGAAATGTTTAAAACTGGAGCTGATCCCCCTCACATTATCGAAGAAAAAGGATTAGTTTTAATAACTGACGAAGCAAAAATTGAGAAAATTATCGAAGAAGTCATTTCAGAAAACCAAAAAGCAGTTTCTGACTTTAAAAAAGGTAAAGAAACAGCTCTTCAGTTTTTGATTGGTCAGGTGATGGGAAAAAGTCAGGGTAAAATTAATCCAGAAGTGGCTAAAAACCTCTTGATTAAAATTTTAAAAGAATTAAAATAAAATTAGCTCTTTAAAGAAGGCGCTTCTTCTTTCAGGAAAAGAAAAAGTTTTTGACTCTCCTTCGGCATTCAAGAACTATTTTTTTCTGGGGGAAACTTTTCCCTTCTCCTGAAAAAAAAGAAGAATTCAGCCTTCTCTTTTTATTTTCTTAGAAATTTTTTTATCAATTTTTTCGCCCCTTGATAATTTCTTATCCAATTAATCCTTTTGTCTTTTTTAAACCAGGTCATTTGGTGCTTGGCAAATTGTATTGTGTGAAGAATAATTCTGTTTTTAACCTCATTTTTATCGATTTTTCCTTCGAAGTATTCCTTCCATTCCCGATAACCGATCGTCTGCAGTGGGGAAATATTCCAGCCATATTTTTTTGCTAATTTTTTCGCTTCTCTTTCTAATCCCGTTTTAAACATTTTTTCCGTTCTTTTTTCAACTCTTTTTTTCAATTCTTTTTTTGGCAATTTCATTCCTATTTGTAAAATATCAAAAAGCGATTTTCCTCTTTCTCTTTGTTGCCAAAAAGATTTTTTAGTGACCTGACAAACCTCAATCGCACGAATTAATCTTCTCTTATTTTTCCTTTCGATAAATTTCGCTCCTTCGGGATCCAATTTTTTATAAATTTCAAAAAGTTCCTTAATTGATCTCTTTTCCAATTTCTCTCTTAATTTCTTTTGAGCAGGAACTTTTGGGAATTCTATATTATCCACGATTGCCTTAATATAAAGCCCGGTTCCGCCAACTAAAAAGGGAATTTTACCTCGCCTATGAATATCTCTGATGGCTTTTAAAACCATTTTTTTATAGAGTGCTACATTAAATTCTTGGTTTGGGTAAACCACATCAATTAAATAATGAGGAATTCCTTGGACGGTGATAAATTTATCTTTTCTTTTTTGAAAATTAAAAATTGGAAATTGGAAATTCCACGGCTTAGCCGTGGCTATATTCATTTCTTTATAAACCTGTCTCGAATCAGCCGAAACTATTTCCACATTGAATTTTTTTGCCAATTTAATTGCCAATTCTGTTTTTCCAGAAGCAGTCGGACCTAAAATGACAATTAGCTTTGGCAAATTTTTATTTTTCATTGTTTTATTATAACTTAATTTAAAATTAATAAAAAAGAGCTGAAATTTTCAGCCCTTTAAAATGTGCTATTTTAGATTTTAATGAATTTATATTTTCTTCCAGATTCTTTAGCTTTTATTACTTGTTGACTGCAATGTCCTTCAAAGAGACAATGTCTGTCTTTACTTTTCCTTTCTTTACACCTTTTTTTATGTTGAGGATTGCAATAATATTTTGTTTCCAATTTACCCTCTCCCATTTTTACTTCATAGCAAACATTCCTAAATTTGTAAAGGGAGTTTAGAATTCAATAATTTGACACAATGGATGGTTTTTTGCTATTATAATATAGCACATTACAATAAATGGTGATTCAAAATGCAAGCCGTTTTAATAGAATTCAAACACAACGGTGAAATAGAGCGATGGAGAATAAAGGTTAAGAAGCGTTTCAATATGCCGGTTGATGAAATAGAACCTAAGCTTAGTCACAAGGGTAAGGAAATTAAGTATCTAACGGTCGGGAGAAATGTTAGGCCCGAAGAGATTGAAGCTTATTTCAGGGACTATCTTCGGAATAAGAACTTATTGGATAGTATGGTTCGGATGCGATTGGTAGTATAGTAATGGAGGCGAAGTTTCGATAGCAGTAGTGCCAAAGTAATGCGACCGCATAAGATGAAGAGGTAATTTACCTCGGACCCCCCCTTTTTCTATTGTTCTTTAAAGGCCTTTAAGGCCTCTTTTTTTATATTTTATATTAAAATTTTTGCTTCTCCTATTTTAAAACTTGACATAATATTTGTGTTTGTGGTATTTTAATGGTAGTTGTTTAACATAAAGAGGGGAAATAAAGTTGGGAATCCTTAGCAAATTTAGGAAGAAAAAGAAACCTCCGGAAGAAGTAAAGAAACCCACTGAATTGGAAATGCTATGCGGAGACGATAAAGAAACTTACAAAGCATTGCTTGAGACAATGTTTTTAAATCCTCGAAAGATAGGAACTCCAATGGAAGAAGCAGCAGAAAATGCTAAAAAATTTAAAAGGGCAAAAGATTTCGTAAAAGCTAGAACCTGGTATCAAATTGCCGGTGGATTAGCAATTTACGAAGGAAATGTAAAAAAGGTCATAGAGTTTTTCAGCGAGTGCGAGGAAATTTCACCGAATACTAAGTATCTAATATTGAAAAACCCAGAGAAAGCCATCGTCAAAGCCCAGGAATACTATCAAAAATACCTAAAATAAAAGAAAAAACCTAGGCTTTGGTTTAAAAACTAAAGCCCTTTTTATTTTCAAATTCTTTTAACTAAATCTTGACATAATATTTATACATGTTATCCTTATAGTAGAGTTCTTTGACAATATTTATTAGAAATATTTATTGGATGAAAAGGACTGAATAAAAAGGAGGTTGAATGAAAAATGAAAAATCTGAAATGGTTAGCTTTAATATCAGTGATTATCGCCATCGCAATTTTACCTTTGACGTTTGGATTCTACGAGACATTCTATTTGAAGCCATTTCTGGAAAGTCTTCCCCCACATTTAAGACCTTATCTCAATCCTCAACCTTTCTTTTCCACGATATACGGCGGCTCTACGATAACAGTATGGATGTTTCTGGGTTTTCTATGGGCTGTTCAAGGGACTCTCCAAGCAGTTAAATTCTTCAAAACTAAACGAAAGAAAAACACTATATACAAAGTAGCGATGATAACAATTTTGAACTTGACATTGATAGCAGGACTTTTCCAAATCAAGATTGCTGAAGGACGATGTAATTGGCTGAATGAAGTCGATGTGCTAATGATGGCTGATGAAGAGTTTCGCTCTCACTCCGATTGGATAGAAAATGCTAAAAATGTGTTACACGACGTAAGTGAGAATAGATTCGCAGGATCAGAAATTGCATTCTCTATTAGGGGATGGATCGATTGGGATAGCAATGACGGTGAAAGTAATGTATGGAATCTCTATCAAGAAGCAATACAAGAATGCGGCCTAATAATAAGCTGGATACAACTCGAACCAGGTAACAATGCTTACGGATGGGGAGTGACGAGTGGTTCAAAATGGACCGACTCAACAGAAAATACGCGGTGGATAGACCTTTTGCTTGTCTTCACCGGTCAGTATATGGAGTTTAACGGAGAAGGTATGCAGGCGCTAAGCATTCCAAGATGCAATGCAACAATAGTAAGATATGATTCTGTTAATTTATACGTGCTTACACATGAGCTTGGACATCAATATTATCTACAACATTGCGGTGATGCTTACTGCGTAATGAATACTGTATATCGATTGGGTGACAATTTCTGTGCTGGTTGTCGGGCGGTACTTGACTCCAATAGAGACAAGTGGATGACAGATCCAATGATTTACTTCATATCTAATGTAAACGAAGGCCAATTTGTATCTCCAGTAGACTATACTGATTTCATTTGGGGGGAATGGGCAATATATTTTACCAGAGTTAAATGTGGTACAACCGTAACTGTAAGAGCAGAACCTTTGGACGGCTGGATTCTCGACCACTATTTTGCTCAGAATACTCCCTGGACATATACCACCACTGATCCGAATCCTCCACCCAATTTCACCGTATACGAACCAGAGTTTGAATTCGCCTACACCGACACTTGGACAGTTGTAGCCTACTTTAATGAAACTGGATCAAAAATCAATGGGGTAAAAGCAGAGAATGGAAACCCTACAATTAAAAGAGGAGATTACATAGATGCCTATATAAACCTCGCCTGGGATGGAGAAGACCAACCGATGGCATTTGTAATGAATATGACTGATTCTAGCGGACAAATGATAAGCTTCGTTGGTCTCTGTTGCGAAAGATATGTAATAGGTAGTAGCCAAATACAGTTTACTATTCAGATACCTCATTTTGCTCAGCCTGGAGAGGCTAGGATAGATTGTAGCCTTTGGACAAATTGGCCATGGGAAAAGAATGCTAAGAGATACGGATCTGAAAAAATCGTAACAATTGAGATAACAGGATAAGATGAGGAGGATTTATTCCTCTGACCAGCTCCCCTTTTTTAGGGAAAAATTTAGGCCCTTAGCGAAAAGCTCTGGGCGTTTTTTTTATTTTAACTTATACAATCAAAATCAGCTGGGCTTGACAAAATTTATAATTTTATGGTATTATTTAAACAGCCCTTTGATAACTAATGATAAGGGTTTGGGGAGAAAGGAGTGGGCTGATGACTGAACGGCGAAACAAAAAAACAACAAAGGAGGTCGAAAAATATGGGTAGAATAGCAGCTTTCGTATTTGGGACTATTGGTCTTTCATTAGCAATACTACTGCCTTGCTATTATTTCTTTGGTTTAATGACAACAAAAGTAAAAGAAGTCGGTATCTTCCAAGAGGCTATAGGTTTTCTCTGGCAAGGATTTGCATTGATAGTCTTTGTGGTAGTTGTAATTGTCGGAACAATGATGGCTTTGATAGTCTTTGGCGGTGAGAAGAATGTGGTGCGATGACTGTGGCGACATAGTGACTATAGCAAAACCTCTGATAGTCGCATATCCAAGCAATAAGAATAAGAAAGCGACTGCTGACCTGATAGAACTGCTTCAGCAATATGGCTATGAAGTTCTAGAGATTCTTATCTGTCCTGACTGCTGGGATAAGTGCTACAAAAATAGCCGAAAGCGACAGGTGGCTTCAATGCTTAGAATATTGAAAGACGAATAAAAGCCCACCAAAAGAGAAAGGAGAAGGCACCTATTTTTTTCATCTTCGCACATTAACAAATTAAATTCATTCATATACAAAGCTGGCAAAAAACCCAGCTTTTCACGTTTTTATAGGTTTTAAAGTAATGATCTTTACAAAATCATTTTTTTCTTTTAGTATAAAGGCATGCTCTTTTAAAAAGATAAAAAGGAGGTGAAATGATTGAATTGGGAAAATTTAGCAAAATATTTCGTCCACGGAATTGCTTTCTCTCTACTCTTTACTATCTTAGCGATAGCCTGGGTTTTTATTCTACTAATACTAATTTCGCTGGGGTGGCTTATAGGATTTATAATCGGACTCGGAATACTAATACTTATCATCGGAGGTCTCAATAGTTTTTTGACAGATCTTCTATGGTTTCCAGTAATAACATCTTTCTGGAGCATCGTCGGTCATGGAATTCTCTTATTCATTGCTTTAGCGATAGCCAATGCCGTCTTTGTGTTAGCCCCGTCTTTAGTTTTTCCAGGGATAGCAACCCAAATAGTTACTTTCATTATCGGCTCTTTCGTAGACGGATTCGTTGCTAAAAAAATAGCTGGTTTGTGGGAAGAAGAGCCGGAAGGAGTGCCAGAGGCGATTGAGGAAAGATGGAAAGACCGAAATCTATAAATTTTTTAAATTGATAAAGCCTTAACTTAATTTTAAAGTTAAGGCTCTTTTTATACTAAAATTCCTTTTAATCCCCAAGGGAGGGCATCGATGATTTTTACTTTGACAAATTGGCCAACAAGATTAGTTTGTAGTTTGTAGTTTGTAGTTTGTAGTTTAACAGTTTTGTAAGTTCGAGTTTTTCCAAATAAGATATAATTTCCACCTTCTACATTCGACTTTCTACTTTCTACTAAAACTTCAACCTCTTTCCCAATATATTTTTTATTTTTCCCTAAGGCAGTTTCTTTTAAAATTTTGGTTAAAATTTTATATCTCCTTTCTTTTTCTTCTGGTAAAACATCGTCTTTCAATTTGGCTGCCGCCGTTCCGGGCCGAGGAGAATATTTAGCGATATATGCCATATCAAATTTAATTTCTTTAAATAATTTAACTGTGTTTTCAAATTGTTTTTTGGTTTCGCCGGGAAAACCAACAATAACGTCGGTTGAAATTGCAACTTCTTTTTCTGATTCCTTTCTATATTTTTTGAAAGCATTTCCATTTTTTTTAACCAAATTTTTATATTGTCCTATTGTGTAAGGCCTATTCATTCTCTTTAAAATTTCATCATCTCCAGATTGGACTGGCAAATTCAAATAAGGAGTGACCTTTTGGCATTTTGCCATAGTTTCAATTAATTCATCTGAAAATTTTTTGGGATGAGGACTAGTAAATCGAATCCAGAAAATTCCTGGGATATCGTTCACCATCTTTAAAAGTTTTGGAAAGTCTATTAAATGATTAATGGGGGATTGGTAATCATTAACATTCTGTCCCAAAAGCCAAATCTCTTTTGCTCCAGTTTCAATGGAAAATTTTATTTCTTTAAGCATATCCTCATGGGGACGGCAAATTAAAGGCCCTCGCGCATAAGGAACAATACAAAAAGAGCAAAAGTTATCACAGCCAGAAGATATTGGAATGAAGACAGAGAATTTTTTTGAGTATTTTGTTCTTTCTTTTAGATATTCAGCCTTGAATTTCTCAATAAATTTTTCATCTCTTGGATTTGGGTAATAGAAAAATTTTTTTTCCCTTACCCCGTAGCCAGTTTGCTGTACCTCGGGGTTCAAAAATTGTGGCCAATGAGACAGAACTTTTATTGAAAGAATGTAATCGAAATAATTTTTAAATTTTTTTAGATCAGAATTGGAGATACAACCAGTTAAGACAGTTTTTAATTTTTCATTTTTAATTTTTAATTTGGCAAACTCTCTGATTTTGCCATAAACCCTATCAACCGCCGACTGTCTAACCGAACACATATTAATCAAAATTAAATCAGCCTCATTTTCTTTTGAAGCAGGTTTTAAGCCCATTCTTTCAAAGGTTGCAGCAATTCTCTCTGAATCG
>Ga0315296_10002058_pt1 | contig 17294 bp, 15 predicted proteins | sample YL17G14_18_MG_FD_203921 | JGI IMG/M metagenome (GOLD analysis project Ga0315296, IMG submission 203921) | Sediment microbial communities from Yellowstone Lake, YNP, Wyoming, USA - YL17G14_18 | ecosystem: Environmental > Aquatic > Freshwater > Lake > Sediment | place: USA: Wyoming | collected... | reverse complement strand
GCATATACCGAGTGGCTTCTCTGACGCTTGCAAATGCAATGTTGTTTCAAGAGCTCATTTCGCAAAGAGAAGATCATGTAAGGCCATTGCGTAAGACTGTCGAGTCTTTGGACATTGTGGGCGAATTTAACCGACAATGGAAGTACATTGAGAACAATATCGATTTCGCACCGATCTTTAGAGTGGCCAGAGAAATTCTATTGGCGCTACCTTCATCCCCAGAAACAGATAAAGCACTGCGCAGGCTGGCTGAATCAGCCATCATAATCTCAAGGAATAGGGCTGCACTTCGTCACGACCTTATGGGTCGCATTTTTCATCGACTTTTAGCCGATGCTAAATTCTTTGGAGCATTCTATACAAAAATTCCAGCCGCGACACTGCTTCTAAAACTCGCCATTAGTGAGAACAATTGGACGGCCGTGAAATGGGCAGATCCTGATTCAATTGGTCAACTGCGTATAGCGGACCTTGCATGTGGCACAGGCACTCTACTTAAGGCTGCTATGGCAGCTGTCGTGGATAGACACATTGAGGAAGCAATTTCAAGTGGTGAGAGAGCTCATCCTGACAAAGTCCATAGAAACCTTGTTGAGAATGGTTTATGGGGTTTTGATGTTCTTTCATCTGCAGTGCATTTGGCGGCTTCAGCAATCGCAATGCATGATCCAAGAGTTACCGTTCGAAATATGCACCTTTATGCCTTGCCTCTTGGTGGCAGTTCTAGTAAGCTCGGAAGCATTGATTTCGCTAGGGGTAAGACCTTACATGTTCAGAAAACGTTGATTGGAGCATCTATAGGTCCAGAGGAAGCTATAACAAAGAGAAAGATGACAACAAGCCTGCCGTCACTTCATGTCTGCACCATGAATCCGCCCTTTACACGTAGCGTGTATGGCAATCTTTTATTCGGTGGAGTCAGCGAAGCTGAGCGAGGAGAACTTCAAGAAAGACTACGAGAGGTCCTTGATGAAAGCGAGCTTGAAGCCAACATCACTGCGGGGCTTGGGTCTGTCTTTGTGGCAATAGCCGATAGTGTGATGACTCAAGATGGTGTCCTAGCACTCGTTCTTCCGAAAGCAGTCTTGGCAGGCGTAACTTGGTCCCCTACGAGATTGATTTTCCAGAAGTATCATTTACGATATGTAATATGCAGTCATGAGCCCAACAACTGGAACTTTTCAGAGTCCACCAAGCTAAGCGAGGCGTTATTGGTGCTCGCAAAGGGAGAAATCGATGAATCAATCCCAACAAAGTTCATCAATCTTTGGAGTCAGCCAAAAAGTAGCGTAGAAGCCTTGGCTGTTGTACGAATAGTCCAACGAAAAACACCAGCAGACTTAACTGCAACCACTGGAACCTGTGAAATTCGAACTAATGGTAAAAAGTTCGGTGAATTGGCAAAACTCTCGCGCCAAGAGCTGAATTCAGTGTCATGGGCATTACCCGTATCATTTGCACAAACAGATCTCTGTCGCGCCGCTTATTATCTCTCACAAGGACAGATTTTCCTACCAAGACTCGGTCGAGTTGGTGCTCTCAAAACTATGAAACTCTCAGACGTAACAACACTTGGTCCAGACGGTCGAGATATCTATGATGGTTTTTCTCTGACAAATACCCCGACGTCTTATCCGGCATTTTGGGGATATGATGCAGAGACGCTGAGCCAGCTTACACAAGCTTCGAATCAATTCTTGAATCCTTTGACAGAGCCACTTCCAGGGCGTCATTTGCGTGATGCAAATCTACTGTGGAGCCGTTCTGGAACATTGATGCTACCCAAGGAACTAAGACTCACGACAAGTCGCGTCGTAGGGGTGGTTCTACCTGCTCCCGCGCTGTCCAACGTATGGTGGCCAACGAGATGGGTTTCTGAAGATGCTGTGCAGCGAACGGCTATGGAGCGACGCTTGGCACTCTGGTTTAACTCCACCTTAGGACTTTTCACGATGTTGATGCAGCGTCAAGAGACTGAGGGAGCTTGGGTGAAGTTCCCCAAGGCATGGTATGAACAGTTGCAAATTCTGGATTTGAATTCCTTGGACAGAAGTCGAATCGATGCTCTCGATGATCTCTGGACTCAAATTCATAATCGAGACCTATTGCCTTTCCCCCAAATGAGTAGTGACGTAACAAGAAAAATTGTTGATGACGCCTTCTCAAAGATACTTGGGATACCACCTCTCGACCAGTTACGTATCCTGCTATCCCGAGAACCAACAATATCAATGAAACCTCTAGAAGCGGCAGTGCAATAAACCACCACAAAATACATGAAAAGTGCTTAGAAACCACTGAGCGCGCTAGTAGTAATTGGTTACAAGAACAGTTAGAACTCTTCTAATTTGGGCCTCTTGACATTTTCATGAATCTTCTCAAAGAGCCCCGGTTGTTGAGTATGAATTGGCATTAGCTCTTTTGGATTGATGGTTTGGATCATTTCCCGAATCTCCTTTCCGTCGGCGTGCCCTGAACAATGAAAATGGTGTTTCTTCAAGCCAAAGAAGCCAATCCAATTGTTCAATCTTTGTTCATCGATCACCTGTTCTTCATTATGAGGTTCAGAGGTTGAGTGCACGTAAATACTTCCAGGGTTTGGATCGATATCAATTAGCTCATTCATGTCCCAAAAACTCAAGCAGACAAGAGCTTCTGCCTGATTCTTGTGTATCCAGTCTGCTTTAACAGCGTTGGCTACTTCCAAGAATTTTCGCTCCCAATCGTCATAGTCAGACTTTTCAAACCGACCAGTGTCTTTCCTATCGATGTAGATGAGAATGCTTTCGTCATTGATTTTGGGAATGCTTTTTTCGAGCTCAGGCACCTTCTGCAATTCCTCAAGCAAGTACGCATGCCTTTTCGAAATTACGATTTTTCTGTTATTTTCTTTCGCAAGGTTGTAGAAAGTCACGAATCGGTCAAGGTCCTTGTAAGCAAAATCAGCAACCACCAGATGCTCACATTTTGAAATAACATTGTGTGCGCCTTCCCCAACAAGTTTCTCAGATCCACTTTCCTCTTCATCGATTCTGGTTCCTTCGCACAGCATGACATCTACGCCCTCGCTTGCTGCTTCATCTACAAATTTCTGAGTCAGGTTTCCCCGAATACCATGCAGTCTCAAATCCCCTGTGTAAGCTAAATTTGTGTCGGAAGTGTGAATTATAAATGCCATTGCACCAGGCACAGAATGGTCAACGGCAAAAGGCCTTACCTCTATTGAACCAATCTTGAACGGTTTTTCTGTTTCTCGTATGTTGAAAATTCTAGGAGTCGCATCACATCGTCTATTAATTAAAGGGCGTTTCTTAAAATTGTACACCTCGGTTTCCAGGCTTCTACGCCCAGCCTCAAGCATCGCTTTGGCATAGCTTAGGCTTGTTTCAGAGCATGAAATCCGGATCCTTTCATCCAAAAGGGAGACATAAGCTGAATGATCCTGATGAATGTGAGAGAGCAATACCTCGTCAATGTAAGGTTCGCTGTGGGGCTTTTTTCCAACGAGACACAAAAGATCCTCCCTGTAAATCCCATCCATATAATGCAACAACTTTAATTCCAGAAGATCCTTCATTCCTACGCACGAATACCTCGGCTTAAGATATTCTTCGAAAAACATTCCATGCTTCGAAAAGCTCATCCCAAAATCCAAGAAAATCCTTGTATCCTTATCCTCCACAAGAATTCGATTTCCACCTATTTCATCAACTCCGCCATAAAATTTTATCCTAGTCAAATTTTCCATCTCCAATTCGTCGAAGTCTCATAAGATGGAATTTCAACGTCTCTGCCTCACTTTTTACGAATTTAAGATGACAGCGTTATATTATTCTTTGCCACGACGCTGATGGCGCATTTGGTTTGCTGTGCCATTTTCGTTCAGAAAAATTCTTTGCGCAAAACCGATACATCGGTTGAATAAGATTATTAAGAAATAGGCACCGTGTTCTTAGTTTGTGAGGATTGTATGAAAGAAGATATCAAGAAGCCCCATAGAATGCATCTTGTAAGCTTTCCTAATCTGAAGCAGATTTTGGATTTGCTCACTGTCAAATCAGTCATGACTCCTCGCGACAAATTTACTTGCTGCCAACCTGATCAGAATGTTACTGATGCAATAAAGCTATTGAGTGAGAATAATTTCAATGCAGCTCCTCTTGAAGAAGGAGAGATTAACCGTTATGTGGCATTGGAAAAGCTGGAGCAATGTGTTGGCCATTTCATGCATTGCGATGAAGTAGCCACTAAAATTACTGCACGCGACAGAATCACTGAAAACACGACTATTGAGAGGCTTATTGGAATTTTCGTCGAGAGAAAAGACCAGTGTCCGCTCTTTGTGGCTGAGGACAATTCAACCATAGGGCTAGTCACTTGCGCAGATTTGGACAAAATTGCTGTCAAGGTGTACTTCTTCATTTTAATATCTGCATTGGAATCGTTGTTGCTGGATGTGATTGGAAGAGATTACCAAAAATACAAAAGTTGTCTTCGAAATCCTAAGAGTGTAGAGATAAGACATGGAAACTGTGAAGGAGAACTAGTGGGGTTAGATGAATATCACTATCTAATGACCAAAGAGATTCTTGAAATTGTCTGGAAATCTGATATTAAAACTAAGGTTAATGTGAAAAATAAAGGGGATTTCGACAAGCTCATAAAGTTCAGAAACAAAGTCGCTCATGGAAATTATATCATAATCAAAGATGAAGACGTAAAACAACTGAAAGAAATGGATGAAAAAATTCGCGAATATATAAAGTCGCTCGAAGACAACAGACAGATTGAACCTCTAAAGACAAGAGCTCAATAGTCGTCTCGAAAAACCTTTCTCCACATTTCTGAATTGTCCTTATCGCACATGCGTTCTGTTTTTCCATAGGAACAGTCTCTACAGTTTCTTTCGCAATCAACATATTTCACAGCGTCTTTGTGTGGAAGAAAGGCCACCAGTCTAATTGTTGCCCTGCAACCAAACCTTTCACAAAGAATTGATTTCGACTCAATCCACTTCAATGTTCAATTCCCGTTTAAATAGATTTTTAGGGACCTCGTTTAAGCTTACCACTATTAAACATCACTGAGGAGACGTTGCTTGGATGCTGCCAATACTCAAGCTTGAATTTAGTTTGACTTAGCTGAGCATCTTTTCGAGTTCGATTGATTTTTGCCAGCGATCTTGGATTTCTTTATAAGAGAAATAGGGCTTCACTTTCTGGATCACTTTCCTAACTTCTTCCTCGGAAGCCCCAGCTGCTCCTCCGCGCTCTCGTATGTAGTGAATTGAAACGAGTAATTCAAGCTTATCCGATGACAGAATGTCGTCGCCTAGGAATGATTTTAACTTACTAATTCTAGCGATTTCTATACTGCTGAGGCCTTCATGAGGAAATTGCTTCAATTCTATTATCTCGTAGAGAGTTCTTGTCAAACTGGGGGAATACGGACCGTGAAGATACCAGTCGTAATCGAATCCCAACTTCACTCCAAATACCTGTAACAAATAGACTAGTTTCTGTAGGAGCTTTCGTTCTGTAAAGGTTTCCAATTTAGGGTCTATCCCAAGCATCTTTAGGCATCCGAGCAATTTTGCTTTAGAGGTCATTCTTAATCACGCTTGCAATCTGCTCTCTAAATAGCCTATATACTTCGAAGCCTTCTCTTGTCAAAACATATGTCGTCCTGGGTTTCCTATCAACGATCAATTTATGAACCTTTATGTACCCTTCCACTTCTAATGCTCTGAGATGACTCGCTAAGTTACCATCAGTTATGTTCAGATCCTTTCTTAATTCGCGAAATTCAGCGCCTGCATGCAAGTATAAAATCTTAAGAATCAAAATTCTATAGGGATGAAAAATCTTTGTCGGTATCCTCAGTATGCCAATGTCATCAGATCTGATCCAGTCTTTGAGTTTTTTTCTACCAAGTTGTTGTGTCACTATACACCACTCAGTTAGGTGGTTTTGCACATACATCAATGCATATGCATTGATGTCAACACAGACTAAAATGCTTTGCGCAAGTACTTTCTGATAGCATGTACTTGCAAATGCAAAGTCTTAAATAGCAGAATCGCTTTCTAAGGTAGGCTTTGGAGGTCAACAAAACGACCATGGACATAAAAGTCGCCGCAACGGGCATAGTTGCTCTGTGTTTGGCCTTATCGGCACTATTGTACCTTTCGAGCATGGCAAATTCATCCCTGCAAGGTCTTGGAGACAAGTTTTTCGGAGTAGCGATCGTTTTGATTGCTGTGGTCGTCCTTTTGGCCGTTGTCGGAGTGAAAGTGAGGTTTCCATGAAACGATTGGAGGTGAAAAAGCCAATGCAGTCAGGAATTGGACAGGAAGTCGAAGGCAAGTTCTACACTCTCGTCATCGACGGCAAAGAGTACCATGTGGAAAAGTCAGAGCTTACCGGTGCAGAAATCATGGACTTGGGCGGCATCCCTCATGAACTGGGTCTCCTTCTCATACTGGAGGACGGCACCCAAGTGCAGGTCAGGGCTGACGAAGTCATTGAACTTAAACCAGGCCGCCGCTTCAAAAAGGCACCACGATTCACGCGAGGGTGAAACTTGTTAGACTGGCGACTTCAAGAAATCGAACTGTTGCGCAAGAAGTATGGCCAACTGGAACACGGAGAGAACCTAGATTGGATTCTCTTCAAAGAATTTCCTTTGCCGCCTGGATGGAATAAGACTACGACGGAGCTATTGGTTATTATACCACCAGGTTACCCGATGACTCCTCCAGACAACTTCTACGTGCCAGTCGGCTTTCGCCTAGCCTCTGGAGCGACGCCAGCGAATTACAGTGAAGGCCAAAGTCCTCCTGGCCAGCAGTGGGGACAATTTTCCTATCATGTGAAGAAAGAGGACTGGAGTCCTAAAGCAGATATTCTGGAGGGTGACAATCTCCTGACGTTCTTGTTGGCTGTAGAGGGACGACTGAAAGAGGCTAACTAACTTGAACAAGCTTGTCATGACCAAGTCACAATGGGAAAAAACTAGTACCCACTTGTTGCAAAAGAGAGGAGAGCACTTTTGTTTCTTTTTGTGTGGGGTAGAAGAGTTTGATAACGGTGTCTCATTCTTTGTCCGAGAGGTCATTCCAATCCCAGATGCAGACGTACACCTAGCCAAAAGCAGAGGGCTTCAAATAAACCTAGAAGCATTGCTGCAGGTAACAAATCGGGCGAGAAAGGAACGACTAGCGCTCGTGGAAGCACACAGTCATCCATTGGAAACGTTAAACGTGCGCTTCAGTCCGACGGACTTAAAGGGCTTGAAAGAGTTCGTGCCCTACATTCTCGAAGATCTGCCGGGCAAGCCTTATGCTGCTACCGTATGGGGCGCAAAATCTGTTTATGGGTTCTGCTGGACTCCCTCAGGGAAACAATACACTCTCTCAGAAGTGCGGGTTATCGGAGAAAGCCTCATTCGGATGACCACCTCTGGACTGAAACAAGCAGGAAATGAAAAACTCGATGGAGACAAAAGAGCCTCAAGACAGGTGCTTATGATTGGACGCCAAGGACAAGAATATGTCAAGCAAAACACAGTAGCCATAGTTGGCCTCGGAGGAATCGGCTCTCAGATTGCGCAGATGCTGGCGTACTTGGGCGTTAGGAACTTTCTGCTGGTGGATTTTGATAAGGTGGACGTGACTAGCTTAAATAGGCTCGTCGGCGCTGAGCCTAGAGATGTTGGGAAGTCCAAGGTCGACGTAGCAGAGAGGATGATTAAACAGATCTCCGACAGAGGTTCAGTCACTATCCAAAAATTCAAATGCAACCTTCGTGATCGGAGCGTTTTAGATGCCTTAAAGAAAGTGGACGTTGTTTTTGGGTGTGTAGATAAGGATGGCCCGCGTCTAGTCCTTAACGAACTTTCGCTTGCCTATGTGATCCCGTATATCGACTGCGCTTTTGGAATTAACACAGAAAAGGGGGTAATCAAAGAAGCGGGTGGCCGTGTCATCTTAATCATGCCCGATGGGCCATGTTTGCTCTGCTGCAAAGAGATCAACATCAAAGACGCCTCCGATGATCTAGCATCACACGAGGAATCAGAAGTTGGAAAAAAACAAGGCTACGTTACTGGAGCGGACATCCCGTCACCTTCTGTGGTGTCCCTGAATGGAACAATTGCCTCCCTGGCTGCCACAGAATTCTTAGCTCTTGTAACAGGATTCAAGCCCATTCGAACCTATACATTCTACGATATGTTAGAGCAAAGCGTGGTGAAGCGTTTAGTTAAGCCCGACACGAAATGCATTGCGTGTTCGTTAAAAGGGTCTGGAAACAAGGCAAATATTGAACGCTATGCCCAAACACACATCCCGAAGGATATTCCAAAACCCAAGCAGCAGGTGTAAACAAAACTGTTCGCTAAGAAGATAATTTTGCTTTTCACCTTTTTGATTCTTGTGTCAAACATGTTACCAGATTCGCAAGCCATACAAGACAATGACTTAGAAAGCGTGCATTTTAAGGTAACGTTCACCGAGCCTGCAAACATGACTATCATAGACAGAGTCCGAAATCTGCTTCCTATTCTAGACGAGGCATATGAGTCCCTTCTCGAATGGACTCAATTCGTCCCTTATAATGGAGAGAGAATAGAGATAAAGTATGACAGGTCGTTCTTCACTAGCAAACCTGAAAAAATCATCGGATGGTCTGGCAACCCAATTCACATCAAGCCCTACCCGAGTGGAGTCATGACAGATGATTTGTATATTTACTTTCATGAGTTGACCCATGATTTCACACCGACCAGTTTATGGAACATCTGGAAGAGTAGTGTTCCATCCTTAATCGAGGGTTCAGCTGACTTAGGCGCTATATTTCTATACAGTCATTTCGATAGAACGCTTCAGGATCATGGCGAGTTCCTTCAAAAGACATTTTTGTTGGAGCTGAAGCATTACGAAACAAGCGGAAACCCTTTTGAGCAGGTTAAGTGGTCGGAAGACCATCCTGACGGCGAATATCCAAGTGATCGTTTGACAGCTGGAATCCTAACAGCAATCGGGCTTAGATATGGGTTTCAAACTTACACGAAATTATTTGAGTTAGCGCAAAACGAGACTGGAGGATTAATTTTTGATGGTGCTCAAACTTTCGAGGCGAAAATGAATTTCCTAGTCTACTTTTTATCGCTAACCTTCAATTGCGACTTTACGGAACTTTTCACATTCTGGACATTCCCTTTAAGTGTTGACTCGGATAGGGACGGTTTAAGTGATGCCGCAGAAATTTCCTCAATGTTGCCAATCAGCGACTTCGATGAAGATGGGTTGAATGACAAACAAGAACTCGACACAAAAACCAACCCTGATAATCCTGATACGGATGGAGATAGATTGACGGACGGGAAAGAAATCGAAATTGGAACTAATCCACTGGCAAAAGATTCAGATGAAGATGATGTAAATGACTACGATGAGATTCTGCTATTTCAAACTAATCCATTAAGAAAAGACACCGACAATGATTGGTGGAGTGACAATCGTGAGACTTCGATGGTAAGATGGACAGACGAACATGTTTCCTGGTTACTGCCACTGGTCAAAAATATGCCCAGTAACTGGTGGTCTCCGAATGCCGTTCTGGTTTTGGCATTTCTACTCGTTGTTGTAGTAGTCCTTAGGAGACGACTACCCTGAATGCTATTGGATTAAACACAGAAGCGGAAAAGGTCTCAACGAGAACACTGATGAGTAACGCTAGGCGGGAAGCACTGTGCATATGAGCATGCAGAAGTCTATATCCGCATACTTATTAACGTATTTTTTAGTCTCTCTTCTTCTTTCCATATCTATCTTTGCGAGACTTCTACTAGTCTCTACGCCAGTAACAAATGCAGAATGGTTCAATCTTATTCTATATGATCTTTATTACTATGTCATGCCAGCAATAGCCGCTACCTTTCTAATACTAATGTGGTGCAAACAAAAATCCAAAAGACAACAGAAAAATCCAAAACACTCAGAAGTTCTTCTCCCGGTTCTCGCTATCGCACTTTTATCTTTCAATGCCCTTTTGTATGGATATCTAGATCTCTTTCCGATACCTTCGCCGTTGAAATATGCTGCTTTCTCAGCGTTAGCTCCTTTAATGCTTTGTTTCTATATTAAATGGCGGAAACCGCAAAATACGTATCTTGACAGGAAAGTTGCCGCAGCGTTAATAATCATCATTATAATCATGCCATATGCTTCCGCGTTTGCCTCTTTCGATCATATTTTATCAACTGTACGTGAGATAAATGGCAATTCTGGTAGAATTGCCTATGTCTCAGGATACGTGCTTTATACCACGATGTCAATTTGGCAAAACAACGAATATGTTACGCTCCATAGAGCCCAGAATGATTTCTGGAAGTATCTCATGCTGGGTGTAGGTGGTTGTGGCGAAATGGCGATAGTTTCGAAGCAATTTTTCGACCGGCTGGGCGTAGAATCTAGGATAATCGCGTTTCCGGGCGAAGATCACTCATTCGTTGAAGCCAAGCTAAATGGCACTTGGATGGTTGCAGATACTGGTTACTATGGTTCGGAACTTTTGACTAGAGAAGAGAGAGGGCTGAAAAGAATTGAAGAATTCGGTGGTCTATCATACGTGATTGCATACGAAGATAACATGTTCGTGGAGCTGACACAGTACTATGTGCCGACAGACACCGTGATAGTAAGAGTCACATACGGTAGTGAACCTTTGGCCAATGCTGAAATCCTTCTTAAACACATTTTCTTAGGAAGAGAGACTCGCTTGCCAGACCAAGAGCATACGTTCTATTCTGATGGCAACGGCACGGTTGAATTGCATATAGGGTCAATGACCTACAACGAAAAAGCAGGGTCAGTCGAGCCATATTATTGGATTTACGTGAACGGTCTAAACACAGGTCATAATGTGACCAGCACAGGATCCGGAAAGGCGCACTATATAGAAATTGATGTGTTAAAACTATTGAAATGATATTTATTTATGACGAAATTCAAGTTGCCTGTTTTAGGTTTTCGTGGTAGCCAGGATAAATTCCAACCTTACAAAACATATGCAGTCATAATTCACTGCCAAATTGGGCTGACGTCCTTCCCCAGCGCAGATTTGTTGGTGGAAATTGGTCACGCCCTTCGAATGTATAGATTTTTTTGTTAAAGGCTTCAATTCAGACCCATTAGGATTATAAGCCTACTTCAATACGTAGACCCATTTGCCATCTTTTCTAAACCTTCTTAGATCGCCCCCTTTGGTTATCAATGTCAACGTTCCCGAAAGCGTCCCCTTTGTGAAATATGAAGCATTCGCTTCTAACACTTCCTTAATTTCAACCATGGATCGAGGGAGCTTCCCCCATCTAGTTTGCAGAAGCGCCCTGATTGCATCCGCACACCCTAATCCTGGTGGTAGTGCAGGAAAGTCTTCACTGTTTGTCTGAGATGTTGTTTTGTCTTCGCTCGACGAAAATAACTTGTCTAAGAGATTTTCGAGTTCTTCCAATGATTCTGATTCAATAGTGATTTCTCCTCCCCGCCATCTGCCTTTCCATGTGAATTTCACTTAGACACCAAATATAGACTTAGTCTATAAGTTGTCTATATACGCTTTTTTAATCATTCGAGCATCTCGAAAAGAGGAGGCGAAGAATTGTTATTTTTTAAATGTTACTGTTAATAGACCTTCCATGAAGATCAGGACTTTATCGGGAATATGTATAAACATAGCCAATTCCAGTTCTTCGAGGCTCCTACTTTTTGACAAGCCAGTTCGAGTCATTGAACTGACGAAGGATGAGTCGTTCCGGGTAGGAGCTTTACTAAATGGCGGCATGAATGCAAACGGGAAAGTGGTGATCGGCACCGAAGGGCAGATGAAAAACGAAATACTCGCAGAGCCTGATTACCCAGAAATCTTGGCTGATGTTGAGACAGAAGCAAAAAGATTCATGGAAGAGCACCATTTCACAGGCCATGACTTCGCTCATGTATTAAGAGTCCAAAAGTTATGCAAAGCTATAGGTGGGGAGGAGAATGCCGACATGCTAGTCTTATTAGCATCTGCGCTGTTGCATGACCTTGGGAGGGACCACGAGAGGAAAAATCCAGCTATTGACCATGCAAAGAAGTCTGCTGAGATTGCAAAAGAGATTCTTTGTAAGGTCGGTTTTCCAGAAGAAAAGATTCCTCCAACAGTCTATGCGATAACAGTTCATCGGTTTAGCAAAGGAGTAACCCCAAGTACACTAGAGGCGAAAATTCTTCAAGACGCCGATAGAATTGATATTTCGGGAGCAGTTGGGATAGCCACTACATTTGCTTTTGGCGGGGTTCACAATTCGAAAATGTATGACCAAGATGATCCGCTTGCTGAGAAAAGGGATCTGGATGATAATAGTTACGTACTAGATCATTTCTATACTAAATTGCTAAATCTCCCTGAAACTATGCATACAAAGACAGGAAGAGAAATAGCAGACAGAAGAAGAGAATTCATGCAACACTTTCTTGAAGAATTTAAGACAGAGATAGAAGGTAGCAAATGAGTTTCATGCTACCCAACAAGCTCGAAGACTATGACCAACACAATACTTGCAAGAAGGAATGCCGCGATCTGCCACCCTATTTTAATGCTTTCAATTCGTTCAAGTCGACCTTTTGCAGAGTAATAGACCAGATATGGCATAGGGATTAGAAATGCGCCCGATACAAGAATCAAAGAAATCCATGATGCAGCCTTTTGTGAGATAATTCCCTTCAAGAACACTGCCAGAGGCCAAGCAACAAAAGAAAGGTAAATCGCTAAAAGAGCGAAAAGGCAGATGACCACCATCGAAGCGGCAAGTCTGCCCATAAAAAGGGCTTGACTCTCTCTTTGTTTTATCTCTTTATATCTGCGTTGCAAGTCCTCCTTATCGACTACAGAAGTTCGTATTTCTTCAAGGCACAAGTAGGCATCAGCAAAAATCCCTTTCGCGCCAAGGTTTTCGATATTTCCCACTACATCAGCCAACGAAATCAGCGAAAGGGCGGCAGCCCATGACACGGTCTCAGAGGCCCCCCATTTCCATCCTCCATCATCTGATTGATTTCTTTTTATCCACCTCACAATATGCCAGACTTCTGGATCAAGTGGATGAAGACCACTTGCAAGAAATGTGTGAAGTATTTCAGGAGTATAATACCTAATGGGGAATAGCCCGCGTGAAGTTACATATGAATCTGCTTCCCAAGGTTCTTTTTGGATATACTCCTTTAGAAGACTGATACTTTGCTTAATCACGGCCGAATATTTCTTTTGATCAGTTTCCAAAAGTAGAAGAGCGCCCAATGCAACATTGAAAGGACTACTGTGCCATGTTTTAGCCTTAAGCCCATTATATATGAATTCGATTGCCTGAGCGATGTATTTCGAATACTCGTCCTTGTCAACCAACTCAAGAGTTTTTACAGCAAAATAAGTGAAGTAAGGATAACTGCCCTCACCTTTCCTGTAGCCCCATCCATTGTCGCTGTTTCTTTCACGCACTAGGTATTCCGCTGCCCTTGAAAGAACCGGATCATCTGGGCTAACGCCACTTTCTATCAAAGCTATCGCTACTCTTCCAGTTGAATGGACGTTGGCATTGTTGTTCATATCCTTCCATGGTGGGCCTTTCTTAAGGAGGTACTCTTTGATACTTTGAAGCCGCTGAGGGTCAACTTTGTAATCGCTAATAACCTTCTCTAATCGTGTCCATAATTGAAGAACGTAAGCAGTAGGAGCATCGGTGGATTTAGTGCCTTTTGCCATACCGCTAATTCCTCCGTCTGAATTCTGGCATTCTTCAAGAAAACTCAAGGCTTTGAAAATGTCCGGGAAGACTCCTTCGAGAATAAGTGATTGGATGTCTTCCGTTTTCATGATCATGCCACCGAAATTCCAGAGTATATCAAGCTTTAGAGCAAAGAAATATTAGAAATTATGCCATCAGTATTTGCTTCTATTCTTCAAGGCGATGTCACTGTAAGAGCCTTCCAGCCGGTCTTTATTTTTGATCTCAAGTTTTATCGTTAAATCCTCAAAGATTTCATTATCCTTGACGAAATCTTTGCTCTTTCTCTCGAACTCGACAAACGTTCCCAGATTCTCAACAGTGTCCAAGTGTATTTGCGTCTCTTCATAGACGTAAATCTCTCTTCTCTTATCTATGACAACCTTTTTTCCAAGAACCTTCTCAAAAAACGACCTGAACAATTCCTGTTCTGAGATTTTGAGTACCAGTGCTTTGCTTCTTTTTGGACCAAGGATATCCTCTCTTTCGTAATAGATTAATGTTGCTTTCTCTTCTCCCTTAACCATCCTTAACTTTAACCTGCCCTGAGGAACGTTGAAAAAGGTGTCAATCTGATGAAATGTTCCAACAAAATGAGCATTCAGAGCTTTAAGCTTCTTTCTCACAGCCTCTAGAGACTCAACCCTTGCTTTGATTTCGAGTAACTGATGCTCCAATCTATCTTCGCCTACTGGTTTCCAGCTAATATGGTTCCATTAGTGGGCTTTAGCCTTTTCCAAGTCAACAAGATGTCGTATAAATGTTGTTACATGCATGAAATTTTTACTAGTAAATTGGTGCTCAAATCCCTTCCCCGGCGCTCTTTAGGATGTTTTTGAGGTTGTTTTAGGAAAAGGAGCCTATTTCATGGTCTTTTCTAAACAGAGCTTAACGAGGTTGAAATTTGCAGATGAGTTTACTGGTAAACGGGCCTTCGGAAGGCCAACGTTGGTGGCTGCTTCACTTAACGCTTGACGCGCTTGACATAGATGATTGTTGCGACCGTTGCGGCCCCTACAGCGGCTAGCGCCAGACCTACGTAAACAGTTAGGAGACCATTCTCCCCCTGCGCGTGCTCATCGGCTATTTTAACCAGCCAGAAATCTGAGCTGCCAACACTGTCGGCGCGGGCGTTGCCTGCTACCACGTATCCTTCATCACTCGTTTGAACCACAGAAGAGGCACTTTCACCACCGCTTCCTCCGTATGGTTTGCTCCACTGCATGTTTCCACTCGGATCAGTTTTAACCAACCAAACATTGGATTGACCAGTACCGGAGGAACTAGGTTGACCTGCACCATAGGAATAGGTGTAGCCAATCAGCGCGTATCCTCCGTCACTCGTCTGGATCACACTGCTTGCACCATCATTTCCTGTTCCTCCATACACTCGGCTCCACAGCATGTCTCCGCTCGAATCAGTCTTAACAAACCAGAAATCTTCGTTGGGAGGGACGCCAGCATAGGACACGGTGCCACCCACCAATGCGTACCCTCCGTCTTTCGTCTGAACCACTGAAGAAGGAGCTTCTGTACTTGCTCCTCCATATGTTTTGTTCCACTGCAAGTTTCCACTCGAATCGGTCTTGACCAACCAGAAATCGTGGTCGCCAGCGCCATAAGAGCTCGTAGAGCCTGTAAACGCGTACCCTCCGTCGCTGGTCTGAACAAGGGAGCGAGCCTCTTCATAGTTTGTTCCTCCATACGTTCTGCTCCACTGTGTGTTTCCAGCTGAATCGGTCTTAACCAACCAGGCATCATAGCTGCCAGCGCCAGAGGAGTTGGTGAGTCCTGCTACCGCGTATCCTGCATCACTCGTCTGAACAACAGAATAAGCTACGTCCGTGTCTGCTCCTCCGTATGTCTTGTTCCACACCATGGCTCCGCTTGAGTCAGTTTTAACCAGCCAAAAATCCTCGCGGCCAGCGCCAAATGAGTTAGTGATTCCGGCTAGTGCGTATCCTCCGTCGCTGGTCTGGACAACAGACTCGGCATAGTCGCCGTCTATCCCTCCGTACGCTTTATTCCACTGCGTGTAACCTGCTGAATCCGTTTTGACTAACCATGAATCAACGCCGCCAGCGCCATACGAGTAGGTGTAACCTGCTATTGCGTATCCTCCGTCTTTTGTTTGAATCACCCATTCAGCGGAGTCGTCGTTTGTTCCTCCGTATGTTTGGCTCCATTCGGTTGGAGGCGACTCTAAGGATTCCGCTGACTGAACGTGAAAAGCATAGAGAACAACAAATCCAATGAGAACTAATGCAAACACTATTGCGAATTTTTCAAAAGGTTTGCTTTTCATGTTTACCATAAGGTATAAGCGCGAGCTTCGTCTTAAATATTACGACATTAGAATCTAATCTAGACATTCAGGGCAACGGTTGTTCGTAGCCCGGGATAGCTTTAAACTCTCTGTTCAAACTTTTACCAATAATAGCGTTTTGCAAACCAAAAAGCAATCTATTCGCGACTAGAACAGCTAGGTTTTGCTAGCGTTTTCGCTACACAATCAAGAGCTCAGGAATCATCTGCGTCCATGCTAAGTTGTTTTAGCGCTTGCGAATACCCAAGTCACTTTTTCATAATTCGATTTTATTCTGAGGATACGGTCTTTAGGCCACGTTTTATCCCAGCTTAGTCCTAGGTCCTCATCTACCAAGATGACTGAGATTTCAGTGCGCCACGGCCCTCTTTTCCATGATAGAGGTTACACTGCAGATTCTCTCTGGTGCACTGCAGTCACTACATTTTCCGGTCTTTGCACAGGGTGCTGCAAACCCTTTGGTTCTTGCATGAAAAGGTGCAATGAGATTCTTTACGCGATAGAGAGCTTCGTCAACGTCTTTCACGATTTTGTTCTTACCCACGATGATGAAAATCTTCCTTGGACCAAAAATCATTGAGGCAACCCTATTTCCAACAGCATCAATGTTGACCAGTTTTCCGTCCTTGGTAACAGCGTTGGCTCCACACACAAACACGTCGCAGGAAAAGATTTGCCTTGAGATGTTATCGCGAACCACGGTCTTTGCATGGTCGGTAGTCAGCTCTCTTGAGAATGGGTTCAAAACCCTGATTCGTTTCTTTTCCAACTCTTCTATGATTCCAATCTGGCGGACTGTGACCGAGTCCCCGATGCCTACAATCGTATTCTTTGAAATCGAACCCGAAACAATCTTCTTTGCTGCATCACTGTTTTCTGCAAATCTGGCTTCAAAATTGTTTGCCAGAAGATTCCTTAATGCTACTTCTATTTGAGCGTCCAACTCTCCACACGACCATGCATACTATTATCATCACTCCGCGCGCACTATTTCCACTGTCTCTTAACCCACTCTTCTACACCGATTTCTTTCATTTCCTGAAGTCTTTTCTTTTTAGAGCTGTTGAAGACGTTCGAGAACTTGCCATTTTCATCCCAGTTTGCGCATGGAAAATCGGAACATTCAAAACAGAACTCGACC
>Ga0315296_10002057_pt1 | contig 17301 bp, 15 predicted proteins | sample YL17G14_18_MG_FD_203921 | JGI IMG/M metagenome (GOLD analysis project Ga0315296, IMG submission 203921) | Sediment microbial communities from Yellowstone Lake, YNP, Wyoming, USA - YL17G14_18 | ecosystem: Environmental > Aquatic > Freshwater > Lake > Sediment | place: USA: Wyoming | collected... | reverse complement strand
TGTGGCCGTGGCTTAGCAGCACCGCGTCCACGGTGCGATCCTCTCTTCCTCTGCCCATTTGCCTGAGGTAGTCTGTTCTGTAGACTCCGGGTATGTCGGGTAGGAGGCCTGTGGTGAAGAAGTCTCCCAGGCCGTTGCATTTTCTGGGGCCGAGGAACTCGCTGAAGTAGAGGCCGCTCTGTTTGAAGCTCATGCCGAAGTCGAGGAGGACCCGGGTGTCGCGGTCCTGGAGGAGGATCTTGTTTCCGCCGATCTCGCCGACGCCGCCGTAGAAGGTGAGTGAAGTCAACTTGAAGTGTATTTACACGATGGTTTATGTAAAATGTGTGGTAGTTAGACGTTCAGTTTAGTGGGGTGCTGGTGACTGTTTTATCCATGTAACATATTCTATAATGGAGTGGGATGGGTCGCGGGGCTTATGCATCAAGTCTTAGGCGCAACAGCCATTTCTATTACTTTTGAAACGCCCCCTTCTTTTACGACTTGATAAATATTATCTACGAAACTCTCCAGCTCCTGCTCGTGCGATACCATGATGACCTGCTCACATCCTAGCTCACTTAATATATCCTTCAGTTTGAACAGCTGCTCTCGGCTGAAGCCGTCAGTAGGTTCGTCGAGGATCAAGAGGTTGCTGCGCATAGCAGTACAGTACCTTTTGACCAAAACATTCAACGCAAGGCGATACGCAAGGGCTACTGAGGTCCTTTCCCCTCCGCTGAGGCTGTTCACATCAAGCTCATATCCGTTCTGCTCAACCAAGGGCGTAAAGTCAGTGTCAACGCGAACCTCGATGTCCCCAGTTTCGATCAGTGCCGTGAACCACTTCCGGAAGAGCTTATCGAAGTCCTGGTTTATACTTACCAGAGCCTGACGTTCAATTGCCTCAAGAGTGGGCGCGAAGTAATCGCTTATCCATAATAGGAACTGTTCAAGCGTGTCTTGCTTGAACTTGTCCTCTCGAAGGTTGTCCACCTCTTCCTCCTTTTCATGGACCCCCTGCTCAAGCATCTCAATCTCTTTTCTCTTGGCGGCGGCGCCTTCGCTGTACGTACTTTTGTCGCTCTCTAATCGTTTCTTCTCCTCGTTGGCGACTCGAAGGTCTTCGATGACCCTTTTGCGATCCTCGTATTCCCGCTCGGTATGAGAGATTTGTCCCTTAATATCATGCAATTGTCTCTCTAGCTGTTTTTCTTGACCAGTCGCATCGTTGAGGCTTTGTTCAACTCGTGGTTTTGTCTCCACTTTTCCTTTTGCCTCGGTGTACTTCGCCTCAACCTTCTGACGTTCAAGATCTTGAATGCTAGTTTTCAGAGCTGTATACCGATTAACGCTCTCCTCAAGAGAATCAAGGCCCTTCTCTACCTCACACAGCCGCGACCGCTCCTCTCCGGCGAAACTTCCCTCCTGTAGGCTCTTTACGTCATTCTCTAGGGCCTGCTTCTGCTCGGCTAATCGATCTTGGGTGGTTAGTAGGGTTTTCTCGGTTTCCTTTAGTGCAGCAAGCCGTTTTTTTTGCTTCTCCAGTTCGACTCGTTTTCTTTTCAGCGACTCTTCCTTCTTCTCTAGCGGAGTGACCTCCTCCAGAAGCTCGAGGTGAGAGGTCTCTAACCCGTCGACGATCTTCCGCAGATTAGAAATCTCCTCAGCGTACTCCCTCTCAACCTTCTGGTAGTGTTCCTGGGTCAGCAGTTGTTTGCATCGTGGACATGGCGCACCCAACCCAATCTTCTCTACGCTGCTCCATTCTCTACGCTTCTTAGAGAGCTCCTTCTCGCTGCCTTCTTTTTCCGTGGTGGTGGAGGCGAGTCTTTGTTTTAACTCCGTTATACGCTGTGAGATTTGATCGAGGCCTTCGACCTCTATCTCATCATCATTCACCTGCTGCTCAAGCTCATTTATGCCTTCGATGGCTTTCTGCATCTCCGCTACTTCATCTTCTAAAGCTTTCAGATCCTTAGTTTGTTTAGCGACGCTCCTCTGAAGGAGTACCATTTCCTTCTCGATGGATTTCTGCAGCTCACCTTTCTCCTTGGCTAGATCTCCATGCCTCTCAACCGGTCCCTCGAGACCTTCAAGCTCCTCTTTCTCATCCTGATACCGTTCATATAGAGGAGTCAGGGTTTCCAGTAGCTTCACCGCACCTTCGGCGGATGAGAGATCTTGCTTCAACTCCCCGATTCGGTGACGCGTCTCTTTAATCAGCCCCTCTGTTGACTTCTCCTGTTCACGAAGATGTGGAAGAGAGGATTGAAGCTGAGCTACCTGAATCCTCTCCTCATCAAGGGCTAAAATGCTTGCCTCAATTTCCCCGATTTTGTAATTTACTTCTCTAAGTAACGACTCGCTGGTTACTAGATTCTGCTCACATTGTTTGAGCGAATGCCTATCCTCAGCTAAATTTTCCTCCTTTTCCCCGAGTGAATCTGTGCGTTCCCTGAGCACCCTGATCTCGGGTCTTAGCCAATCTACGAAGATGGAGGTGTTTTTCGCGGCGTGGCTGTACTCCTCGATGCGGAATGCTTTACGGAGGGTTTCAAGCCTACGCTCAGGTTTCTGTGTTATGACCTCCTTCATAGTTTCCTGAGGCGTGAAGACGGCATACCTGTAGATGACGCTCCCTGCTCTGGGGTCCTGTGGCTCGTTGAAGTTGAGGATCTGAAGAACACGTGTCTTCATCTCGGCTGGCTTATACTCTGTCCTGACTCCGTTCTCGACGATGTAGCAACTGTCCTGTACAGCTGTGCCTCGGCGCCTCACTAGCGACCTGTAGACTTGGTAGGGTTTCCCATCGACCTCGAACTCCAGTAACACGGATCCCGTCTTTTCACCAGCCCTGAGGAGATATTTTCCATCCTGATCTCCCAGACCGAAGAGTGCAAACTCCACTGCTGAAGTAATGGTTGACTTCCCTGAGCCCACGTCTCCTTTGAATAGGGAGGGCCCTTTGCGGAACTCTATCGCCGGATGCTCACTGTAGCTCCTTATGTTGTTGAGGGTAATGCGATTGAGGATCATTCTAGTTCCTCCAGTTTAAGAACTTTCAAAGTCTCTTGGAGTACCCTGTTCTCGAATTCCCTCTTCTTCTCATCTTGGAGCGGTTCTGCCTTGAGTACCGAAAGGAGTTGGCGTGCCAACTCGGTGCCTTTCTGCTCCGTAAGTCTCTCCTTCAACACTTTCTGGACCCTAGGAGGTAGTGTCGAGTCGACCTTGAAGGAGGAGACAACCTCGTTCAGTAATCTGCGCTCAATCTCCTCTACGCTTTCACCGGGTAATGTTACGGATGTGGCTGCCTCAGTGGTAAGAGCTACCCTGTTTATGAATACGTAGGTAGCACCTTTCTCCACTAGCAGGTCTCTAACCTGCGTGAAGTCGATGTCTCCTACCCTACCGCTTGAGAGAGTTCCCCGAACCCTGATCAAGACGATATTCCCCGAAGCATCGATTTTGGTCGTCAGGTCAAGTAGGTGTTTCTCCACCTGCTTTGCGGTCTTTCCTTCTCCGTCAAGCTCCTTATAGATTACTTCTGAAACCATTATCTCGATGAATTTGCTAGTTTTAACTAATTCACCGTCGAAGTCTACAACGTAGAAGCCACGCCGCTCGCCTCTAGCTGTGTCTTCTAGGTCAGTGAAGGTAGCGCCGAATAGTGGACCAGGGTAAGCTATTACTCCATAGCCCTTGACATTCTCCCAGACCCTCTTGTGAATGTGTCCACCAGCGTAGTAGTTGAATCCTGGGGGTAAATAGGATAAAGGTACGCTTTCCATCGACGCGGTTGATATAGGCTTTAACTCATTTACCGCGCTGTGGAAGACGAATATTTTAAAGCCATCCTCATCTTGGAGGCTATTTATATCTAATGCCTCGAAGTACTCCTTCTCAAGGGACCCACTTCTTCCCGATAGACCAACGATCTTGGCGCCTGTATCATCATCGCAGAGAAACTGCAGTCTGATATGGTCTTCGATAGCTTCAGCTTGTACGACCTTCTTGAAGAGGCCGGCTGAGCTGAGTATATCCACTATAGAGACGACGTTGGGGCTGTAATCGTGGGACCCATACACCATGTAGATCTCTATGCCCTTTTCCCGTATCTCCCTGAACTTCTCTACCACCGTCTTCACTAGGCCAAGGTCAGGGATGTTGACGTGAAACAGGTCTCCGGATATGATTATGAAGTTGACCTTCTCCTTTACGCTTAGATCTAAGGCTCTGTTGAATGCTTCGAGGTTCAGCTCCTTCAGCTTAGCGTCACGCCATGCTCCTAGGTGGCAATCGGCTAAGTGGGCAAACCTAAACATGTTCTCTATCCTCCATCTCACCCGACAAAACCGATCTTTACTTTGGGTTTGGTATCGTTGAATCTTTTGATGAAATCCTCGAACAGGGGGATTTGCACGGGGACCGCGAACTTCGTGAAGTTGCTACTAACTATGGCTTCACCAACATCAAGGCTAGCTATTGCCCTGTCATCCTCTTTGAGGTCTTGGGCAGCGCTGTTGATAATCGCCTCCCGTTCTGGCGCCAGCTCGTTGCCCAAGATGACTTTTGTATTCATGTTGGCGAGTACCGTCCGGGGTATAATGCTTGTGAGTTGTGTAATCGCCGTCAAGCCGATCTGGAACTTCCTTCCCTCACGTGCTATATCGCTGTAAATATTGGAGCCAGACGTGAGAGCCTCCGCGCTGAGCACCCTAGGTGCCTCCTCGACGATGATTGATACCACCGGCTTTTCCTCTAAAACACCTTCCTGCTTGAAGCCTCTATACCTGTATAAGATCTCATGCATAACGATGCTCCCTACTAAGAGCTCCACCTGATCAGTGAACATGGATGTGTCTATGATCACCTTTTTACCCGATTCAAGTGCGTTCAGAATGTCATTCAGAGTTGATTCGCCAATGGTGTCGCTAAACGTTTGCATTCGGCATTGAATATTTCCATCTTCATCCACGTAGAGGCCTAGCGTTGTCTCAATCTTTCTTTGGAGAACTGCAAGGGTCTTAGGGTCGACATGAGGTAGATCTCGCCCCTTCGCAATCGCTATCAGCCAATCATCATGGTAATTATTTTGCGCTACTGTCATAGCCTCGGTCTGGGCATCCGTGAAGGCGACGATTCCTCTAAAATGCCAAGGCTTTACAAGCCTCAAGTTAAAAATAGGTGTGAACGAGCCTGTAAACTGTTTCGGCGTATAATAAAGTAGATTCTGCTTTGATGAAGGATGATCTTTCAGCCCTTTTCCGTGTCGACCATAGTACTCATCGTGGGGGTCGAGGATTAAAATACCCAAGTTAAAGTTATCCAGAATACTCCAGACCATCACTTTGACGAGATTGCTCTTCCCTCGACCGGTGGTCGCCGGAATTAGAACATGATGGGTGAAGACCTTTTTCCCGTCTAGGAAGGCTTCGACGTCGAGGACCTTTGAGCCACTGCGCACGTTTCCTAGGAACATAGGATTATCGGGTTTAGTAACGAAGGAAAGGTCTGATTCTGTGATATGCCTGACATCCCTCATGAACTTGGGGAGTGTTTTAGGCACCCTTGCGTTTCCAGCCTTAACGTTCAAGATCGCCTTTACTTCAGCGAGAATGTAGTTTCTAAGGGTGGGGTCCATAAAGTCAAGATCCGCTGCAAAGCCCTCCACTTTCATCCCTGAAACCATCTCAAGGCTCTTTGGCGAGATCTGACTACCATACCCAAGGTCATAGACCTGCAGGATCGAGTATCCACCATCATCCTGGTCGACCACGAGTAGATCGCCTAGCTCGATGTCAGCGTCACTCTTCTGCCTGATCTGTATCTGACCATGCTTTCCCCGAACGATGCTTCCAACAACCTCCATCTTCACAATCCTTCCCGCACTCTCATATTTTGTTAAGCGTAACATGAGCATCTGATGCCTTTATAAACCTCTGAATTTTGGTCCACACACCCTTAGCGGAGGCGGCTGACATAAACTGGAGCTCTTGTGCCTCCCTCTCAACCATCTCGACTCTGGCGAACCTGTCAACGTCGATCAGCCCGTAAGGATAACCAGGGAAACTGATGTCCTTGGAGTTTGCCGATAGGGCCGCGATTATAAGGTCCTTTTCCTCTTTTCTCAGCTTTTCAGCCTGATCCAGCAATATCTCGAACCTGAACACATAGCTAGACCTCGGGCAGAGTTTTACGGCGTACATCTCCGCCCGATGGTCTGGCTGTTTGATGTGCACGATTGGGTTGTAGTACCATGCTTGGCTAGAGCAGGGACTCGTCGCCGATAGCTCGTTAATCGCTGAAACGAGAGGTTGGCCTGTCGATGTAAATAGAGTAGAGGTTTTCGATAACCCTGTGAATATCACTCCATTCTCCATCGCAGCCTTGTAAGCATAGTTCGCATATTTTCTCTCGTTCGTGACAAAGGTTTGAAGAGAGCCATCCCTGATTAAAATGTCTCCTTTCTCAAGTTCCCTTTCTGCTAGGAGTCCAGCAAGTCTCCACTCCGCGAAGACTCTCGCAGACCTCGCGACGACATCGATGGAGGCCCTCTGCAAACCGGTCATCAGAGTTCTATCCATCGAGTTGAAAGTCATATCCACGCTTTCAGGAAGCAGCTCTATCCATTCATCTTTAACAGGAACAAGTTCAGTTTCATAGATGATCTTATTCCCCTTTGGGCGCGCGCAGCAAATTGTATAGAATTCTATTCTCTGTGGGATTATGTTGGGGTTGAGCCTCCTTTTTCCACGATACTTGTTGAAATAAAGTCTAGTTAATTCGATCATGAAATTCGGAGCACTTACAACCTCCATGTTTCCACCATCTAGAAAGCAGAGGACCGAGTCTCCTTCATATTCAGGAATTTGGTGGAAGTGCCCAGCATCGAAGCTTATTGGCGCATATCTGGCATCAGCGAAGGTGGGTTCTCCAAGTGGGACATCGCGGAGCCTGCCGTCAAGCTTCTCGACGACTCGATCCATTGGTAAAGATTTACCCAATCAGTCGTCACCTCTCTCATTTTATGAATAATCTACTTGAACATTCACTTTCTTTTTTCCCTAATTATTAACCTATCAAGTATAAATGTACCACGATTCCATACTAAGGTACACTATGCTGCAAGTCCAGAAAGAAGATTAGTTATACCGCACCGAGGACATTTCATGAGAGAATGCTGCTTTGGATTAACCGTTAGATCTTAATATTAGATTGAAGTAAAAACCCATGGGAGCCATGGGCTGGCGGGAGATCGACGAGAGACTCATCCGCAGAGGAGAACTCATACTAGACCTCGACTTCCTCGAGTACCACATGGAGGCGCTGGAAGTGGTTCAATGTTTGAAGAGGAGTAGGAGGAACTTCTACATCCTCAAGGGCGCCTACGACGAGGAACGACTCTCCGAGATCCTTCTTGAGGCCGGTTCAAAGCCACCTCCGAGGCCTAGGAGGAGTAGTCGAGAATCCAAAAAAGAGCAAGTACGACCCCATACTCGATCAGTTCTTGGATGGCGAGCACAGGCTGGGGGAGGTCACGGTGGAAGGTAAAAAAGCAGGCTACGTCAGACATTTGCTCGATAAGAGGATCAAGGCCATGGGGCTCGAAGGCAGGGTCGAGGCCTACGTCTCCAGTAAAACCTTGTACCTGGAGAAGGTTTAGATAAGTTCAAACCATATTATCCGAAGAAGTTAAGTTGAAAACCTGTGATAGATTCATGGCGCGGGTTGCAGTTGTTCGAGGTTGAGGTCTCAGGCATAGAGCCGTTCCGGAACCTGGTGAGGGCCCTCGCCGCCGTCGTCGAGGAGGGGTGCTTCGACATCGACGGGGAGAAGATCAAGCTCCTCGCCATGGACCCGAGCCACATCGCCATGGTCGACTTCGAGCTGCCCCGGGAGTTCTTCGACAGATACGTCTGCGAGGGGAAGCCGAGGCTGTCCCTCAGGATCGGCGAGTTCCTCAAGTTCCTGGACCGGGTTGAGAAAGATGAGAGGGTGAAGATAAGCCTGGACGAGGAGCGGGCGTGCCTCGCCATCCAGTGCAGCAGAGAGGGTCACACTCGCAGGTTCACGATGCCCGCGCGCGCATATTTGGGAGTATGAGACAAAACCTAGAGCCTGGGGATTACCTACTATAGACTGACAGCGAGTGATTCTTTACGAAGAACTTATGGCTTCAATTAGTTCGCTATCTTGCTTATTGCAGCCGTCGTTTCCTCCGGAAAGTCCCTCCTTAGGTTGCTGATTATGGTCGAGGCGACGAATTCCTTGAACTTGGCCTCGCTCATAGCGGGGCTATAGACATAGTGATGGCCGCCCTTGCCCGTCCTCTCCACGCCCTTGAGGACGCCTGCCTCCCTCATGGCCTCGAGGAAGTTGATTATGCTGGCGCGGCTGATGGTGTTGGGCTTGAGCTCGGCGTTGACTCGGTCCCATACGGCTTTAGAGCCGAGGCCCTCGGGGTTGGCCCAGATGGCTCGGAGGGCGAACTCCTGGTAGTCCTTGAGGAGGGCCCGTAGGCCGGATTCGGCGGTGTCGTACTCTATGCGCGCGCTACGATAAGGGCCTCAAGGTCGACTGGCTCTATGGCTTCTAAGAAAGATGAGGCGTCGTCCTCCTCCTTCCCACTGACTCCCATCCATTTCGATAAAAAAAATCGATCTAATCGTATGTATTTAGCTCGTGTTTATCAATAACTTAGAAATGGGCTTAAAATGGTAAAATGAGGCTTTTTTTGGCCGCCATTCCACGTTCAATAAGAGAAGAAAAAGCTCCAAGATTCAAGATTATTTCGCTGAAAGAGCACCAAATGCGATAAAATCACATCCGTGAGCTAAATACATACATGTTTCTTTCTTAATAAAGGAAGCCATCTCTTCTACGTCTTTCTATAAAAAAATATCTCGCTCGCGTGCGCTCAGGTCTTTCTTTCCCACCCAACTGAACCAAAACGAGGCATGCTTAATAATCTTTAAACCATCTTCCTCAGATGAAGTTATGTCTATTGAAGAAGAGTTGCCTCCCCAAGTCACAGAAATATTACGAGAGATGGAAAAGATAATTGATCTGGATCCAATTGATGGTACCTATATCCTAGTGGGTCAGAATGGGACTCTGGAGAGAACGAAATCTTCTCGTAGAGGTTCATTTCTCTCCTCATGCTTAGTTGATGCTGATAAAGTCTCAGAAGTCCTGAGTTCAATCGACTATCCTGGAAATATCCTTCACGACCTTGGTCACCCAAGCTCGGGTGAAAGGAATGGCGAAACATTCTATGAGGTAGCTTATGTTAACAGAGGATTGGAAACGATAGAACCATTTGTGATCGAGCAAGTGGATCCAACGAACAGCGTTTTCTTCTTGCCAAGGCAAGACTTGCAGCTGTTCTACTCTTTATTCATTAGAGGCGTTGAAGGTGGGTTTAACTATGATGATCATCTTAGAGGTGTAAATGATGTAATAAAGTACACGCATGGTGAGTATCTTGGCGAGATGTATGTCTTGAAAAGCTATCTTCTTGATTACTTGTACCAAAGAAAAAAAGCCCTGCTAATAGGCTACTTTTGTGACATAAGTGTTCCATCTTCATTGGATATTCCCGAGGATTTCCGAAAAACAGTATTGTACAATAAAGATCATATGAAGGCAACTATCCTAGTTCTCAAAGATAGATTTCTAGCAGACTGGGAAATCTACGCACGACTCGATATGTGGAAAGTTGTGCTGCCTCCAAAAGAAAGGACTTTGGGCCATTTCGGGGTCGCCCCAGCTCCACCATCAATCACGGTCAAGACACGGAGAGGTGAAGTCAACTTGAAAGACATAGATATACATGCAATGGAGTCTTTCTTCACGGCCGTTTATTTTCGTTCTGAAGTGCTGAAGAGATATGAAAACGACCAGAGATATAGAATAGACGACGATGGTGGTGTCTACTATTCTGGCGTATGGGGTATCTTCAGAGGGATTTACCGCCTCTCCGATGAAATCATTGCTACAAACATCAGCGACCTGTTTGGAAGCCTGCCTTATGAGGAATGGTCTCATTGGGCAGCTCATAATATTGAGCCACTTTCCATCGAAGAGCATCGGAAGTTAAGAGACAAAGGATCGATTCCTGTGTTGATAAACACTCTGGCACAAGAAATGGAACAATTCGACTTAAGGCTACAAGGTCATTTGACTTATCTCACTGGGACACTTCATGACCGAGTATATGGATCTACTTCGGATAAAGATGAACAAGATATGATAAAAGAACTCAAGAAAGTATTCACTAGGCAGACGGATCGAAACGAGTTCTTGAATAGGATTGTTGTTCTCAATAAGCTCTTAGTTGATCGTCTAAAAGGTAAAAGCATTGCTAGATCGATTGATGTTTTTGACCCCGATGCTAAATTTGATGATCAGAAACAGCCAAAAGCTTCTCTCAAATTACTGTTAGCTATCCTTGAATATAGACTGATATATGATTCACTTCGCGAGGCTAAAGTCAACGAAAGAGATATGCCATCAAAGGCTAAGGAATATTTCAGACTTCTATGGAAGCAAGGTGCTGAAATTGCCGATGATTACCTCTATTCTCTAATAAAGCCAAGAATCGATGAACTTCGAGACAAGTTCAGTGTACTCTTCACCATATACGCACTTAGAAGCAAAGGAGGTGGGGCACACCCCATATCAGAGCCAGAGTTTGGACAAGCAATGGAATCTCTAGGATTCTCACACAAGCCTTCGGAATACCTGCAAGTATATCACCGAATCCTGAATCGCCTAATCGATTTCTTCCAACTTTGAACTTTCACGTGCATGCGCGCTCCTATGAGAAACGTTTTCTGGAGACGCGGTCCACAGGCAGCACCCACTTAGTTCCGCAGGCCATCTAACGCTCTCTTACTCATATTCTTAAGCTTTCTCTCAACCAACCCCCCATCCACGTCCCTATACGGCTCGTCCCTACCCAGCATGAAGTAGAGAACCTTCGCCATCTCGTGGGCGACAGCCACCACGGCGCACCCAGCGCCCCTCCGCCTCGAAAGCCGCTCATAGAGCCCTCTAAACCTAGGATCATACCGAACGGCGGCCTGAGCGCACTCCACCATCACCCACCTCAGCCTCTTATTACCCGGACCCGAGACGCCCCCGATCCGGGTCCGCTCCCCGGATTGGTGGACGCTCGGCACCAGCCCCATCCACGACGCGAACTCCTTGTCGCCGCGGAACCTCCCGACGTCACCGACCTCCGACACGACGAGCATCGCGGTGAAGTACCCTACGCCAGTCATCGTCATCAGAAGCCGCACCCGGCGATCCTCCACCGCCAGAGCCTCTATCTTACCCTCGATGAGCCAGACTGGCCCGTCGACCGTCTCCAAGAGCGCGAGGTCGCTGCGCAGGATAGCGTCATTCATGAATCCGAGGCTCAGCCCTCTCAGCCACGCGACGTTATCCCTGTTGAAGGAAGTCGTTCCGGGCACGCGGAGGCCATGCTTATCGAGGAGGCCGTGGATCCGGTTCTTAACCTCGGTCCGCGTCTTCACCCGACACGTATCTAAATATCTACAGTGGAACAACCGGGCTTTCGCCTTGCAGATATAGAATGTGAGAAACCAAAAATGAATAAACTGAAACTTGATATAGAATTAGTTCCTAGCATGGTGTGGTATTCCTTCTTTATAGAGTGTTACCTAACGAAGTCTGGAATCAAATAAGAAACGAAATTATTGAAACAAGAGGAAAAAAATGCGAGATTTGTAGTAAAACAGAAGGACCGATGAATCTCCATGAGATTTGGGAATATGACGATTCAAAGCATGTTCAAACATTACTCATCGATTCTATGGGTCGTCTCTCTCCCACAGACTTCACATTTCATTAAGTTTCACTTGGTCTGTCAGTATAAAATAGGAGTTACGCAGTTGAAGATTTAACTTCTTCTGCTTTTTTCGTGGGAGAAAAAAAGACAAACCTTAAGGAAATTATAAGTGGTGACTGTTAAGATTTTTTTAATTCCTCTGACTTCATCAAGTCTATAATTGCACATTGTATAAGGTGGCTTCGATCCTTGTATCTGTAACCGTCAACTCTTGAATCTATCCACTTGAGAATTTCTTCATCTAAAGATATGCTAATCCTTCTGACCATACTCGGGTTAAATTCAGTTTTAACCATTATAAACCCTCCGTAATACGATTTCATAATTCAGATTATCCAGTAATCTTAAATATAACTTTTGATTACTTGGTAATCGCCTTTAAGTGTAAGAAGGTTCTGAGAAAACGAAAATAGGTGATTATATTGGGTCCATACAACTTTAATATCCTTGGGTATAGTCTACATATAAGCTCCATGAAGAAAATAGTCCTAGCCAATCAATTTACGGGTAATGCTGACGCAGATATTATTTTAGCTCAAACAGACGTCCTTGATTTCCTGAAAACCGTTCCAGATAATTTAGCTACACTTGTTGTAACCTCACCACCCTATAATATTGGTAAACCCTATGAGCAAAGAGTAGAACTTGAGCAGTATCTAAATTGGCAAGAAAAAGTATTATCCGAATGTATACGAATTCTAAAATATAATGGAAGTATATGTTGGGAAATAGGTAATTATATTGACTCTAAGGAGGTTTATCCCCTTGATTTCTTCTTCTATAGAATACTTAAAGAAAGATTAGGCTTAAAACTGAGAAATAGGATTATTTGGCGTTTTGGTCATGGATTACATGCTTCACTAAGATTTTCCGGTAGATATGAGACGATTTTATGGTTTACGAAGGGTGATGATTACATCTTTAATCTAGATAACGTAAGGATACCCCAAAAATATCCCGGAAAAAGGTCTTACAAAGGACCTAACCAGGGTAAGCTATCAGGTAATCCTCTTGGTAAGAATCCATCTGATATTTGGGATATTCTTATCGAGGATTGGGAGAGCGAAATATGGAATATTCCAAATGTGAAGTCTAATCACCCTGAAAAAACGATCCATCCATGTCAATTTCCAATAGAATTGGTTGAACGGCTTATCTTAGCTCTTACAAACGAAGGCGACTATGTTCTTGATCCATTTATGGGGGTAGGGTCTTCTTTGGTGGCAGCTGTTTTGAATGATAGGAAAGCCATTGGTGTCGATAAAGAAGAGGAATATGTCAAACTTGCGTATGAGAGGGTGAATAAAGCACTTAAAGGTACTTTAAATAGACGTAAATTAGGGACCGAGGTATATGATCCCTCTAAAAGTAATTTATCAAAGACGCCTAAGGAATGGAGAAAAGATCAAAAAGCGAACCAATTACCCAAGTTTTTCTGATCTTTATATGGATTATCAACATCTACTCCTAAGATTAATACAGGTATGTCAATATCAGCTATACCTCGTTGATCTAAGTCCCATACAAATTGTTCAAAATAAGATACGCCTGTAGACATACTAGATTGAAGTCTTTTAACTGGAACAATTTCAACTCCTGCATTGATTAGACCCATTTTCTTGAAAATTGTCATTTTTGCACAAACATTATAGACCATGAAGGCATACTTCCCGAACTGGACTTCAACACCTAGTTTATTTTTGATAAAGTCCATTTCCCTATAACCATCTTCACATTCTTTTCTATAATTATTAATATAATATTTATTTGTATATTTACATTTAACTCTTTTCTTTTCCCATCCTTTCGCATAGAATAACCTATCATATTCGTTATTAAGCTCACCGGGATTATATAACATATCACCCGGCATTGTTTTCTCTTCACTCATCTTGGTTTTCAATTTTGTAGCATCAACTTCTTCTATAATCTCAATTATTTCCGCTAGCTCATTCTTATATTTTTCTTTTATCACTTTTTCTCCATTTTGAAGACTATATTTAGCTACAACCTTCATGAAAACACCCAAATAATACACCCTCCCCCCTAAGCTAAGAATTTTTAGTTAGAATGGTGAAAAAATATATCCTACGAACCCAAAATCACCCTCCCACCTCTAACAACTATCCAAAATTTTTTAATTCTTCCACTGTTTGCGTAATCTGTTCTCATCATATTTCAGCACCATGAGCACACTCAAAGCATTTATGAAATATGCATAACTCTTTTTGTTCTCTAGCTTGTTTAGGCATTAATCCGCGCGCACGCGCCGTTGGAGTAAAAATAACTCCTAAAGGAAAGAAAAAGGTAAGTGGATACGCGCATTATGATGTTCCATAGATTTTAATTTCAATATCTTGAAATTTGTAGTTGGTTCAGCGATATTGGATGTGTCGTATATGACTTATGTACAGATCTGTACATTCACATAGAGGAAGCCTACTACAAAAACTAAACTGAACAGTATATCTACAAAGTAGCCAAAGACATTGAGGAAACAATGTCACTACTCCAAGGATACAATGAGGCGAGTGAGTTCAATGGCATCAAAATAAATAGGAAGACAAAGAGTATGGTTGGCTAGGTGTGTTGAATAGTGGGCCCGATGAGATTTGAACTCGCTGGAGCCTAGTGATATCCCCGCATATAATCCCATTAAGTTCAGAATCAGGTGGGCGCTCTCTCTAAAGGAGTGCCTTTGGCTAGGGTGCATTAATCCAATAAGCTACTGATTCATAAATTTTTTAACTGGGAATAACACTTAAAATTAAGTAGCCGAAATCCGTGAATACTATGATGCGACAGATTGATACCATTGAAGCTACTCCAACTAAGCGCCTTTTCTATTCAATTATTGCCGACTATGATCTTAATCGCTCAATATGTGAGCTAATAGATAATGCTTTAGACATATGGGTTAGAGGTAGAAAAGCAAGGCCAATAAATATAGAATTAGTTTTAGATCTTAGACAACAAACAATTAGGATAATTGATAACGCTGGTGGATTAGAAAGAGAAAAAATGACTATTATAGTTGGACCGGGGCAAACTGATATCGATCCCAATGAAGAATTAATTGGTTTTTTTGGTGTCGGAAGTAAAAGGGCAGTTGTAGCTTTATCACAGGATATCAAAATAATAACAAGACATAATTCAGAACATACATATATGGTTTCAATAGACGAACGCTGGTTACAAATTGATAGTTGGGAGCTACCATTATATGAGGTTGATGACATACAAGAAGGATCTACAATAATTGAATTACACAGACTTAGAGAAGAATTAACTGAGGAATTAATCTCAAATTTAAGGGCTCATCTCAGTGCAACATATGCCTTTTTTCTAGTATATCCAGACGTGAGGATTATCCTCAACGGGGAAGCCATCACTCCTATTTTCTATAATGACTGGTCTTATCCCCCAGATTTTGAACCGAGAAGATTATATGGTGAAATTCCTACTGATGAGGGTATACCTGTGAGAATCGAAGTTCTAGCAGGGCTCTCCTCTGAATCAAGTCCAACTGGTGGCGATTATGGTTTTTATTTCTATTGTAATGATCGGTTAATAGCGCGAGGGCTTAGGAGTTATGAAGTAGGTTTTACAAAAGGTAAAATTGGATCACCTCACCCCAAACTTGCCTTACTAAAGGTAATAATATCCCTTAAAGGCGCAGCAAAACATATGCCATGGAATAGTAGTAAATCAGGAGTATATTATAATCACCCCATTTTTCTGAAAATTCGGGATTTTATAGTTAATATTGGCACTCAATATGCGTCATTAGAACGAAGATGGGTAGGGGAATGGCCTGAAAAAATATTTTCATACCCGACAGGAACTATTATAGAAGAACATGTAACTGATTTTACTGAAGCCACTACCTCGTATCTTCCTTCATTGCCAAAAACAAGGTTGAGATATATCGACAAAATCAAGCAACAAAATAAAAAAATAGGTGAAGAAAAACCATGGACTGTCGGTTTATACGAAGGTATGATTGCAGTAGACCTAATATTCAAGCAAAAACTTCAATCTAAGAATCGAATATGCTTGGTTGTATTAGATAGTATCCTTGAAATATCTATGAAAGAGTATCTAATTAACGATTCAGGAGCTAGTTATAATACAAAATCATGGAGTACAATTTGTAATAGTAGAACGCTCATTCAAAATGAACTGAAAAAATATAAACGAATAAGTAAAAGTATATGGAGGAAGATAGATTATTATTATAAATTAAGATGTAAATTAATACATGAAATAGCAAACGTTGAAATAAGCGATGAAGATGTGATGAATTATAAGACTGTTGTTGAGTATATGTTAAATAAACTATTTAAATTGCAATTTAAAGAGAAATAACGAGCAGCCCCAAACCTGCATGACTTTGGTTGAGCACTCCATTCTATCAATTATCCTATTTCATAAAAAGTGATAGTATTAAATTTAAACGGTATCAGAGTTATTAGTTTGAATATTCCCTGCGCGCGATGATGGCCCGTCCACGTCCCTTCCCGAGAGGTGGACGTAGGTGCTCGTCATCCTGCTACCCTGCACCCATCCGAAGTACTCGCAGAGCTGGGCTTCCGTCAGGTGCCCCGCCAGGTAGGTCGCTCTGCTGTGCCTGAACAGGTGGGGGTTCACCGCCTTCTTCACCCCGGCCCTCCTCGCCGTCTCCCGGATCATCTTACGCGCACGCAGTACATCAAGCATGGACCTAGGAGAAACTCAAAAAAAACGGTTTGATTTTTTGAAAACTGAGGTTGATTAATCACATTTCATATTGTTGACAAAATAATAATATTGGTAATATTACCAATATAAACTCTGAAGAAGTCTCACCAGATTTATGACGTTCACGACATACGAACCGTTGCTAATATTAGCATTGGTTCTGATGAAGTAACCCCAACACTCATTTGCCGTACGAGATATAAAAAATCAAATTAATAGTAATTTAATTCCTTCTGAGGAGATATCACCAACTCTCATTTACCGTACGACTGCGCTGAAATAATCACATTTTAATAAAATTTTATTTACATGCAAACTATTAATAGAAGTTAATTGGCATCTAGCTTACCATGTTCTATTAATTTGGACCACCTTTTTTTATGCAATTCTTTGTCAAAGAGTAGCTTTTCCGCTGCATCTGGGCCCTTCTTGTACCATTGTCTTTTATAGTAAAAGTCGCGCGCGCGACGTGCAGCGGATATTTGAGAAGCCTGAGCGTGTCCTTGTCGACTCTGACTACCTTGACTGCGATGGTGCTGGCCGTCAAATTCCTCCAAAATGGAATCACTCGTCGACGATGAACTCATCTATCGGCACCATGTGGTCACAGGCCTTGCACTGGAAGGGGTACAACTTCTATGTGCAAACTGTCATCGGATAGTTCATGCTGAGTTAAAAAATAGGGAAGAACAGGCTAGCTCTGT
>Ga0315296_10002056_pt1 | contig 17303 bp, 16 predicted proteins | sample YL17G14_18_MG_FD_203921 | JGI IMG/M metagenome (GOLD analysis project Ga0315296, IMG submission 203921) | Sediment microbial communities from Yellowstone Lake, YNP, Wyoming, USA - YL17G14_18 | ecosystem: Environmental > Aquatic > Freshwater > Lake > Sediment | place: USA: Wyoming | collected... | reverse complement strand
GCTTTCGGCAAGTCTATACTGAAGCCCAACAGGGAAATAGACCGCAACAAATTAGGCAAACTCGTCTTCGCTGACGCCACAGCCCTAACCCGACTCAACCAGATAATGCACCCCAGGATGTATGAGCTAGCTAAACAGAGAATTGAGCAATGCCGGAACCAAGGTGCCAAGGTTGTGGTCCTCGAAGCTGCCCTGCTCATCGAAGCCGGCTGGACGCCGCTCGTAGACCGGGTCTGGGTTACCGTAGCACCCGAAGCCACAATAGTAAGACGGCTTAAAAGCGAAAGAGGGTTAAAGGAAGAACAAGTCTTGGCTCGCCTCCGCACTCAGATGCCATCTGAGGAAAAGGCAAAGCAGGCTGATGTAGTCATCGACACCGATTGCTCCCTCGATGAACTCAGGACAAGAGTAACCAAACTATGGCACAACCTACTGTAAGGACAGACCTGAAGACCTGTCCCTACATTCAGAGTGACAAAACGAATGCCCTCTGACTTTTTCTAAGTCGATAAGGCCTTGTAAGCTATAGACCCTATCAATGCCAAAGCGGTTTACCACATCAAAAAAGCGGAGGACATCAGCATTGATTAAAAGGGTGCTTTTCCTTGTAGCAGTACCTGACATCTCTATATTCTATGAGTTTAAGCAGCCCCTAGAGTATTCTGGCTCGGAGCTATTGTCAAGGCTGTAGTTTAGAGGGGGCAGCATAAGGTGGTCAGCAAAATAGTGTTTCTAAGGCAAGCAGAGTCAGCAGACTGGATAGCAAAACTGCCAGACCCACGTATCTAAGCATGACAAACATGACGATATACGGAACATCAAAATACGCTGCCATTCGGCTTATATCCTTAAACTTTGCCCATTCTCGCTTCACCCAACGCGGTGGCGCTAAGACACTGAGAGCGAAATGATCAGCCAAACCTTCATTAAAAAACCTTCCCTCACTGTCTACCCTCGAAAACACAGGGGTGGTTTTATGGTGAGCTAAGATATGGAAAATCTCGTGGAATAAGAAAAATCTTCTTGCGGTAGGGTTTTCATTGCTATTAAGCTGTACCACCCACTTTCCATCCAGTTGCCACAGACCACCACGATAGAACTTCAGCGGTACCGTCCGAACCTCTATATTGTTCGGCTTGTCCGCCAGCATGGCAAGACTTGTGGGTACCGGTGGACAAAGAATTCCTCCCCGTCGGATAAAGTTCTCCGCCACAAATTCTACTAATCGAAGCATCTGACAAGGGGACCCAACATTTATACAATTAAGCTCAGCGGGACTCAACGTACCGTCATTCTCTAACCGGGCAAGCCTTGAATAGCATAAAACAAGGTACTCATATTGCTCACTCAAACACCAGCCACCTCTTTTCCTGAAATCGCAGTCACTATATAGAGGACAGCACACACCATCGCCAGCACTTACACAAGACCATAGTTCAGTTTCCCAGTTGGATGCTGTTCTTACCATGCTCACCCCTTCTGTGCTCAAGAGTACACTCCTGTGCAAACAGGCACAACTCAATAATAACACACATACGAGTTTTGTCAACAGGTTGTACTCGTCCAGTACATTAGTGACACCCTGCCTTTTCTGTCATTGCGAGGAGCGACAGCGACGAAGCAATCTCTAAGCAAGATCCATCGCGCCAATTGCAGCAGACTCAGTATTCCTAATGAAATTGCCACGCCTTCGGCTCGCAATGACACTGGAAGTTGTCGCTCAATGTCACAACCACATAGAATGTCGCCCATCTATCTGAACGAGCTCATAGGTTTCAGAGGACGAGCCTGACCAGGCTTACTGTTTTAGCTGGAAATAAAATTGAGAGGGAACCGGCAATTAGAAGAGCTTTGGAAATTTTAATATAACGGGATAATTGAACAGCACACCCTGCGCCTATTTACTAATAAGAAACCCCGGAGTTGCTTTCGGGGGTTGGTTTGGTCTGCTTCTTAATTTTTCCTGACTTGTTGTCGGCTTTACTGCTATATCCTCTCGACCGCCGACGCTCGATCAGGTCCTCAATCATAGTAACCAGGTCATCGTCCAGTTCGGCTGCGTACTTCTCTCGAGCATACTCACGAAACTCAGGCCACTGGACAGCTCCCGTCTCATGTACCATAGGCAGGTAGCCGGCAGCGGCAAGGACCTTGGTAAGAGGTACACCGCTATATTTAGCCAGCTTCTGGCATGACTTCACACTAGGGATATCCCGACCGGAAAGCCAGCGGCTGACGGTGGCATGGCTTATGCCCAGCTTCGCCGCCAATTGACTCGGCAGCAATCTCCGCCGGCGCATCAGCTCCTTCAGAAACGAAACCAGAGATGTTTGTTCTGTTCCCATGTTTTTATATTAACCACGGATTTTAGCATATCTCAATATTTTTTGGCAACTTTGACAAGACTGGGTAGTGGGTCAATTTGAAACCGAAAAAATTTTATTGTCTGTTAAGGCAATAATTTCGTCAATTGCCCAGACGTGGTCAGTGATTCCAGCAGCCATTGCCGGTGTGACGCTTAGCGTCTTGTGAACCCTAGTGAAGTTATAGTACATGAAGTGTAGAGCTACCGCATGTTTAAGGTTATCTACTTTCTTTGAGAAAGCATTAGTTAACCTAGTAAAACGCCTCATATTCATGCGCATAGTTAGATTCTGTCTCTCTACAAAGCTGGTTGATATTTGTTTCGGCTCAGGATTGCCCTTAATAACGTGTACCTCAGTCCCATTGCATTTAGCTGGGCTGTAGCGTTTCTCGCCCTCGGGGTCGCTACCATATAACTTAACAAGCATGGCATAAGTCTATATTGTTACCAAACACATCATCTACCGCATCCAAGTACTTTCTATGGCCGTCTGTAGTCAGTTGAACCCTGTTAGTTAGCCTCTTTGCCAGGTCATTTATAAACTGGTAAGCATAATTGGCAGTTCTTAGGCCTACTAGCCAGCACGGTACTAGCTTAGTATCCGCATCAATGGCAACATATGTCCAAACATCGCCATATCCTAACTTGCCCCGCTTTTTCTCAGGTAAGTTATCTTGTTTGGCATAGCAGAATGACCATATCTCGTCACACTGGATTCTATGACTCTGTAGATTCCTTAGATTCTTATATTGATATCGATAACAGGCCTTGCCTACTTCAATGAGTAGGCGGGTCACAGTGCCTTTAGCTGCGCCGGTCATTCGGCAAGTAGCACGGATTGAATTGCCTTCAACAAGGGCTGCTATGACTTTGGTTCTCTGCCTAAGACTCAACCTGTTCATATTTCTATTATACTTGACCGCTCAAGCATTTATCAAGTGTTTTTAGGGCAATTTAGGGAAATATTTTATCTAATTATTCCTTTGTTTCTACTCATTTTGGTAGTATAATTTCCGCATAGCGAATAGTATGATGCCCTTTGATGAGATACGAGTGGAACAATTTGAAAGGGATTTAGAAAGTTATAAGTCTCTTAAGGTGCGAATAGAACGTAGAATTACAAAAATCTTAAAAGCTCCCTATGAGCGTTCCGATGCCCTCGGCAAGGGCAAATGGGAAGATTTTACCGGTAAGCGTTCAGCAAAAATTGAAGGCGGTGGTATAGTTTTTATCTTGGCTATTTGTGAGGCGTGTATCCAGAATGGCTGGCAAGTATATAATCTTCCTGAGTGCGGTAATATTTGTGACAACCAACCATTGCAGAGGGTGGTCTGGATGGCTATCGGGGGACATGATAGCACATATGGTAAAAAGTGATTAAGAAGCAAGCGGGTCTACTGTTAGTGTTCCCTTGCCTTATGCAGAGATGCCATCAAGTTAGGATTACTTTCCACAAGAAAAGTGGCAGCTTCTATGTCTGTCATTGGTAACCTTGATTCGCATTTCTCGTTGGGAATCTTCATAAGAAATCTTTTTCTAGAACGAGCATTTCTAATATTAATCGGGGTTTGTTCTCCTGTGGGAACTATATCCATACCATAGACTAAATCCCTCAGAGCAGTAGGGCTATAATGCGAGTATGTCTCCAATATATTACTCATATGTTTCACAATTGGGTCAGTCTTTTTAATATGTTGTTGATATCCCCTCAGTAATTCATGCCCTTTCACAGTTAATCGAAGCGGCTGACGAGTTAAAACACCATCCTCGACAAATGTATCCACTAAATCATACAAATCATTACTATATGGCCCAGCTACCCAACGATAGAAAAGGAAATTAAACCCCTTCTCACGATGGCTTTGTTGGTCTTTTTCCACCAAGAATACTAACTTTTCTAGCTTAAGCATATCGATATCATCAATAGGCTCAAGTATGTCTAACAAGCGAAGTAATAAAAGATTATCTATGGCAAGTTCAAAGTTACTTTTCTCGTAAAAAGACCACCTAGCTTGCGCTGCTTTCTTTGCTATTTCTAGTCGTCTTTCACTTGTTAGATTTTCGGCCCTAGCTCGGCCACCCTTCAGTCCACCAAGTCTGCCCAGGGCTACAGCAGCCGGGTTCTTAACAACAGAAGGCTCTTTAGTAGCTTCACCCACAATATGAGCAGCCAATACATTTGTGTCTTTCATATTTTTTCTACTTGAACGCTCTTGCATACTTTATTATACACCGTTTGTCAATAGGTTTTGCTAGTTTTCGTTGGTTTTCAATGGTTTTTCACTGTTTATATTAGTATTTAATCCTTGACACCCCCTAGCTAATGGGTACAATTAACTGTAGGAGGTGAGTTATGAAAAAATCAGTGCTAGAAATTAGTGCTGCAGTGCTTATGGGTATTGCAGCATTGGGATTGCTGACATTAGTAATTCAAGTCGCCATTTCTGGCCAAAAGGGTGCGGCGGGGACAATGTCAGATACCCTTGCCGGCGGTTTAGCATTATGGGCCGTATTCATCAGCACTAAACAAAATCTAAATACACGAGCTATTTTAGCAGGGGCTATAATCTTCTTTGCCTTGGGCAGAATTGTACAATTACTCTAATTTAACCTTATGTCCAAATTGACCCACTACCCAAGACTGAGATTGTTTAGCAACTCGTAACCTGTCATTGCGACCCTGAGCGCAGCGAAGGGGTGGCAATCTCTGAGATTGCTTCGGGGCTGACGCCCCTCGCAATGACAGGTAAACAACCTCAACAAGACTTTCTAGAAAGATAACCCTTCTGTTCACCTGAATCGCCCCACCGAACCCACCCAGTTTTGCCCGGGACAAGCCTTACACAGAATAACATCTGCACCCCAGAATTCTGTTTTCCACAAATTTTTCTGAAAGACCTATTGACAAACCACAAGAAAGCCCTTATTATATTATGTGCGCAGAGGGACATGTTGTGTCCGTGTAGGTAATCAATGATGGGTTGGATTTCCGGGATGTGATTCCCGTGTTGTGCATCCTGAGCTGATTCGAAATGCTGGAGATATGATGCCAGAGATTCGCGCCAGTTTAAGTACAGAGCTACATCGGAAACTTAAGGCGGAGGCAGCCCGTAAGGGCGTGCACCTTAAAGACCTAATTGCCAAGATCTTAGAGAAACATACTAATAGCCAGGGAGGTTCCAAAAAGAAATAGGCTGAAGCTAAACCTTTAGCTTGCTTTTACATTTAATCATGTTAGATATGACCCAAAAAATAACCCTACCCGGAGGTAAGAAACATGTCATGAACCGAAAATTAAAGCCTTGTCATTGCGAGCGAAGCCAACGTAGGGACAGACCTTCAGGTCTGTCCGCGCCGTCCGCTTCTTGCGGACAGGTTTAAAAACCCGTCCCTACATATAATTTTCCAACCAAATCAGGAGGTGAAATAAAAAACATGAACACAAAGACAATCAAAGGCAAAACTTTAGGGATAATCCTATCCCTCGCCCTGGTGCTGTCGCTGGCAGCCGTGGCGCTGCCAGCAACGCCGGTGTATGCGGCGACTAACTACTATGTCGATGGCACGCTGGGAACCGACGATGGCTCACATGGAACCAGCGCCGGCGCCGGCGCCTTCAAGACCATCCAGTACGCCATCGATGACGCCAGGGTGGTGGCCACAGATACCATCATCGTGGCCGCCGGAATCTATACTGGCGACCTGATAATCAACAAGGACATCACTCTCAGGTCAGCCAGCGGCAAGGCCAGTACCACAATACAACTGGTAGATGGCGTGGGCATCGATATACAGGCTGCTGGCGCCGGCTGTACTATAGGTGGCGCTCTCAACACGGGCTTCACCATCACTCCTCACGCCACAGCAACCACCTTTGGCATCCAACTGACAAATGCCCCGTCCGGTGTCCTAATTTCCTACAATACCATCAGCACCGTCGGCACTGCCTCTATGGGCATATCTGTAGGCGATGCCGGCGCCACCAGTTTGACTGTGAGCAATAATACGTTTACTGCCGAAGTTGGTGATGGCTCTATTTGGGGCCCTCTATTGGTCGGTGTCACTGTATCCAATAACACATTTACTAGCTCAGGCAGTGCCACTGGTTATGCCGTACAGTTCTCTGGCGTCACCGGAACATCCACTATCAGCGGAAACACCATTAGTGGTTACAGCCAGGGAGTATCTATATTCCATGGCGAAGGCACCTCTGGCCTGACCATCAGCGGCAATACCATAAGCGGATGCACCAACGGTATCCGTCTCGGTGAATATAAGGCAACAGCAGGTCCGGATGGAGATATGACCACAGTGACTGTTACCGGGAATACCCTATCAACCAACACCATTGGACTAAGAGTTAACGACGGTGCCCATGTCTTAGCCACCTACTTCATTATTCAGTACAACAAGTTCACAGGAAATACCACCTACGGTTTAAAAAACGAGCACGGCACTCATGATGTCACTGCCGAACGCAACTGGTGGAACAGCAACACCGGACCTACCCATACAAGCAACCCGGGAGGCACAGGCGACAGCGTAAGCGATAAGGTTGACTTCACTCCCTGGCTACAAGTTGTCGCAGTAACTGATCCCGCTGGAGGCGCATGCATAAAGGGCGGAACCAGCTATCTGGTTCAATGGACCGCCTATTCCGTCCCCTCGGCGAATGCAGCCTTTTCAGTGTACAACGGAACGACCTGGGTTGCTGCTGAATCGCAGGGAGGTACATTTAACGGAGCTTACTCGACAGCAGTTTCGATGCCAGCAGTAAACAGCTCTAACTGCAAGGTGAAGGTAACCATCTCCGGCGGTGGCGGCGCCACATACTACGCGGAGAGTGGTGTCTTCAGGACAGATAGCACAGCCCCGACGGTAGCACTGGGCGCAATCGCCTCATGCCTGAAAGGTGGAAATACGGTTAACCTGACCTTCTCCGTCGGCGACACGGGCAGCACCAGCCTGGACTTTGTAATCCAGTATTCTACCACTGGCGGCACTCCTGAGGGAAGCTGGACAAATATCCTGCCCGTTGCATCGTTCTCCGAAGCGCCGGGAACGAAGACAAAGAGTTGGACAGTACCCAGCGTGACCAGCAATAACTGTAAGTGGAGGGTGACGGCCACGGATTGTGCCGGCAACCCCACCACCACCACCAGCAGCGGCGCTTTCACCATTGACTCCACTGCTCCCACCGCCGTCGCTGTGATTCAACCCAATGGCGGCGAGACACTGACCGCCGGTGGAACTTACAGCATACAGTGGAATGCCATCGACACCCCTCCCGGTAATCTCAATTATACGCTCAAGTACGACACAGCCGGTGGTGGTGGAGGTTATCCCAACACCATAGCTGGCCCGTTCTCAGGAGCTCAGGGCACCTACACCTACACCTGGGCAGTGCCCGGCGTCGACAGCATCACCTGCCGTGTGCGGGTAATAGCAGAAGACTGCGCCACAAACTCCACGTCTGACGACAGCCATGCTGACTTCACCATCCAGGATACCACCGCACCGACCGTAACCGTAACCTCACCCAACGGTGGTGAATCCTGGGCGGCCGGTTCTACGCAGACCGTCAGCTGGACAGCTAACGACAATGTGCCAGGCAATCTCAATATCAAGATTTACTACACCTTCGACTATCCGACCGAACAATGCATCTGGGAAGAACCCCCCGGAGGCATCAGCCCTCAGGCTCAGGGCGCGGGAAGCTACACCACCTGGACCGTGCCCACTCCTCTCACAAACAAAACCACCTGCCGGGTGAAGGTCGAAGCCACTGACGCTGCCAGCAATGTCGGCTCAGACTGCAGTGACGGCAACTTCACCATAGCGATTTGTTTTTTACCACCAACAGTTACCCTGACCAGCCCCAATGGCGGCGAATCGTGGCAGGGAGGCACCTGTAAGACCATCACCTGGACGGCCAGCGAGCCTGCCGATTCCACTTACACTCTTACCTACGTTCTTAAATATTCGACCAATGGCGGCTCCTCATATCCCAACACCATTGCTACTCTAAGCAACCGCGACCAGGACTCACAATCCTTCTGCTGGGCAGTGCCCACCACCGCTGACACAGACTACAGGGTCAAGGTTGAGGTGACAGGCTGCGGCGGCATGGCCAGCGCTGCCAGCACCAATTTTGCCGTAACCACTGCAGACACCAATGTAATTTCCGAAACCATGACCTTGAAGCAGGGTTGGAACCTGATATCCCTGGAACTCATGCCCACCTGCTGTCCTTCAACCAACACTTCCTGTTGTACGGGCTGCTCATACCCAATTGAGGGCGTCATGGCTGACGCCCTGAGCAGAGTATACGGCGTCTATTACTACACCGGCGGCGCCAGCGGCACCTGGCAAATGTGGTCACCCGGTGCGCCATCAAGCCTGACTACGATGACCGATGGCAAGACTTACTGGGTATACGTCACCGCCGGAGCCGACATACCGTTCACCTACCAGGGCAGGAAGGGCCCGGGCGGCGGAGGTACGCCATATGCAGCACAATACACATACCCGGCCGGCTGGAACATGGTCGGCTTCAAGTCAACGATTAACCAGAGGGTCCAGGACTACCTCGGCGGCACCTGCGGTACTACCTACGACGTGCCGCTGTGGAACTGGGATGCAGCGTCTCAAGAATGGGTACTGCCGACTTCAAGACCGGACTGCACCGATGACATGACACCAGGCAGCGGTTACTGGGTTGAGTTTAATTCCGCCCACACCGTAGATGCAGGGGGATATTGATAGCATGGTAGATAAAACGGAGGAGGGTTAAATTATGATAGCCAAGTTTAAGAAAAAATATACATGGCTAGCCAGCGCAGGGCTTATGTTAGCCCTGCTGCTGGTTGCCAGCATAACAGTCGCGCCGGTAGCAGCCGACCCACCTACACCCTGGGGGGGAACACAGCAGTTCTACGGGACGGTTACCGTAAATGGCGCGGCGGCAAGTCCTGGCACCACGGTGGCTGCCTATGTAGGCACACCACCGGCCACGCCAACTCTAGCTGGATCAACCATAGTAGATAGCCAGGGCAAGTATGGCTACAGTCCCATCTTTAGCGTAACAGGAACGAATGGCCAGACGGTGACCTTCAAGGTGGGCACTAATGACGTGCCGCAGTCAGCCACTTTCCAGGGCGGCATCAGTACCCGTCTTAATTTAACTGTGACCACAACTACCATGGCTGTTGCTACCAGCGCTGCATCGAACGTGGGCTCACGTACAGCAACGCTGAACGGCAACCTAACCAATATGGGTGGCTTCAGCTCTGTCACAGTCAAATTCGAGTATGGGACCACTACCTCTTATGGTATTTCTACTGCCACTCAGACAAAGACAGCAACCGGTATCTTCAGCGCCGATATCAGCGGCCTGACACCGAGCACCCTCTACCACTGCCGAGCTGTGGCAACAAGCGGCAGCACCACCGTGTACGGTGGCGATATGAGCTTCACCACCACCGCTTCAGCCCTTTCGGTGGCTACCAACGATGCTACCAGCGTCACGGCTTCAGGCGCCACCTTGAACGGAAACCTGACCGACCTCGGCCCCAACGCGTCAGTGCAGGTCTATTTCCAGTATGGCACCACGGCGGCATACGGCAGCACGACCACGACACAGGCCAAAACAGCAACCGGGGCTTTCAGTCATAATTTGAGCGGCCTGCTGTCAGGGACCGAGTATCACTACCGGGCGGTAGCTGTTGGCAGCACCACCGTGTACGGCTCAGACAAGACCTTCACCACCCCCGTTGGTAGCCTGGCCGTAACCACAGGCAGCGCCTCAGCCATCGGCAGCACCAGCGCCATCCTGAATGGTACGCTAACCAGTCTCGGTGGAGCCGCCTCGGCAAACGTCTATTTCCAGTACGGGAAGACTACATCATACGGCAATACCACGCCGGCACAGACGCGCTCATCGGTTGGCAGCTTCAGCGCCGCTATATCTGGCCTAGACCCCAGCACCACCTATCACTTCCAGGCAGTGGCCATAGGCAGCACAGTGTATGGCTCAGACGCCTCTTTTATCACGTCGTCCAGCACCGGTGGCACGTCGCCACCACACCAGTTCTATGGTAAAGTATATGTAAGCGGGGCTTTAGCCCCTTCAGGTACCGCGGTAGCCGCCTACGTCAATGGCTCGCCGGCAGCATCGACCACGGCTGACTCATCTGGCAGGTATGGCTACACCACGCTGTTCCTGGTGCCCGGCACCAGCGGTGGCACAGTCGCCTTCTATGTAGGTGGTACCCTGGTATCCCAGACAGCCACCTGGAGCAGCGGCGGCATAAGCCGGCTTAACCTGTATTCCACCACCCCCACAGGCTTGACCGTCACCACCACCACGGGCAGCGGCACCTATGTAAGTTCTACGACTGCCACCTTGAGTGGCACCTTGGTTAGTTTGGGGACAGATACATCGGCCACGCCTTCGATAGATTATGGTCCCACCACTGCATACGCGTGGGGCACCTTTACGATGTCATCGATGTCATCGCCAGGCACCTTCACCACCCCAGCCATTGGTACTGGCTCTAGCAGCCCACCCGCCGGTGGATTAACCCCGGGTCAGGTAGTTCATTTCAGGGCAAAGGCAGTGGGCAGCCCCTCGGGCAATACCGTATATGGCTCCCACGCCACTTACGTACATACCCCCGGCGGAGGAACTAAACTTATCGGTATGGATGATGCTACCCCCGTAGGGTACAGTGGTGCGGGCTACCAAATGCTTAACCGCTTTCAGGCCGTAGCATCTGGCAATATGACCGAGTTCAAGGTCAAGTGTAATTCCAATGGCACTATCTCCTATGCTGTCTATGCCGATAGCAGTGGGTCACCTGGAACTCGTTTGGCTCAGCAGGCTACGCCGCAGAACTGCGTTGCAGGTTGGAATACACTTGCAATATCAACAGTTTCACTTACCAGTGGAACTTATTACTGGCTAGCGATTTACATTGCGACGGGGAATATAGGCTACAACACATCTGGGGGTACCAGAAAATGGAAATCAGGGGCATCCACATTCCCCGACCCTTTCGATAATACTGGTTTCGGTGATGATTCTATCCAATTGTTTGAGGCTGGCTGGGGTGCACCATAATGCCTGAGCCACTGGCCCTCAACACGTGTATGCTCAGCTCTTACCTTCAAGTGGAACAACTCTGCAGGAGACGGATGACAAAGTAGGGACTGGTCTTTAGGAAGCCGGAGAGACCTGAAGGTCTGCCCCTACAGAGGTTTTTAAGGTGAGTTTATCTGTCATTGCGAGCGAAGCGAAGCAATCTCAACCCAACCCCCAACAAAGATTGCCACGGCTGTTTCCTCGTTTCACTCGGGACGCCTCGCAATGACAAAAGGAAAAGGCTTCGGGGCTTTGCCCCTGGCAATGAGGAAAAGGAGATAGCCAACATTAAGAAAAAAGGGGGATAGACATGTTACATAAGTTAGTCACAGCCTGTTTGATATTAATGTTGACGCTGGCGATGGTCCTGAGCATAGCTCAGCCAGCCCAGGCAGATGCACCACCAGCACCGCCTCACCAGGTCTACGGCACCGTTACAGTCGGCGGCAGCCAGGCAGCAGCCGGAACCACTGTCACCATAAATGTGAACGGAACGCAGGTCGCCTCAACCACCACCGATTCTTCAGGCAGATATGGATACAATCCAGTGGTTACCATATCCGGTGCCAACGGAGCCGCTGTGGAGTTTTATGTAAATGGAGCCAAGGCACAGCAGACTTACACGCTCAGCTCCGGTGCTATAACCAAACTCGATTTGACCGCGGGTACAACCTCACCTCCGCCACCTCCACCACCTCCGCCGCCACCACCCACGCCTACGCCTACACCAACACCAACTCCTACACCAACTCCAACACCAACTCCTACACCAACTCCAACACCAACGCCTACGCCAACTCCTACACCAACGCCTACGCCAACTCCAACACCAACGCCTACGCCGACGCCAGCTTCCACAGTGACAGTCTCGAGTTCGATATTGGGGCAGGCTGGCAGCATCAGCATCAGCCAGGCTGGAGTTCTCCAGAGCGCCACCACGCTAAGCAGTGCCGATGGAGTAATACAACTCAGCTTAAAGGCAAACACCACGGTAACCATCCAGGGGCAATCGCTAACGGTGACTGCCGAGCCATCACCGCCGTCACCACCGGCTGACACAGAGCTGGTTGCCGCCTATAAGTTCAGTCCGTCGGGGAGCACCTTCAAGCCGGCAATGACCCTGACCGTGAAGTACGACCCGGCAGCTTTGCCCTCGGAAGTAGCGGAATCCGGGCTGTTCATCGCTTACTGGGATGGCTCGAAGTGGTCGGCGCTATCCAGCACCGTTGATACCCAGGCTAAGACTATGACAGCGCAGGTAAGCCACTTCTCCGTCTTTGCCGTGCTGGGCATGGTTGGCGGGGCGGCTACGCCAAAACCGGCCAGCTTTGCCGTCTCTGACCTGAAAGTTAGCTCGAGTTCGGTAAGGTCGGGTGAGCCCGTAACCATCGCTGCTGCGGTCACCAATAGCGGCGGCAGTCAGGGCAGCTACGCTGTAGTCCTAAAGGTAAACGGCGTCGTTGAGGCAGAGGACGAGATTACCCTGGGGGCAGGGGAAACAGGGGTGGTAACTTTCACCGTAAGCAAAGACAAAACGGGCAGTTACGAAGTCACTGTAGGCGATAAAAGCGCCAGCTTTGAAGTGAGCAAGCCGGAGACAGGGAAGACGAGTAGCTGGTCGTGGCTATCGATTAGCATCCTCGCCCTCGGTGGCTTGCTGATTATATTCCTTATCATCGTCTTGCTGCGACGGCGAGCTTATTACTACTAAAAATAATGGCAAAGCTTAAGTGTGGATGACCCTGGAGGGTCTTTAGGAAGGTTCATCCAGAAGCAGCTAGTTGCTCAAATTCTGGAAGAACACGCCAAAGGCAACAAGGCTAACAAGCCTCAGCGGCTATCCAGAGGCAACCAAAGGTGAACGGTGCTTTATCTCCTTTAATTTTGTAACGCCGATGAAGAAGAGAGAGGAAAGAAAAAGGGCTAAATGTCCGAGATGCGGGGCGGAATATGACATGTTAGACGAGGCGGCTAGCAAAGCTATGGGCGGGCTGTGTGCCGCCTGCTGGTGTGACCGGCATGAAAGGAACATCGGAGAGGACAGAGAGCGGGAAGCCGGAACAAGTGAAAAAACGACGTCGACAGAAAGTTAGCGTCTTCACATTGAGCATTGAAAAGGGGGATGGTGTTTAGGGTGGGGCTAAAGCATCCACAAAGCAGGGGGCCGTCACCACAGCAGCGTCGACACCAGCGCAACGAGCACCCCCAAGCCGGCTCCGCCCGCGGCGGCGACCTCAAACTTAGTATGCCCTATGAGTTCTCGCAGGCGCTGCTGAAAATCTGGATTCCCTTTGAAAAACTCTTCTAATATGCGATTCAGGATTGTGGACTGGGTGCTCACCGTCTGCCGCACTCCAGCCCAGCAGCATCATACATCACGACCAAAGCAAAAAAGGCAACGATGGCGAAAACAGCCGAGTTTACGCCGTAAACTATAGCTACCGTTGTAGCCAGTGCACAGACCAGCGTAGCACGCGAGCTGGACATACCGCCCATCGTAGTCAAGTATGATAGATTCAAACGTTTATCTCTCACAGATGCAACTATAACCTTAAGCACCTGAGCCACGCACCAGGCAATGGCAGGTACCAGTAACGCCTTATTGCTCAAAATTAATTCCAAGATGTTCTCCTTTTACAGCGATGTATCTGTTATTTAGGTTTTCTGAAAACCCTATATTGTACCACAGGGATTACCGTCGTTCTTATGGATTAGCCTATTTTGCCTCAGCTAGGGTAATACCACGGAAGGCAACAAACTAATGTATAGCGAAATCCGGTTTGTGGTGTTTAAGATTGTTGTCTGCTGGCAGCTAGTTCTCGAACAGTCTCGACTATGCTCTCAATGGGGGTTCCGGGCCTGAATATGCCGGCTACCCCTGCGGCTTTCAGCTCCTCAATCTCCTCTTCAGGGAAGATGCCGCCAGCGACTACAGGAATATGTTTCAGCCCAATCTCATCTCTTATCTTCAACATTTTCGGCAGAATAATCCCCGGAGAACCAGACATTATGCTCATGCCTATTATATCTACATCTTCTTGCATCGCTGCCTGAACTATTTCCCTCAAGCCGACCTTCGGTGATGCCTCCAGATATATCACCTCCATGCCTGCATCACGCAATGCCGTGGCCACAACAAGAATCCCTCTACTATGCAAATCAAGAGGTGGCTTGGCCAGAAGAACCCTTATCTTTTCTGCCATAATATGAAATTCGCCTCCGAATTCAAGTAACTAAACGCCAATACATGGCAACTAACTATCAAGCCGCTAAGAATTTTCCATGTAAATCTTGGTGATCTCCCCTATGGTCATGTACGCTTTCACTGCATCTATCGTGGGCGGCAATATATTTACACCGTTTTTACAGGCATCTCTAAGGTTGTTTGCCGCCTCCTCCCACTTCTTCACATCCCGCTCCTCTTTCACCTTGTTCAACCTCGCTAGCTGCTTCTCTGTGAACTCTTTATCTTCCCTCCATATCGGGAACGGGTATTTTATCTCCTCCACATATTTGTTTACACCGATTATCACCCTTTCCCCACTCTCCACCTCCCTTTGAAATCTATACGAGGCATCCGCTATCTCTCGACTCACCCATTGACGGACTTTCGAATCCCACCAATCGCCCATTGAATTAATCTTGTTTAGAATGCTTCGTGCTTCATCTTCAAGCTTATTTGTCAGCCACTCCACATAATAGGAACCGGCAAGCGGATCTATCACATCTGCGGCTCCCGATTCTTCCAAAATTACCTGATGAGTTCTTAGAGATAGCTTTGCTGTCTCTTCAATAGGTATGGAGAGGCCCTCATCGGCAGAGTTTATATGTAATGACTGGCAACCGCCCAAAACCGCTGCCATTCCATAAAGAGTGCCCCTGATGATATTCACTAAAGGTTGTTGATAAGTCATAGCATCGCCTGATGTCTGGCAGTGAAACCTCATCTGCCATGACCTGGGGTCTTTGGTACCTAGCTCCTCTCTCAAAACCCTGGCCCAGAGCCTTCTCATAGCCCGAAATTTGGCTATCTCTTCAAAGAAATCCCTGTGGGAGTTGAGGAAAAAGGAAATCCTAGGAGCTACCTCGTCTACACCGATGCCTCTCTCCACACACCCTTTTATCACAGCCAGGGCAGGAGCGATGCCAAAGGCAATTTCCTGAACCGCAGTGCAGCCAGCTTCTCGGGTATTTCTCACCGCCACGCTAACAGAATTCCACCTGGGGAGATTTCGGGTACAGTACTCCACAATATCTATGCAAAACCTCTTAGAAAAGAAATTCGTGCCGCCATATATATCAGAACAGCTCCCCATTGTATGCCCTATGACAGGGTAGTTTTGAAGAGTGCCGGAAAGATTTCTTAAATCTATGCATCTTTCCTGAGCGACGGCAACCACCATGGCAAGTATGGCAGGATGTACCGCAATTATATTAATGCCGCCCTTTTCCATATCCACGCCTTTTAGAAGGTCCCTCATGTCCTGAATAGTGTCGAGAGCCGTTCCTTCTCTGCCGACAAAGCCCTCGGCAACCTCTTCATCCGAATCCAAGCCCATATTAGTAGGATGGTCAAAAACAATACTGAAGCCTGTCTGCCCATGCTCTTCCATAAATTTAAATCTCTGGCTGCTCTCCACTCCGCCACCATAGCCAATTACCTGTCTCACCGTCCAGGGTCTCACTCTGTACATCGTGGAGTATACACCCCTGGTATATGGATATTTGCCGGGAAAACCTATGTCCCTTTCATAATCCAGCCCCTCAATATCACCTGGCGTATACAGAGGTTTTACCCTTATCCAGGAAAGATTCTCAAACCTCTCTTTTCTCTCAGGCCTTTTCCTTAATGAACTCTCGTACTCCCTTTCCCATTCCTGAGTCATTTCCCTCAGCCCGTCTTCGTTATTTTTATTAGCCATGTCAGCAACCCTCCTTCAAAATGCGCATTCGAAGAGTATCACTGAACAGATTAACAGTTATGCCTTGCTTCAAATGCTCACCTCATACAATGATAATGTCCTTCCAATACCTTGTCAATACAGACTTTTTGTCATTGCCAGGAACATGGCCGTGTGAGAAGGCTCAGAATGACAATGGCGAATGGTTCGCAGTGACTGATGAAGATAGCATGTAGTTGCGAGGCTTTAGCCTCGTCTCGCGCCGGTATATCTCCTCAAGTCTAAGATGGCGTCACAGCAAATACAAGGCACACAGGCAAAGAACCAGACACACAAACAGGCAACCACCAAGAATAGTAATAAGCTCCTTGTTCATCACTTTGCCTCTATTCGTCTTTAGCGTTGAAAAGACAAGCAGATAAACTGTTATCAATATAACCGCAGGTTGTTACCGCAGTTTTGCCTCTGTGTAAAACTTCTGTAAAATCAGAAGCCAAGCTACAAAAGCAGAAAGTCCACTTCCGTCCCTCCCAAAGGCAAATCCTAAATCCGAATTTCTAAATTCCGAACAAATCTAAAACTTCAAAATTAATGACCGAAACATTGGGACTTCGAATTTAGATAATTTGAATTTTGAGATTGTTTATGATTTAGGGTTTAGTATTTAGAATTTCTTATCGGAGTAGCCATACACAGATGCTCAGGACCCGGTTTGTTAGAGTGACTGATAGACATCAATGCTGCCGATATCAAACCACAGCTCACTAAAGGTATAAACATGGACTTCATCTGTTTCTATCAGGTAAGCGATGAAGTTGCCTAGATTGTCCCTCTTGCCCTGAGCACAGCATTTAAGCAAGAGAGGGAATATCCGAGGTGGGAAAATGTAGCAGGC
>Ga0315296_10002055_pt1 | contig 17308 bp, 10 predicted proteins | sample YL17G14_18_MG_FD_203921 | JGI IMG/M metagenome (GOLD analysis project Ga0315296, IMG submission 203921) | Sediment microbial communities from Yellowstone Lake, YNP, Wyoming, USA - YL17G14_18 | ecosystem: Environmental > Aquatic > Freshwater > Lake > Sediment | place: USA: Wyoming | collected... | reverse complement strand
ATTGTTCATTGACTCAAATGGAAACGGGCATCTGGATGACCAGACCGCTATGGAAGCTTACCGCAGCGCGCAAGACTCCGCCTACTTTGGGCCTGTAAAAGTTGTCTTTCAAGGTGAGGATGGCCCCGTCACATACCACCTGAATATTCAGTTCTACGACCGTCCTGACGGCAAACGACTGTACGTAAGGACAGCAGGCTGGTACGAAGGCGCCATCACGCTGAACGGGCAAAAGAAACAGTGTATGCTCATCGACTACAACGCAAACGGCGCATTCGATGACCGCTCCGTGAACTTTGACCAGTGCGACCGCATCCAGATCGGCGCGACAAATGCTCAGGAAACTCGTTTTGTCGGCAATTACATCGAAGCTGACGGGACGCTATACAGCTCGGAGATCGCGCGCGACGGGGCATACGTGAAATTCGCAAAGGCGGAAGGCGTAAAACTCGGCGACGTTCGGCTGCCCGAATCTGTTACCGAGTTCGCCGCGGGCGGAGAAAACGGGCTATTTATTCGCAAGCCAGAGAAAGGCCAGTGCATACTGCCGATTGGCAAATATCGCATCGAGCACTGGACCATCCAGCGGCAGGACGACAAAGACGCCGAGTGGAAACTGCAAGGCACGAACTTCGCTGACGCGGGCCTTTTCGATGTCAATGAGGCGCAGGCGGCTGAACTCTCGATTGGTGAGCCAATAGTCTGCGCTCTGCAGGCCGACCAAAGAGAGCCTGGGACTTATTACTTCCGTCAAGAGCTCAAAGGCAAACTTGGCGAGCGTATAGAGCTGACTCGCAACAACGCCCGCCCGCAACCACCGAAGGTACAAATCAAAAGCAAAGACGGCAAATACGACCGCACCTTCACGTTCGAGTATGGCTGAGGCGGCACCTGTTCGCTCTCGTGGCGAGAGCCTAAAAACGTGCAAGGCCCGTTTATCGCAACGGTTGACATCGGCAGCCCCTTCCAACTGCAAAGTGAGCCTTACACCATAACTACTTCAACTATCGTGCATGAGCCGCAGCTTCTGTCGAAGCGAAGTATCTGGCCAGCAATTATCGTCGTGTGCGCCATAGTCGCGTTTGTGATAATCTTAGCACTCCGCAAAAGAGCGACGCAATAGCTGCTAACCGGCATTGAAGTCCAATGAGACTGCGTATAGTGCCGCCGCGAAATAGCCGGAAAGGGAGAGAGTATGCGCAAAAACAAGTTCGCAATTATCTACCTGATTGTCGTATTGATTTTTGTCCATCCTGCAATCGGTCGGACGGCCGGAGCAGGTATCACCCCGCCTCTATGTGTGCTTTCCGGGAAGGTGGTTGACTTCGACACCGGCCAAATAGTGCCATATTTTCATTTGCTCTATATGAATGGCAACGGTGCACTGATTGAACACCTGGAGACGGACGACCAGGGTAACTTTGGTGTAACGGCTCCGAGGGGGAGTCAGAGGTATTTCGAGTTTGGCCAATCACGGCGGGGAACGTATGTCATCGACTGGGATCGCCAGAGACAAATCGACTCCCAACCTTTCCGGGGAGTCGTTAGAAACGATATAACCGATCTTGTTTTCCAAGTTAAACTCTGGCCAGCTCGATTCCTTGCTGGAAGATTGCTTAACAAATCAGGGGAAGCAGTAAAAAACGCCTCGGTATATATTCACTGCGATGTGCCGGCAGTCAAAACGGACGCCGCCGGTACGTTCAGTATCCATGTGGCCCCGGCAGACCGAGATTTTAACCTATTTGCGGTTTCGGAGGATATGAGCCAGGCTGGATCGGTTCTTCTGAAAGCAGGTGCGACATCAGCAACGATACATCTTGAGCCCACATTGAGCTACAAAGGGCGTGTCATAAGCACGACAGGCCAACCCGTAGGGCCTTTCAAATTTCTGTTAGGCTTACGCCCTAACGGAAGCGATAGTGACTGCCTGCAGCAGGAAATCCATGCCGATACCGATGGGACCTTCACCATCGACTATCTGTGCCCGAAGGCGGAGTACTTTGCCTGGTGGTTTCCGGATGAGCAAAACAATCGCACTATCGGCGAATTCGGAACCAAAACCATCGATCTCAAACAGCACAAACCTGATGAACCGATTGAGATCGTTATTGAACAATACCTCAATATGCTTTCAGGAAGGATTGTCAATGCCGAGGGAGAACCTATTGGACGTGCAAAAATCATGGTTCTGACCGATGGCGTTCAAGCACGATATAGGCGACATAAAGCGGTCTATAGCGACAAAGAGGGACGGTTCAGCCTCCTGAACCTTGCCGATGGCGAGGTGTTGTTCAACGTCTACGCAGAGGGATACAAAAGCCGAAAGGTCTGGGCTCCTACTGATACGGCTAATATAGAGATAGTTTTGAAATCGCCGTCAGAGGCAGGCCTTTGTGAAGTGTGGGTGGTGGATGATGAAAGCCGAGCGGTCAGGAATGCTCCCGTCAATCTGTATTTTAGTGTTACTGAAACTGGGCAGGAGGTTATAACATCCAACACCGCCAGGACAAACGCAGCAGGCAAAGCAGAATTCAAGATTAAGCCCTTCGGCGACAATGTTCGGGCTTATGGCATAATATGCTGTGATCTGGATGGCTACGACCTTGCCTATGACAGCGTTTGGCATCAAGACGATTCTCAGGTGAAACTTGTGCTACATAAAGCGGGCCAGAACTGGTCTGGTAAGATCGTGGATCTGCAGCAAAACCCTGTCTCAGGCGCAAGACTTTACATGACCAGTATGAGCCAAAGGGCAAGGACTCCGCAAAGAGCAACCGTTCAATGGCTGAACCAGTCTTCTTTCTCGGAGGAATCAAAACTTACTTTGCTCACCCAGACAGATGCTAATGGTGAATTCGCGTTGCACCGATTCAACAAAAAGGACTTTGTCAGGGTTCTTGTCACGGCTCCAGGCTTTAGGCGTAGAGAGATCGATTTCTCACCTTCGGAAATGACAGGTACGGTCTTTCAGCTTTCGCCAGGGGTGGCCATTGTGAAGGGCTTGCTCGTAGAGGAGACCTCGCGGAAGCCGCTGGCGCAAACGCATATTGAACTCCGGAGTTCTACGTGTCAAGCCCGTGAGGTTGGCACGAATAAGGACGGCAGCTTTCTGATCGAAGATTTGGAGCCCGGCGTATATGTCCCGGTCATGTGTACAGATACAAATGCCGAGTACCCACGCTATGTGTGCGCGCCTGAGCCTATGGTAGCTGAAGCTGGTAAGACAGCGGTCGTCACTGTAAAGGCTCAGCAGGGCATTGCCGTACGCGGGCGCCTCATCGACGCCAAAACAGGCAAGCGACCCGCCGCCAGGAGGCTCTACTTGATGGCGAGTCTCAACACCGGCGAAGAGGTTGCCTCTGATTGGGTTGGAGAGGACGGAACCTGGGAGCTATTACTACCACCGGGTACGTTCGCTCTGAGAACCTCCATTTTGATGGAGCAACCGCTGCGCTTCCTCACCAGCGAACACTCGCTGCCCATAACCATCGAGAGGAACAAAGCGTATGACGACCTGGTGCTGGAAATGGACGACCGTGGCGAGGTTGTCATGCGGCCCGTATCTCTTGTCGGAAAGCGCATGCCGGATTTGGCGCAACTGAAAGTTCCGCTCACCATTGAACAGACGGAAAACAAAATGGTCGTGGTTTGCTTCTTCGGCATGAACCAGCGGCCGTCACGGTACTGCGTTCTCCAACTCGCTAAACAAGTGGACCGACTCCAAGAGAAAGGCGTAACTGTTTTAGCTGTCCAAGCTCAAAAGACCGATGAAAACACGCTCAGGGAATGGATTAAAACGAATAATATTTCTTTTCCGGTTGGTATGGTTGAAGCGGATGATGAAGAAACACCTCTCGCCTGGGGCGTCAAATCACTGCCCTGGCTGATTCTGACCGATCGCGACCATGTTGTCACTGCCGAGGGCTTCGGACTGGCCGAGCTAAATGACAAAATTATGGACGCTCTGGACGCAAAAGACCAGCCTTGATCCTTGATTCTCAATGCTCGATGTTCGGTACCCGGCGACAGAACCAGTATCCAGTATCGAGCATCGAGCCTGCTAACCGTTCAGCACCCATCCCTGGCGGTAGGTCTTGCGGATGTACTGGTCGGCCTCCGGACAGTTGGTGGCCTTGAGGTTCTTGGCGTCCCACTCGAGTTTCTTGCCCACCCGATACGCGACCAGGGCCAGCAGGTTATGCTCGACCAGTGCGCCGGAATAGTCGAAATTGCAGAGCGTAGGCTTGCCTGTCTTGCAGGCAATAATCCATTCTTCGTGGTGACCAGGCGACGGCGGAATCAAATCATCCGGCTTGGGCGAATTGTAGTGGGTCATATCTCCCTTAAGCATAAGGATCCGCCAGTCGTAGTCGGCCAGCAGCCAGCCCATGTCTCCGGTAAACAGGACGCCCTTAAATAATTCCTCCCGGCTAAAGACCTTCGATGGCAGGCCGGGTTTTTTTCCGCCGTCGTACCAGTAGACCTTAACAGCCGGCCGCCAGTCGTTGGCCGGATGGTCCCACTCAGCCGTAAGCCATTGTGGACATGTGTCGGATGAGACCGGTGTTCCGGCGGCTTCGCACGTCGTGGGAAGTCGCAGGTCAAGCGCCCAATACGCCATATCCATCATGTGACTTCCCATATCGCCAATCTGGCCGCTGCCGAAGTCCCAGAAGGGGTTCCATGCCAGGCAGCCGCCGAGGTATGCGGGATTGTAGGGATGGAAAGGTGACGGACCTATCCACAAGTCCCAGTGAATGTGTTCGGGCACAGGCTTGACTTCGGGCAGATAACTGCCGCCTTCAGGCGTGCGGCTGCACCAGACGCGGGCTTCTTTCACCGTGCCGATCGCGCCGTGCCGGATCAGCTCGACCATCCGCCGGTAATTGTCCGAAGCATGTATCTGCGTGCCCATCTGCGTGGCGAGCTTGCCCTTATTCTTCAGGTATGTCTCGCGGACAACATGGGCCTCGTGCACCGAGTTGGCAAGCGGCTTCTCACAATAGACGTGCTTGCCGCGGTTCATTGCCCAGACGTTCACGAAGGCATGTGTGTGATCGGTCGTGGAACAAACAACGGCGTCGATATCCTTCTGGTCGAGGCACTTTCGCCAGTCGATGTATGTCTTGGCGTTGGGGAATTGCTCTGCGGCGGCGGCCAGATTTTTCTCATTCAAGTCGCATAGGGCGACGATGTTCTCGCCCTTGACGCTGTCCATATTGCCGCCGCCTCGCCCGCCGACGCCGATGACAGCGATGTTAAGTTTTTCATTCGGCGACCGGCCGGCCTTAAGGATGCCCGACTTGAGGACCGTGACGCCCACTCCAACTACAGCGCTTCGTTTAAGGAAAGTACGACGATTCATTGGTTATCTCCTCGATTCTGTTTAACAAAGTAACTGAAACCTGCCTGCCGGCTCTGATGGGAGGCAACGCAGGCCTGCCTTTTGACACGGCAACAATCTAAACGAGAAAGGCGCCGCATTCAAGTTTTTTTTGCTTTGAGTGATTCGACCGGCTGATAGCCGATGGTATACATATTGTATGTCTGGCAGCGCAGTCGCCCATCTTTCTGAAATGCAGTAGTGCAGCCCGACGGTCGGCAGCGTCAAAACTAAACGCTCCGGCAGCGTTTGGGCACAGCAGCTTCTCTTGCTTGGCACCGTTCAGGTCCGGCGGGGCCGGTCCTGCCGCCCCTGACGGAGAGAACTCAGAGCATTTGTTTCTTTTCTCGGTGACCTCTGTGTCCTCTGTGGCTTTTTATTCGGTTTTCAACAGTGTGAATCCGTGTAAATCCGTGTCTACTCCAGTTCTTGCGGGGTTCGCGGCCTATCCCGCCGGATAGGCAGAGGCATCTTGTTTCTGCCTTATCGGGCAAAATTAATGTGCGCCTGGCTGGTTGCCGGCAGCAGAAGGAATTCGCCGGAATTGACAGCCGAAATAGTCTGTCCGTCTACGCTTACCGTTGGACTCAAGGAAACCGGCAGTCGCAACAGAAAACCTTCCGGAGGTCTGGCCTGGCCGGCTAATGTCATTATCGCACCTCCTTCGATAGGTTTCCATTGCAGATTGAGATCGCCAAAATACGTTGGCAGGTTTTTGATCGTAATGCCGTTTCTATGCGTGAACCATGCCGGAGGGACGCCCGAGAGCAGTACCAGTCGCTGGTTGTTCTCATATACCAGGCAGTCGCGCATCAGCAGCCAGAATTCGGCAACAGCCCAGCCGTGAGGCATTGCGACGCTGCCATCCCATGTAGTGCGCACTCGCCCCCAGCCGCCGGAACCGCTTTTGCCGCCTTCGTCAAAAGCGTACCAGCCGCGCATTTGCTCATGGTCAAGATGCAACTGGACGGTACCGTAGCCGGCTTCTCTGTTGCCGGCCAAAAGGCCCTGATGGGCTTTAGCCAGTGGAAAATATCGCCAGCCTGCGGGTTTTTGCTCGCCGTTGCCTTTGAATTGCTCATAGCTCTTGCCGCTGTCTAAGGGATACAGCCGACAGGGCCACAAGACGGAATAGCTGCCATAGTCTTTTGCCAAATTATTGCCGAACCTGTTGTCGTACATCTGGAGCAGACGATTTGCCAATGTCCTCCATTTCGCCGCTTCTTCGGATGCACCAATCGCCTCGGCAAGCAGGCCGGCACCCTGCAAGCCTGCAATGTCAAAGGCCTCGGTGTATTCCGGATGGTAGCCGTCACACCGTCCCGGCTTCAATTCTCTGCGTTTTTCTTCGGGCAGTTTGTCTCCGAAATCAAGACTGTCCATCTGCACCCAGTGAGGGCGTTCGGTTGTTCGGTAATACTCGATCATTTCGGCAATTTTGCGGGCTGCGGGATATATTTGCTCGGCCCACCGCTTATCGGAAGTTATCTGCCACTGCTGGCCCATCGCCCAGAGAATTTGACCTGGATTGTCCGCTTCCGGATATGAGCGACCATTGAAAGGATGCCTGGTGAAGTAGTCGATCGCCTCAGCAGCCAGGTCCGCGTTGCCGGACTTTTGAAAGATATTTGCCACGTAGACGCCGTCTCGGTTAAATACGTTGTAGTTTACAACCGCAACGTCCGGCGCACCTTCATTCATTTCCATCGCCGCGTGACCGATTACGGCGGCAAATGCCTCTTCCCAGCGGCCATCGGGGAGGTCAAGGTTTACTCGGTCAACTATCCGCCTCCAATAATCCTTCGCCTGCGCCAAGAGAGACGTGACACTGATTTTACGGTAATATTGCAGGCCAGGGTCAGGCTGTAATTGGCCTCCGGAAGGTAGGTTCAACTCCGCCAGGTCGAATTGTGCCCATTCGCTTACGCCATCCCACTGATGTGCTGCCGCCCGACGTCCGGGCAGCACCGGACAAACGAAATGGAGTGTTTCGCTGCCCCCAGCGGGTAAAGTCAGGTCATACCGCAGCGCGCCGGAACAATTACCTTCTCCAGAGACAGCAGATTTGTCCCTCGGCATCTTGCCCTGTAAGGCAAGCTCGCCGATTGTGTCGCTCGACAGAATTCCAGCCGCTGATGGTTTCTGTGCTGCCACGATTGCCGGATGATCCTCCACCAACAAGGCATCACCCTCTTGGCTTACGGACAGTTTTTTGACAGCGAACCCGGCAGGTCCCACCGGACGCAGGGCAACATAAAGTGAGACGTCTCTTGATTGGTCGCTGGTATTCTTTAGTCCCACCCGACAGCCGACGATAAAAAGGTCGCCCGTTGGGCAGGTGCGTTTGACCTGGCAGAGTTCTGTCCTGACCGTGACATCGCCCGCCGACCATTCAGACCACGGGATCAAATATCGCCCATCGGCCAAGCCGTGCTCACACTTTACACCTTCCGTTGGATTCGACAAGCTCACCACAAGCGTAGGTGTGATCAGCTTGCCGGTATTTTTATCGAAGAGCCAGAAATAGATGCCGTAGCTTCCAACGCCCGGCGAAAAATTGCCTTCAGCTTCAACGAAAGTCTTTAGCGTATCAAGGCTGTTGGCAATACCGATAGGAATGTGAATTTTGCCGCGCGGATTCAGTATATTCTGTTGCGTATCACTGGAGGCAAAGAGGTCAGCTCGTATAGTCAAGCCGGCAGCAGCGATAAGCGTCAAATACAGAACCGCTTTTACATGCACAAGCTAACCTTTGCCCACAACGAACTTGCATAAAGAAGTTGAACCTATAGAATCATACCGTGTGGTCAAAAATTATCGAGAAGAATCCGCCTAAATACGGGAACAATATATGGTGACCAGAAAGCTGATCATAATTACGCTGACACTTTTGGCCATCGGTCCCGCTCCGGCTCGCGCCTCCCGGCCTTCCCAGCCGCTTCCATTCTCCGTAGCAGAGCTACTGCGAAGGATGAATCGGCGGAGTAGGCCCGGCGAGACGAGTCCCGCGGCCAAAAGTCCCGCAACCCAGCAGGCGGATGACTCAAGCGTCTGGGTCCAGCTATCCGCTGAGGTGCTCAGAGACAAAATTCGGGGCGGCTTGCTCGGCCAACTGCTTGGTAACCTCAACGGCATCGAGCACGAGATGAAATACATAAATGAGCCTGGAAATGTCCAAAACTACACGCCGGCCCTGCCGCACGGAGCGCAGACCGACGACGACACAGACCTGGAATGGGTCTATATCATTTCGATGCAGCGGCAAAACGCCATCATACTTTCGCCCGACCTTATTGTGCGATTGTGGAAAGAACACATTAATAAGCGGATCTGGTGCTCGAATCTATACGCACGCCAGCTGATGGATATCGGTTTTGCCCCTCCGCTAACCGGCAGCATTGTGTTCAACCCGTGGGCAGAGTTCAATATCTCGGGGCAATTCGTCTGCGAAACGTTTGCTCTGCTGGCGCCGGGCATGCCGCAGACCGCAGCGAGAATCGGCCTGAGCTACACTCGCGTGACCATAGATGCTGAGCCTGCCCAAACCACGCAGTTGTTCACCGCGATGATAGCAACCGCCTTTATGACGGACGATATTGATATGATTCTCGATGCCGGCCTAAAAGCAATCGACCGCAACTGCGCTATCCGCGAAATTGTCAACGACGTCCGTAGCTGGCATCGGCTACATCCTGAAGATTGGCGCGCTACCCGCCGGCTCGTGAAAGAAAAGTACAGCCGCCATAATGGGGATATGCGCGACAGGAACGGATATGAGCTCAATACCGCATCCACCATCGCTGCTCTACTTTATGGCGGGACAGACTTTGTCAAAACGCTGACCACTGCCTTCAATTTTGGCTGGGACGCCGACAATAACGCCGCAACCGCCGGCACTATAGTCGGGGTCGTCAAAGGCTACCGCTGGATAATGAAGCAGAACTGGACCATCGTCGACCGTTACCATAACACCACCCGCGATGGTATGCCAACTGATGAAACCATCACCAGCTTTGCCGACCGGATCATTGAACTTGCCGAGCAGGTAATTGTGGAGCAGGGTGGCAGAAGACAAAATCTCAATGGCCGGATCGTCTATCGCATACGCTCACAAGAGCCGGCCAATGTACTACCGCTGTCAAATCTTGCCGATCCCCGCCTTCGCGGGGACATTAGCCCCCGCCTCTCGGCGGGGGTACCCCGGCCCGTGGCCGGGGCTAAGGCCCCTGCGGAGGCAGGGGTTGCCCGCTTACGGGCGGAGATGGAACCTCAGCTCAAAAAGACCATAATCGATGGAGGCGATGGTCAAGAAATCGCCTTTGCGGCATATTCGGCAATCTGCCTCGATTTGGCGCAGAGTTTCAGGCAAGAATACCCTGAAAAATGGGCCAATGCTGTCGGTGCGCTCGATCGTTACCCCAACGTAGTCCAGGTGTTATTCTTTCACAGCCCATTTCCTGCGGGCGACCGACTTCGCCAAAAAGCTGTTGCCGCGGGTCTGGCTGAACCTGCCGACAGGACGAAAATCTGGTAGAACAACCGACCGGGTCGGTCTGCAGGAATCGGCCAAGATCTGGACTATAGTACCTGGCACGGTAGTAGTAAAGGCCGGTTTCGATATCGAATTGCCGGCCGGTGAATACGCCGTAGGCGTATAAACATAAAGGGATTGGGATGATTTGGATCCTCAGCCGGCACGTGCCCATAGACCGACTACTCGTAGGTCTGGACGCAAGTGCCGTTTGCATCAGTCAGGGCCACCACACTGCCAAGATCGTCAAAGCCTTCTAGGTGGCAATTGATGGGACTGGACCAAGAGACCGCTCGTGAACTCGTGAAGGCCAGGCTGGAACGCGGGCAGGCATACGAGATCATGGACAGGTTTAAATGCTTTGGGCGGGTGGTGCGGTTCATGCGTATGCACTGGGTTCCTTGGCTGGCCAGGTGACGAAGTCAATCCAGCAGGACCCGAGTCAACGTATTGCTGTGGTGATTGTACGTGGATTATTTTCTTGGTAATCAAGGCTACCGACGGTAAAATCACAGCACTGGAAAACGAGTTGGCATGTATAGGGGCAAAGTCTGATGAAGTGGTCAAATATTCTGAGACTAATCGCAATAGTAAGTGTAACACTTTTCGCGGGCTGCCGGCAGAAACGTGATGAAGTGAAGATTGGTTATATGCCATATAGTTCGAATCTGCCATTTTTTGTAGCTCAAGAAAAGGGGTTCTTTGCAGAGGAGGGGTTGCAGGTAAGAGCGGTAAGATTTGGTTCCTCCAAGGAGGCCATGGATGCTCTCTTGACGGGGAAGATTCATGCGGAGTGCACCATCGGTCTGTCTACTCTTCTCGCTATAGAAGCTGCGTCGCCCGGCCAGATCAAATTCTGCCTGCCATGCGTGGAAACAGAGGGCAGACGTGCCAGTTGTCTGCTTGTCAAGAAAGGTGCGGGCATTAGTGTGGTCTCCGACTTGAGGGGAAAGAGGATTGGGACGTATACTGGCACGACCCAGCTCCTGTACTTGAGACTTCTGCTGAAGAATCTGGGATTGGACCCTGAGAAAGACGTTACTGTCATACAAGTTTCACCACAACTGGAAATAGAAGCTTTCGCGACCGGTCAGTTTGATGCGCTTTATACGATTGAGCCAAGTGTCACGATAGCAATAGAAAGAGGAATCGGTGAGCCTTTAGTGGAGAATCCGAGAAACAAATATGTGGTCTCACCGTTTCCCGCGGGCGCAATTCCTTTCTCTTCGAAGTTTTTGAAAGAGCATCCTCTGGAGGCCAAGGGGATCTACAAAGGTATGGATAGGGCCGTGACCTTCATCAGGAAGAACGAAGATGAAGCGAAGAAGTTGGTGTCCAAGTATACGGGCCTGGAGGAAGGAATTGCTACGAAGGCTGGAATATATGAGTGGTGGCGAGCGGGCGAGATGGATGTGGAGGTTATGCAGAAGCTTGCTGATTTGCTTTTCGAAAATGGTGAGATTCAATCAAAGGTCAGTGTAGGGGAAATGCTGTTATCAGAGGATGACCTGCCACATTGAGAACTCTCTAGCTGAGCCGCCCCGTATGGTCATAGGAGTACCTGAGAGGTATGAAGAACTCCCGTGTCGGTTTCCCTCATATCTGCATAAGAGGTCTCTGCAAGAGCTACGTGCAGGCCGGCAGAAGCGAGTCATTAGAGGTTCTGCGCGATATCACCTTAGATATTGAAAAAGGGGAGTTCGTTACGTTCTTTGGCCCCAACGCTTGCGGGAAAACAACGCTCTTGTATGTAGTTGGCGGTCTTACGCCCCAGACTAAGGGGGAAGTAAGCATAAATGGGAGGGCACCACATCAGACGACCAAGGGATTCATCTTCCAAAACTACGCTGATTCATTGTTTCCTTGGCGCTCAAATATAGACAACCTATGCTTCCCACTCGAAATAACTGGACTGCCAAAGAGAAAAAGACGTGAACGAGCGAGGCAATTTCTCAGCAGCCTGGGCGTTAAGCTACCTCTGGCGGGCTTCCCCTACGAACTTAGTGGCGGCCAGCAGCAGCTCTTGGCAATTGTACGAGCGTTAATTTACGATCCCGACTGTATGCTTATGGACGAGCCTTTTGGCTCGCTTGACTACCAGACCAGACTGTCGATGCAGATCACCCTGCTTGACCTGTGGAGCAAAACAGGTAAAACGATAGTTTTTGTGTCGCACGAGATCGATGAGGCCATTTTCCTGGCCGATAGATTAGTTCTTCTGAGCAACAAGCCTACAAGAATTATGGATATACTGAAAGTGGACCTACCACGGCCAAGGAGCCACGAGATCATCGAGTCTCATGAATTCGTTCGGTTGAAGACGCAAGCTCTGAGGATATTCAAACAGGCAGTATACGAATGAAGAAAGAGAGTGTGCTAAGCGCGATAGTTCTTCTATCGGCCTGGGCGCTGGTAGGGGCATTTCATTTGGTCAATCCTCTATTTCTGCCACCACCCTGGAAGGTTTTCACCGTACTTTTCGGGTTGTGCTATACGGGTAGCATTTTGGGTGATGTCTTGAAGACATTGTACAGAATGGTTTTGGGATTTGGCTTGGGAGCAGCCATTGGAATTCCTATCGGACTGTTGATGGGGAGGTCGGACAAAGTCTACCGCTCTCTGGAATTCCTCGTCGATTTTTTCAGGTCCATACCTGTTACCGCGTTGTTCCCGCTCTTTCTTGTGATTTTTGGGATAGGCGATCTTGCGAAGTGCTCAATTGTAGCTTGGTCGACCGGCCTGATCATATTGGTAAATACAGTGTACGGAGTCAAGAGTGCTAAGAAGACGAGGATTATGGTTGCGCAGACTATGGGTGCGAGTAATCTCGAGACATTTACGAAGGTTATTTTTTTCGAAGGTGTGCCACACATAGTTGCAGGTTTACGCACATCCCTCTCGATGGCGCTGATCGTCGTGATAGTAACGGAGATGTTCATGGGGACAGAATCGGGAATTGGACGGAGAATTTTTGATGCATCGGTCACCTACAGAACACCAGAAATGTATTCAGCCATCATCTGTGCGGGGTTGCTGGGATTTTTGCTGAACAAGATATTTGTGTTTGCAGAGACGAAACTGATTCACTGGAGAGGGAAATAAATGGCCAGAGACAGCAGTAAACCAAAATGCTATCAGAATGTGCGGGATAGGGCCGTCCATTGCATCAGAATCGGCCATTATTCGGTTTGGATTGTGGGGGCGCTCTTGCTGGGCCTGGTTTTCACTATTATCTCTCTGCTTGTACTACATGGAACGGGACGGGACCCTCTGTGGGATTCGCCTGGGATGATCTTCTCGGTGTTAACCGGGATTGCAACGTTATTGGGTTTAGCGTTTGCTATTGGGTCTCTGAGGGAATCGATCTACATCTCTCGGATTCTCACTTTTAGAGATTTAGTCCGCGAGGTCAGTATGCTCTTAAGAGAAGCTTCTGAGGGCAAGAGCTTGGTAAAGATAGTCTGTTTTTCGCCAGCGCTTGGCAATATATCGTATCCTGGAGAGTATGAAAGGCTTAGGGAGGCTCTCGACGGAATAGAGAAATTGGATTTCATTCAGATGGTATGTCTTGATCCGAGCAAGCTCCGCAATTTCTACCAGAAATATGCTGACGTGTGCCCTGACCTCTATGTACAGAGCGAGGTCAATAGCGCGTATCAAGAAGCGGAGAACCTAATCACAAGAATAGACTCGGAGGGCGGGCTCGCTGAACGCAAAGGATGGGATGACCTGCCCATGTTTCACATGTTTTTCACAACCAAGAAGGGAATCGTGTTCCTTCCATTGTCAGATTATCCCTACCTTTTCAATACCAGTGCATCCCCGTATCCCGTAGTGCTCACCCAGCCAAAGACAGCAAAGCGTGTAGAAATACTAGGTTTTGTAACTAAGGAACCGCCACTGTTGGACCGGTTTGAGGAATGCTTTGAGTTCTACAGGGTCAAGCTGACATGATGAGTATACTTCTGGTGTATCCGGGCGTTCTCATAGGCCGGCGCGGAGGAATCCCGTGCGAGGGGAATGGGTTTCCATCGTTGGGTGTCAACTATCTTGCAACTGTTTTACGCAAAAAGGGGCACAATGTTGTTGTCCAAGATGCCTTCTCTAGCCAGATTACTGGTGCTTGTGGAGACATTTGGGAACTGCATAAGAAGCTCGAAAAGCGGGTTCTGGACCTTAAACCGGACATTGTAGGTATATCGTTTCTGACTCCATCGAGAAAGGAGAGCCTATGCGTAGCAAGAATTGTGAAGAGAGTTGAACCAAATATTCGAGTCGTGGCAGGAGGTCCTCATGCGACAGTCATGCATAATCAACTTCTTGCGAACTATCCGGAAATAGATGTGGTGGTTATTGGTGAAGCAGAGCGGACCTTGTGTGAACTCGTCGAGTCCTTTGAAATAAAGGAGTGTTTGCACGATGTGAAGGGGGTCGCGTTTAGAAGCGGGCCGTCGCGAGCTATTGTTGTCAGTCCACGACGCCCGGTCATTGAGAATCTTGATGTAATTCCCTTTCCGGACTACGGGGAGTACCTACGTTCTCTGCCGAACAAGCGAATGTCGATTGCCTCAGTGGTTACCGGTCGAGGATGCCCTTACGGACAGTGCAATTTCTGTGCTTCTCAATCCGTTTGGCCGGGTAATAGGTATCGGCCTGTGAAGAATGTTGTTGATGAAGTAGAAATCCTCGTGAAAGAGTACGGAGTCGAGAATATACATATCCACGACGACACTTTCCCTTCATCTGGCGAAAGAGCCGTCCGTATTTGCAAGGAGGTAGTGAAAAGAGGAATTGAGGTGATTTTCGATTGTAAGGCCACGCTGAATAGCGTCACACCTGATTTCCTTTATTGGTATCGAAAGGCCGGTGGCAGGAGCATATTCTTTGGGCTGGAGAGTGGATCGCAGAGGGTCAGAGAACTCATGGGTAAGCCGAAGGTCTCAAACACACAGGTCGAGTCTATGGTTAGAACGGTGAGAGAAGCCGGCATAAAGGTGGGTATCTTTGTTATGTTCGGATACCCGGGTGAGACATCACGCGATGTGCAAGCAACTTGCCAAATGCTTAAGAGGCTGAACCCTGACAGGGTCCGTTGCACACTGACGAAGGTTTATCCTGGCACGCGGCTCTATCAATACGCTAAAGAGCATAAGATGCTGACTGATGATTATTGGCTTAGTGAAGCCAGTAGACATAGGTATTTTAGCTTCGCAGGCGACGATGAGGTTGCTCAAATCAGGAAACTTGACCTTCTTTTGAGGCAGGAGTTTTGTGGATTAGATCTCTGGAGCGAGTACGATGAACAGGATATTCCTTATGCCGATGAGAACGCTGGTGGCCGTGAGCTGGATTATAGTACCGGGCACGGTAGTAGTAAAGGCCGGTTTCGATATCGAATTGCCGGCCGGTGAACATAAAGGGATTGGGATGATTTGGATCCGAAGCCGCAATCTATGAGCGTTCTGGCTTTAACTTGTACATACTTACGAAAAGATTCAAAAAGGCTGTAATTTTCTTGCCATTTTATCAGCGAAGAGTTAAACTACATAGAATAAGAAGACAAGAGTGGTAAGAAACGGTATTTCTCCGTGGATTACTGTGCTCTGCGTAGCTTCCACGGTCCGCGATAGTGCTATGCAGTACAGGGGCGCAGAGCAAAGTACAGATTTCGCCGGCTTCTCGGCTTTGGCATTCAGTGGTTCGGATTTGGTTGCGGCCAAAGGCCGCGATGTGCTCTCTGTAGCAAAAAATTAACGCGATTTTTAGCAGTCTAAACGTGGCAGCTCGTCTCGGCGAAGGCACGAGCCGAGGCGGGAATTGAAACCACGGATTACACCGATTACACGGACAAATCTGTGGACATCTGGGTAATCTGTGGAGACGAAAGGAGGACGAACATGACAGCCAGAAAATGCCTAAGTAGATGGTTCATAATGGCGATATTCCTGCTGGGGGCTTCTAATGCTATTGAAGCAGGGCCAATCATCTTTGTCGATGCTGATGCCGGCGGCAGTAACGACGGCTCAAGCTGGGCAAATGCTTTTAACTACCTGCAGGACGCCTTAGCCACCGCCGCAGGTGGCTCCGAAATTCGGGTGGCACAGGGCGTTTACAAGCCCGACCGCGGAGCCGGTATCACGCTGGGCAACCCACAGACGTCATTCCAGCTCAAAAACGACGTCACTATCAAAGGCGGCTACGCGGGCTTTGGTCAGCCGGACCCGGACGCACGCAATATAAAACTCTATGAGACTATCTTGAGCGGAGACCTGGCCGGTGATGACGCTGCGGTCAGTCGCGCGGCTGATTTACTTGTTGAATCCACGCGGGCAGAAAACAGCTATCATGTTGTTACGGGCAGCGGAGTGGCCGCCACCGCAGTACTGGATGGCTTCACGATTACTGCGGGCAATGCCTTGGGTGATCCGGCACTCTATCCGTACGATGGGGGCGGTGGACTTTACATCAGCAACGGCAGCCCAACGCTGGATAGCTGCACTATTACCGGAAATTCGGCAGGGCATCACGGTGGAGGTATGCTCAACGAAAACAGCAGCCCGACCTTGACCAGCTGCACCTTCACCGGCAACGCAGCCGAGCGCTTGGGCGGCGCAGCGGCGAACTCTAACAGTAACCCAACGCTGATCAATTGTCTAATCGGCGCCAATGCGACCGGATACTGGGGCTGCGGCGGTGGAATGTCCAATTCCGGCAGCAGCCCGATACTTGTCAACTGCGCTATCAGCGGAAACTCGGCACCATTCTGGGGCGGCGGGATTTACAATAATGAAGATAGCAGCCCAATCTTGACCAACTGCACGCTCACCGACAACTCTACAGAGCATAGCGCCGGAATCTTGAGCGCCGGCAGCAGCAACCCGGTACTTGCCAACTGCATCTTATGGGCTAACACCCCAGGGCAGATTTCAGGGGCCGCCACCGTCTCCTACAGCGACGTGCAAGACGGCTCGTCAGGCGCGGGTAATATCAACGTGAATCCCCTGTTCGTAGACCCGAAAGGACCTGATAATGTGGCGGGCACGGAAGACGACAACCTCCGCTTACTGGGCGGCTCTGCCTGCATCGACGCGGGGGCCAACGCGGCAGTTCCACCATCAGTGACTGTGGACCTGGATGGGGATCCCCGCTTCACCGATGACCCTCACACGCCGGACACGGGCAGCGGCACACCGCCGATCGTCGATATGGGAGCGTATGAAGGACCCAATCAAGGTTTCTTGTTGAGCACAACCTCGCTGGCCGTTCCGGAAGGCGGAACAGCCACGTTTACCGTGGCGCTGGCTATGGACCCGCTGGTTCTTGTGCACGTAACCGTGGCCAAGTACTCCGGCGATCCTGATATTACGATCCAGTCCGGGGCATCGCTGACC
>Ga0315296_10002054_pt1 | contig 17310 bp, 19 predicted proteins | sample YL17G14_18_MG_FD_203921 | JGI IMG/M metagenome (GOLD analysis project Ga0315296, IMG submission 203921) | Sediment microbial communities from Yellowstone Lake, YNP, Wyoming, USA - YL17G14_18 | ecosystem: Environmental > Aquatic > Freshwater > Lake > Sediment | place: USA: Wyoming | collected... | reverse complement strand
CCGCAAGCGTCGTCGTCCGACCACACCGTTGGAACCCGTAACTGATGATAATGAAGAGATGGATACCTCACGTTGGCTGATGGATCCAGCCATGTCACCAGAGGAGCAGTTTGAAACTACTGAGCTCGAACACGCAATCCAGCATTGTCTTGAAGCCCTGCCAGTTGAGTTCCGTGCGGTCGTCGTATTAGCCGACATCCAAATGCTGGATTATTCCGAAGTAGCCGCTGCACTCAAGAAACCCCTCGGTACAATAAAGAGCCGCCTTGCCCGCGCCCGTCTGAAATTGCGAGAGTGCCTGCAAGCCTTCCGGGAACTTTTACCTTCTGCATACCGTCTTGAAAACGAGACCCGCGTATGAATTCCCCAACCTTCCGTGACCTTGAGAATCTATCGGCTTATCTCGATGGGCAGTTATCCAATAACGAGACCAAGCGACTTGAAACGCGTCTGAAATCGGACGCAGATCTGCGCTCAGCCCTGGACGATCTTCGCCGCACCCGCGAGCTCATCCACCGTTTACCGCATCATCGCTCGCCGCGCAACTTCACCCTGACGCCGAATATGGTCCGCTTGTGTCCGCCTCTGCCGCGCCTCTACCCTATATTCCGCTTCGCAGCAAGCATAGCAGCGTTATTATTGATCTTCACCTTTGCGGCTAATTTTGCTGCACCCATGGTCGCTGTACCCATGATGGCAAAGGCGCCAGCTACCTTACCCTATGGCATGGGTGGTGAAGGAGGGGAAACGCCAGCCGAGCCCGAGATTCTCATGACTGAGCAACCAGCCGGTATGGAAGCCCTGGAAGCTCCAGCACTGGCTGAACCACCTCAGCCAGTCTCGACCCCTACACCTGAACAGGCAATGACCGCAACAGAAATCGTTGGGGATACTGTACCGGAAGCTGCACTGGCAGCACCATCAGAACGTACGATTGACAAGAACATAACTCCCGCTGTTATTGTGACAGAACAGGTATCTGTTGGAGGAGTTGGTGGTGGTCCCGAATCAGCCCCAGCGGTAACAACGATCTCAACATTTCCATGGTTGTGGATCGAGATCGGGCTGGGTTTCCTGGTAGTTGGCTGTGGACTGACAGCTTTCTTCATGCGGCGCGGCGAGATCCGAAAATGGCATCAGAGAGCCAAATAAATTTCTGCCCGTACTGCGGTACACCCGTTGGAAATAAATACTGCTTTGGCAAGGATCGACAGGCTTGTCCAAAATGCGGTTGGATCCATTTTCAAGACCCCAAAGTCGCAGCGGCAGTCCTGGTTAAACAGGATGACCGTGTTCTATTGGTGCGGCGTGTCAATACTCCCTTCAAAGGTCTATGGACCCTGCCGGCAGGTTTCGTCAATGCTGGTGAGGACCCGGCGGCTACTGCTGAACGAGAATGCCAGGAGGAAACCGGCTTGGTTGTGCGCATTACAAGCATTCTTGACATACGATCAGGACGAGAACACCCACGCGGGGCGGATTTTGTTATTTTTTACAAGGCCGAGGTCCTAAGTGGTAGTCTGTCAGCCAATGACGATGCCGATCAGGTCGCCTATTTTCCGCGTGATTCCCTCCCGCCTCTCGCATTTGAATCGACGAAATATATCCTGGAACACTACTAGGTTATCCCGGTGATCATGACCAGCATGCCGCAGTTTCATTGAGGCGGCATGCCTGGCTTATGCTACAATAGCGTTAAGTCGATTAAAAGGAGATACCGATGAATATAGTCTCCGATATCCGTCCATCCCCGATTGCTGGTACATGGTACGAGGGGCATCCAAAAACCCTGGCTGAAGAAATTGATCGTTATCTTGATCAAGCCAAGCTGCCAGAATTCTCCGGCACCGTCATCGCTGTCATAGCCCCGCATGCCGGGCATCGTTATTCCGGGGCAGTGGCAGGTTACGCCTTTGCTGCCGTGCGCGGACGCAGCCCCGGTCTGGTAGCGGTGATCTCTGCGATGCATCATCCATACCACCAGGCACTCCTGACCACTTCTCACGATGCCTACGCCACACCACTGGGGAATATTCCAGTGGACAAGCAAGCCATCGCAAGCCTGGATGCTGCCTTAATGACTGACCTGGGAATTCACCTTTCCCCGATCGCCAATGACCCGGAACACTCCCTGGAAATCGAATTGCCGTTCCTGCAGCGCTCCCTGGTTGGAGAGTTCACCCTTCTACCGGTGATGGTGCGGGCGCAGGAACCCAAAGTATCCAAAGGATTGGGAAAAGCGCTTGCCAGTGTTTTGCGTGGCCAGGACGCTTTGCTCGTCGCCAGCACTGACCTGTCCCATTTTTACACGCAGGCGGTCGCCAACGCTCTTGACGCAGAAATGCTGGCTCAGATCGAGGCTTTCTCGCCCGATGGTGCTTTCGAAGCAGAAAAGAGCGGTAAAGGATCTGCCTGCGGTCTGGGCGCACTGGCTGCTGTCCTGTGGGCGGCGCAGGAACTGGAAGCGGATACAGTTAAAATCCTACACCATGCCACTTCGGGTGATGTAACCGGTGACTTCTCGTCAGTGGTCGGTTATGGTGCGGCAGTGGTGTTAAAAACACGCTGAAATATATATAGTCATTTCTTCATCGCATGACCATCTTCCTCCAGCTTGCCGTCAACGTCCCCGCCGTCAGCGGGGTTTTCGATTATCACCTCCCGGCTGAATTCGAGGGACAGGTTGGCATTGGCTGCCTGGTGCGGGTGCCCTTTGGTGCACAGACGGTTCAGGGCGTGGTATTGCGTTTTATTGATAAGCCCTCTACAGCCAGTACCAAGGCGGTCATTGATCTGCTCGATCCCCAACCCGTCCTGATCAGCGCTCAGATTGCCCTCGCCGAATCCCTCGCCCGGGAATCTCTCAACCCGCTAGCGATGATAATTGGTTTAATGCTGCCGGCAGGATTAAGCCAGCAGGCGGATGTGGTATACGTGCTTCGAGATTCGGGGATCAAGGACCGAGGATCTTCTAATAGTCCACTTTCCATTCAACCTTCCACTTCAGAGATCCAAAAACGCCTGCTCGACCTGCTGGATAAACGAGGTCCACTGCGCGGGCGCCAGATCGACCGGCATATCAGCCATGTGGACTGGCGCATGTCAGCCCAGGCACTTGTCCGGCGTGGTCTGATTGAAAGCCATTCAGTACTGCCAGCTACCAGGGTACGACCGAAATTCATCCGTACCGCCCAACTGGCTGTTCCACCACAGGCTGCCGAAGAGGCTCTGCCTGAACTGGGCAGGACAGAGCAGGTACGTCACAGGCGGCAATCGGCTTTACGCTTCTTGATGCGCGAACCGGACGAGGTCAATGTCGCCTGGGTGTATGCCGAAAGTGGGTGCACCCTGGCTGACCTGCAGGAACTTGCCGAGAGAGACCTGATCGTCCTGCGGGAATCCGAGACCTGGCGCGATCCGCTGGCAAAGATCGAAATGCCGCCGGATAAACCCCTGGCACTCACATCGGACCAGCAAAAAGCCTGGCAGAGCATCCTGGAGGGTTTCCGTGAACTTGAGTCGGGAAATACGAGCCGGCCTTTCCTTCTACACGGTGTAACAGGTTCAGGCAAGACCGAGATCTACCTGCAGGCTGCAGCCGAAGTGATCAGGCGTGGCCGACAAGCCATCGTGTTGGTTCCCGAGATCGCCCTTACACCACAGACAGTGCGCCGTTTCATTGCCCGGTTCCCGGGGCAGGTTGGGCTGATCCATTCGCGGTTGTCGGAAGGGGAACGTTACGACACCTGGCGCAGGGCACGGAGTGGATCGTTAAAAGTAATCATAGGACCCCGCAGCGCCCTGTTCGCACCCTTGCCAGACGTCGGTTTGATCGTCCTGGACGAGTGCCACGATGGTTCATACTTCCAATCCGAACCTCCATCCTATCATGCGGTATCTGCCGCACAGGTGGCTGCCCGCCTGTACGGTGCGGTCTGTATCCTGGGATCTGCCACACCGACCATCGTCACCCGTTATGAGGTGGAAAATGGCAAGTTCCATTTGTTGGAATTACCAAACCGCATCATTCCTTCAACATCCAGTGAATCTGTTGCTGGTCTCCCAACAGTAAAGGTTGTCGATATGCGTGAGGAGCTCAAGGCTGGGAATCGCGGCATCTTCAGCCGTCTCCTGAGCTCAGCTCTGAATGAAGTCCTGGTGAAAGACCAGCAAGCCATCTTATTCCTGAACCGGCGCGGTACGGCAACATATGTTTTTTGCCGTGACTGCGGGTATTCGCTTCGTTGTCCCCGTTGTGAAACGCCGTTGACATATCATACACAAGTCGTATCGGTGGAGCTGCTTTGCCATTACTGCGGTTACACCCGCCTGCTGCCAAAAATCTGCCCGCAGTGTAAGGGGAACCAGATCCGCCAGTATGGGCTGGGAAGTGAGCGGGTCGAAACTGAGGTGCAGAGGTTGTTCCCCCAGGCGCGTACCCTGCGCTGGGATTGGGAAACCACCCGTAAAAAGGGAGCCCACGATATCATCCTGAGTCACTTTTCGGCGCACCGCGCCGATGTGCTCATCGGCACACAGATGCTCGCCAAGGGATTGGATTTCCCTCTCGTTACCCTGGTGGGGGTGGTCCTGGCTGATGTGGGTTTGAACCTGCCCGATCCCTTTGCCGGTGAGCGCCTCTTCCAGGTGCTGACCCAGGTTGCCGGGCGGGCTGGGCGCAGTTCGCTGGGTGGTCAGGTGGTCTTGCAGACCTTCCATCCGGAACACTATGCCATCCAGGCCGCCTCGGCGCACAACTATTTGGGTTTTTATCAACAGGAACTTGCTTATCGCCGCCAGCTGGGTTACCCGCCTTTCACCCGCCTGGTGCGTCTCGAATTTCGTCACAGAGAAGCGATGAAGGCTGATATGATATCAAAGCAAATGGCTGACAGGCTTCGAGAGCAGATCATCAAAGGAGATCGACGGCAAACGGAGATCATCGGTCCGGTTCCATGTTACTTTGCCAAATTGAACAGCCTTTACCGCTGGCAGATCGTGCTGCGCGGACCGGACCCGGCATCTCTATTATTGGGACGTATACCGGAGGGATGGCGGGTGGAGATCGACCCGGTGAGCCTGCTCTAACGACCGGGAAAGGTGGGAATCGGGATTGAATTATCTCGATGGAACCAGCCGCTGAGATATCTTGGACCATTCTGCAAGAAGCTGCCGGTGACAGTATAGGTAGAAAAGGAGAGAACCATGAAACACACAATTATGATATTTCTGATATTCACACTTCTCTTGTTACCATCCACGGTCCATGCCGACATGGCTCCACCGGCCCAGCCGCCCGGAGCCAACCCGGTGCCAGGCAGCGAGGGTACCCAGGTGCGCATGCTGGCTGAGACCGTGATGATCGACGTCCAGTTAGAGGCGCCTTCCAGCAGCCTGGGGCGTGCCCATGTAACAGCGGACTTTACCATGCATAACACAGGCAGCGAGGTCGAGACGATGGCTGCCCGTTTCCCCATCAGCGCCAGCGATGGTTACTATAACTACCCTGAGCTCACCGACCTGAACGTCAAGGTGGATGGGAAAAACGTCCAGACCAGGCGTATTCAAGGGGAAGATCCCTACTACGGCAGCGGCCAGGTCCCCTGGGCGGAGTTCGAAGTGACATTTCCACCCGGGCAGGATATCCAGGTCAGAGTCAGCTATTCGGTTGATGGCAGTGGTGAATATCCATTCATCGCCTTCTACTATCTCCTGTCCACAGGCGCAGGATGGAAGGATACGATAGGCAGCGCGGACCTGATCGTGCGCTTCCCCTACGAAGCCAATACCCAGAATGTCATCCTTGACACGCATACAGGCTGGTCCCTGACCACGACAGGGGGAAGCTTCTCAGGGAAAGAAATCCGCTGGCACTTCGATGACCTTGAGCCGACACGGGAAGATAACTTTGAGATCTCCCTGGTCATGCCATCAGCATGGAAGAAAGTCCTGAATGAGCGTGAGAATGTTACCAATAATCCGAGCGATGGTGAAGCTTGGGGGCGCCTGGGCAAGATCTATAAAGAGATCTTTTTCCTGCGCAAGGATTACCGCCGGGACACAGGTGGCCTGGAACTTTATAACTTGAGCGTACAGGCTTACGAGAAAGCGGTAAGCCGGCTGCCCAATGATGCCCTCTGGCATGCCGGTTTCGCTGACCTGCTGGCTGCCCATGCCTGCTTCGCATCTTATGAAAACATCGATACTTCGCCTGAATTCATCCGTGGTCTTCAAGAGATCCGGACAGCCTTGACGATAAGCCCACGCGATCCCAAAGTCCTCGAGATCGCCGACAATCTCTATTACTTTTTCCCCGATGGCGCAATCAAGCGAGACGGCGATGTGTTTGACTTCATATGGTTGACGACCACACCTACCCCGCAGGTTCCAACCGCCACGGTGGAATTTACCCCGGTACAAACAGAATCCCCACCTGCACCTGTGATGCCCAGCCTGACACCACCACCGGTTGCACCCACCCCGAATGAACCCAAACCCGGGTCAGCATTGCCTTTCTGCGGTGGTGCACTGCTGGTCCCGCTCGCCGCAGTATTGGTTATCAAGCGCAGACGATAATGCGTCTCTTTTGTCCATCTTTGCTATAATCGCTAGACAAAAACAAAATTACTGTCAGCGTAAAATATTTGATAACGAAAGGAGTACATTCATGCAAAGCTTCAGTCGCGGTTGGAATTTTCTTAAACAATCCTGGCAGATGGCATTTAAAGACAAGGACCTGATCAAACCCTCTGTCTACGCGTTAATGGTCGGGACTGTTGTTTCGCTCATTGGAGGCGTGCCGATCGTCCTGGCTGCGATTTTACTGGGTGAAAAAGGTACCATCTCCCAGGTGGTGATGTTCATCCTTGGCGTGCTGTTGGTCTTTGTCAATTTCCTGGTCAGCTATATTTTCTCAGCCATGACCATCTACCTGATCTTCGGTTACCTGGCTGAGGGCGATGGGCGCATGGATAAAGCCTGGGGGATCGTCAGGCGTGACTTTTTCGATATCATCACCCTGGCAGCAGCATCGACGGCCGTCAACACGATCAAGAATCTGGTTAAAGGAAAAGGGAATAAACCCGGCAGGAATTTTCTTGCCGGATTGATCGATACGGTGTGGACAGAAGCTGCATTCCTAATCTTACCAGCCATGATCATCGAGGACATCAATCTGAAAGATGGGCTGAAACGGGCTGGTTATATCATCAAGAATAACCTGCTGTTGGTCGGTATCAGTACCGTAGGTGTAAAAGCGGTCACCGGCCTGATTAGTTTTCTGCTGGTTATAACCGGCGTGGTGCTGGGGCTTGGGATCGGTTACGGGCTGGTATCCATTTTTGGGACGGCGGTGTTCGGCCTGGTGATCGGGATAGGATTGGGCGTCGTGATATTCCTTGTCTTTGCCATGGTCGCCACCATCATCAGCACGTATACATCCACGGCGTACCATACCTGCCTCTACCTTTGGGCACGGGACGCAGAGCGCGCCCAGCAAACCGCCGGCCAGGCGGTCACGGTGGCTGCGCCTGCCCCGCTTGCCGTGGTTCTTAAATAATTCATGCAGCCAAGGGGACGACGGGAGGTCCTGACCTGGGATGATATAGATCGTCTCATTGACCATTTGCTGCCGCAATTCAAGCGGGAGTTCACGGCAATGGTCTTGATCACGCGCGGCGGCATCATCCCGGGCGGGATGCTGGCTGAGGCGATGGGTCTGACCCAGATACTGACCGCAGCAGTGGATTTCCCGGGCCAGGTTGCCGGTGAGAAAACCAAGCTGATGGTATGGCCAGAATTCCTGCAGTTCCCGACTGAGGATTTGCTGCGCGGTCGTCCGACTCTGATCGTTGATGATGTCTGGGGTTCCGGGCGGACCATCACGGCTGTCAAGAACCGCGTCTCGGCTGCCGGAGGCTTCCCTGAGACCTGTGTGCTGCACTTCAACCCATACCGCAACATGTTTGGCAGCCTGCACCCCGATTATTATGCGGCTGTAACCGATGCCTATATTGTCTATCCCTGGGAGATCGATCGAGGTCCCGACCACGTCATACTGGGCGAATGAGTTATTGCCTCGTGTGATAATGGAAAATGCGTCTTCTCAAAGTTGATCCGGATAAAAAGATCCATACTCTAAGGGTCAATCCTTATTTCAATGACCTTGACGATGCCACCCTGCAGGAAATTAGTGTTCATATGAGCCTGCGGATCTTCGAACGGGGTGAGACGCTCTTTTGGGAAGGAGAACCATGCGCCGGTCTTCACATTATTGATTCCTTCAAAATCCTATCTGCATTCTTCCTATACCAGCCTGTCTTATTCTCTATGGTTGATAATACGTCCCGGTCTGTAACAGGATTGGGTCGTTCACAGCCTGGGAGGCTTTCATCTGCGCCTGGCGAGCCAGGTCAGTGGCTTCAGCCAGGATGCCGAGGGCATACTCGGGATTGTGAAAGCCCATGCTGTTCTCGGAGGAAACGAAGTCCCACAGGAACTGGGCTTTACGGTGCAGAGCCTGAGCCTCCTCCAGCAACCCCGCGTCCGCCCCGGGTTTGGAGGCCGCTTCTTTGATGGCGTTAATGGCATCAATGATGGCATCCTCGGTGTTCTGCTTGGTCTGGAAGACCTCATCCTGGATGGTCTTCACCCGGGCGACGACGTAGGCCACATCCGTGTGACACTGCCCGCAGGCTTGTTCCGGGTTGAACAACGGGCTTTTCATATCATGGCTGGAATATTTCAGCGCACCCTCACGGACATAGGGCATGTGGCAGTCGGCGCAGGCAACCCCCGCCTTGTAGTGGGTGCTGTCGGCGGTGAAGAACTCATACTCCGGGTGCTGGGCTTTAAGCATGGGCGTGCCGGCATCCGGGTAATCCCAATCCTTGAAATCCAACCCATCGTAGTACTGAACGATCTGATCGATATTCGTACCGCCTGCCCAAGGGAAGGTCAGATACTTGCCCTCGCCGGCGAAATAATACTCCACGTGGCAGTTGGCACAAACGACCGTGCGCATTTCCTGGCGGGTAAACGTCATCCAGTCTTTACCCAGCTTCCTGAGTGCTTCGTCCAGAGCCGGGTTGGTGACTACCAGGCGCATGGTGCCGGCTTCATGACAGTTGGCGCATCCAACAGGTTCGCTGATAAACTCTCCCAGGTCCTTGAAGGGGGTTTTATCGAACTCAGCCATACCCATATCACTCCACAGGGCAGGATTATTTGAAGATTTGCAGGAGTAGCATGTGCCGGGTGTCTTTTCATCGATACGCTTGATCTGGCGAACATCAATCAGGGAGTTCAGGTGACCGCGGTCATCGTTGTAATCCTTGCTGAAGCTATAACCGGCGAACAGGATTACCTGGCGCGGGTCTCGTTCCAGGTGAGAGAACTTTGACGAGCCGCCATAGGTCGTGTCGGTGTTATTGGTCCCGGTCATCAGCAGGGTGGAGTATTCATTGGGGAAGTTGACCCCCCATTTTTCCGAATCCGGTTCCATTGGGGCGATCTCGACCAGGGGTTGGAAACCCCGCACCTGTGGTGGCTGGTTCTTGAGGAACAGCAGCACTCCAACCAGGGCGGCTGCCAATACAAGGATGATGCCGGTCAGGATGTATATCGAATAACGTTTCATCGTTGCGACTCCTCAGTTATTTGTCTTGGTAAGGCAACAGCGAAATACCATACTCGCCATGGGCGGTGAGGCGATGGCATTCGAAGCAATAGCGGTCGAGCGGCATGGGATTATTCACGATTCCATCCACTGTTCCAGCGTGGCAGCGGATGCAGTTATCCTGCACGATGCGGCGGGATTCTTCCTTTGCCCGGATGGCATCCGGGATCTGGCCGAAAGTGAAAGCAGTGACGTGGTGATAGCCAGAAATGGCTTTGATGTAATATTTCGGGAGGAATGCATGGGGGGTGTGGCAGTCGGCACAGGTCGCCCATTCCCGGTGTGGAGCATGGAACCAGCCCTCGTAGACCGCGTCCATTACGTGGCAGTTATTGCAGGTCCCCGGGTTGTTGCCCAGGTAAGCAGTGAAATCGGTCACATACATGCCTACACCGAGGGTGCTGAGCAATGCGGCGATCGCGATCAAGGTAGGTAATCTGGTCATCCGGACCCCATTGAAAGTTTATGCTGGATCATCAGGCCTCCAGAATATCATTAATTATGACCCAGTTGTGTGACTTCTATCACAAATTTCCGCACGGGTCAATCCGAATATAGGAAAGACAGATAGGCAATCATGGAGCTGCTTTCAGCCGCAACCAGGAGAATGGCCACAAATCACGGCCTGGGCGGTGAAAGCCCAGGATTTCCGCGGATCGAGCGAATGTTGAGCGGCAACAATACATGCAGGGCATGAGGGTTCCTCTAAATAATAGAATAGTACGGGATTTCCATGAAATCATACAACCCGCGTGCATGCAGTTGAAGAGGTAAAAGATAGAATTCAGGCAACCACCGAGGAATTCGATCTCTTTGTGGAGAACTTCGCGGTAGAGGAAGAGGATGGGGCTGAATACCTGGTTTTGTGTGGATGCGGCGACTCTGTGCTGTGTGGCGAGGTGGATGAGAAAGGCGTTGATCTCGGCGGCACCCATGTCGTCAGGATTGCGCTTATTGTGAAAGAGGATGAAGCGGCGCGATAATCGAGAGAGAGTCTCGCAGTCCCGCCGCTGCCACCCTGGACTATCCATCCAGGACAGGCTGAGCCCATCCGCCAGGCGTTTCATTGTCAGTCAGAAAGTGCATTTATCTATTGCTGGGATTTACGTAACCACAGATCAGAGATAAAGTAAGTTAACGCACCAATAATAAGTATTATCTTAAAAACGCCAATGGGAATGTTGATTGCCCCAAGTAAACCATAGTAAATGGTTATTGCACCAACAGTCAGCATACTTATGACAAAAGCATTTCGCGCCGCTTTGTCATTAATAACTTGGGTGCGCTCATCCCGTCGGAGAGCAGTAACACCAAGTTCAGGGTGAACGGAATATCGCCTGCTATGTAGTGCCCAGAGAAACAAGGCAAGAATCAGCCCGCTTATGAGTATAACCATCCATAAAGGTGAACCTGTTACAAAAAGCAATAATCCAAATGCTGCGGTAAGAATTATCCGACTCAGGTAGTAAGGCATCATGTTCTTAGTCATTGTTTTCTCCTCGGTTTTCTTCAAGGAAAAATAGTTCATCAATAGGTGCATCTAATGCGAATGCAAGTTCCAATGCCAGTTTTACAGACGGCACGAACTTTTCCTTCTCAATTGCAATGATGGTCTGGCGTGTGACGCCTACAACACCAGCGAGATATTCTTGGGTTAAGTTATTTTGGAGACGAAGTTCTTTCAAATGATTATGAAGGTTCATGACTGCTCACTCGATGTAAAGTATACTTTACATTTAGTGTTATGTCAAGTATGGTTTACATCCATGCGCCACTCGCGTTCAAAAAACGCCCGGTGGACACTTCGACGGGCTCAGTGCAGGTAGTGGGGACTCGCCCGCCAAAATGGCGTTATACTACATCCAAGCCATTAACATTACGACAGGGAATCCAAGACCGATCGTTGCCCGCCATTACCCACAGGGCGCTTCGCGGACGCAAACCGTTAACACGCGCCAAGAGTGAGAAAGAGAGCGCTGATTCGAGGCCTGGTCTGATTTTCAGGCATTTCACAAGCAGGGGTACTCTGCGAAGGGCAATAATAAGGAGGCAAGAAAATGGTAACCAGAGATGAATTTTGGAACATTATGGAAGCCTATGGCAGTCGAATCTGGCCCATCCAAATCATTTTGTATATTGCTGCAATTCTATTCGTCGGATGGCTCTTTCTCAAACCCGGCAGGATCCAAAGCCTTTTCGTAAAACTGTTTCTCGCGATTGCATTCGCATGGAACGGTATTATGTTCTATATGATCCTTGCCAAGGATATGGCCGGTGACAGCAAAGGAAATTACTTCTTCGGTTCCATATTCATCGTTGTATCGGTGCTATTTGCGGTCGATCTGTTCAAGCAAAAGATGCAATTCGCTTTCCCGATAGTCGGATGGCGGAAATATGCTACGTTTTTGTTGCTGTTGCTGGTCTTTTGCTACCCATTATTCGGCATCATGTCTGGGCATGGTTTCGCAAGCCTCATCATGCCTGGCACTTTTCCATGCCCAACGACCGCACTTGGCTTACTCCTGCTGACGATCGCTCTGCCACGGGTCGATAAGATAATCTACATTTTGCTGCTTTTCTGCGCGGTTCCGTTCACACCATTCTTCCAAATTACCAAATATGGTGTCTATGAGGATGTAATCCTGTTTACTGCCGGCATTTATAGCTTGGTGTTGCTAGTGAGATATTGGAGGCCTAAAAACCCGATTACCTAACCTATTCGAAGATGGAAGCTACCAACTCAGGATGGTCGTGCAGTCACGGAGCGCGTGCTAACAACGGCTCCAGCGGACCCCGCAAAGGAGGCGGGACAGGCAGCGGCTACCCCCTACGCTTCGCTCCGCCCCCTTCGGGGATGCTACGCGAGGGACCCACAGGGTACACCCTGCGGGCTCGCTTCGCGGCGCCGCTTAAGGTATACTCCGCTTTGCCAAAATTGTGCGATAATCAAGAATAAGTCTCACCGGTCTCGCTGCTGCCGCCCTGGACTATCCGTCCAGGACAGGCTGCCCCCTACGCTGCGCTCCGCCCCCTTCGGGGATGCTACGCGAGGGACCCACAGGGTACACCCTGCGGGCTTGCTACGCGAAGAACGCTTCGCGGTCGGCGTGGGTATGCATGGAGTTATTTGCTGATTCTTGTGCTATGATGAGTCTGGAGTCTTGCCAGTCCCAACGCTGCCGCTTAGCCAAACCGTCAGCCCGCTAACACACCGGGCATCAATGGATTAACCACCACTATTCAGGACAAAATGGACACAGCCATCGAAACCAATAATCTAGTGAAACGATACGGTGATGTAACAGCCGTTGACGGATTATCTTTGCGCGTCGCCCGGGGTGAAATCTATGCGTTCCTCGGTCTCAATGGCGCAGGCAAGACAACGACCATTCGGCTGCTGCTTGGAATGGTCAAACCGACCTCTGGCGAAGCACGCGTGCTGGGAACAAGAATTCGAGTTGGCGAGAAGAAGCCGTGGGATTCTGTTGGATATCTGGTTGAGACACCGGACGCGTATCCAGAACTTTCTGTGCGCGAGAACCTGGAAGCAATGCGTCGTCTTCGTCCTGGCATCGAGTCCAAAGCCGTTGATGGCGTCATCGAACGGCTGGGCTTGATCGCTTATGCTGATCGGCGTGCTGGCACGTTATCGCATGGCAATGCGCAGCGTCTGGGACTTGCCAAGGCACTGTTGCACAATCCCGAACTACTCATCCTTGACGAGCCATCACTCGGGTTGGACCCGGCAGGGATTGTCGAAATACGCAATCTTCTCATCGAACTGGCGCGAGAACAAGGCGTTACTGTCTTCATGGCGAGCCATATCCTGGGCGAAGTGTCACGACTTGCCAAACGAATCGGCATTATTCATCAAGGGCAATTGCTTCAAGAACTCGACGTCGATGAGCTCGAACGCAATCGGTGGCGACGGCTGGTAATACGCACGAGAGATAATCACGCGGCGCATGCCGTGCTTCTTAACGCAGGATTCTCCGCCGACATTACGTCGGACGGAATGATCGAGATCAAGGACAATGCTGCCATCGAACAACCTGATGATATTGCGACTCGACTCGTCAATGCGGGTCACGCTCCGACAATGCTCCATGTTGAACAAGAAGACCTTGAGCATTACTTTCTGAGACTCATCGGCATGGATGGAGGGAACGTAAAATGAACAACATCACTCAAGCGATCTGGGTGGAGATGCTCAAGGCGCGTCGATCCAGAATGCCTTTGCTCACTGCGCTCGGATTTTCGCTGCTTCCGCTGGGGGGCGGTTTCTTTATGATCGTCCTGAAGGATCCAGAACTTGCGCGTCGGGTTGGGTTGATCAGCGCCAAGGCGCAGATCACGATGGGCGTTGCAGATTGGCCAGCCTACCTTAGATTTCTTGCCCTAGCGAATGCGATGGGTGGCGTAATACTTTTTGGTTTCATTGCCAGTTGGGTATTCGGCCGCGAGTATTCAGATCGCACGGTGAAAGACCTTCTCGCTCTACCCACCTCGCGATCTGCCATCGTGTTTGCCAAGTTCGTTATTGTTGCCGTATGGTCAGCCGCGTTGACGGTGTTCATTTATCTCATCGGTCTCGGCGTCGGCACAGCAGTTGCTCTTCCACCAGCATCGGCAGATACATTTTGGCAAGGCACAATCACCATAGCGATTTCCGCAGGTTTGACTATCGCACTCGTCACGCCCATCGCTTTCTTCGCTAGCGCGGGGCACGGGTATTTGCTGCCGATGGGTGTTGTGGTGCTTGTCATGTTTCTAACGCAGGTCATTGCTATGGCTGGATGGGGGGAATACTTCCCCTGGTCTATTCCAGCTTTGTATGCACAAGGCGGAAATCTTGGAACTGCCAGTTACGTGATTGTAATTCTAACCAGCGTCGCCGGAATAGCAGGTACATTGTTCTGGTGGGAGTTGGCAGACCAAACACATTAGTTGTGCATAATGCCCGCCGGGGCGAGGCAGGGGCATGCGTCGCCGCTGCGCGGCTCATCGCAATGACAACCGATTCAAGTGGATGATGAAAAACCAGCCTCCAGAGGTAAGAAACTGGAGGCTGGTTGTTTTAATGATGAGAGACTTGAAACCTACGGCACGTAATACTGGATAATCAGCAAGGGACGGAAGGTGGAGGTGGTGAAGTTACCGCTGTAGAACCTCAGGTAATCGGCACCCTTATCATCGTTATCATCCTTCTGGAAGCGCAGGCGGAACTGGGTGGTACCGGTCTTGTTGATATAGGGGCGGGCTGTGCTGCTCAAGGTGACAGTGTGCCAGCCTGCACTCGGGGTCGTACCGAAAGTCCCGACGTTACTTTTGCCTGCCAATGCCTGGAAATCGCTGGCAGCCAATCCCAGCGCAGTGCCAAAGTATGGTTTACGGATATCCACCAACAGTCCCTGATGGGTTGTGAAGAGATCGGTACCGACCAGTCCCTGCTTCTTGATCTTGAGCACAATCGAGGTGATGGCAGCATTATCCGGCAGGCTGGAGGTGTTGGCATGGAAGACACTGGCGAAGTCGAGAATAAAAAGGGGAATTACATATTTCAGATCAAGAGTTGGTTCATGGTTTTGTAATAAGAGATGCAACTCAAAGAATGGATACAATCCCGGCTATGACCAGCCCCCCAAGACCAGAATAGACAGTTCCATGCAAAAAACCGCGAAAATGGAACCAGTAATCCTTATATTCTGCCATACCCTCACTACCTGGGATAACGACAAAACGAGGTGTGAGCGTACAGAACATTAACCAATCTAATATCAGCCAATCAACGATATTGAAAACAAACACTACCCCTGCAGCGTTCAGCCATAATGCCCAAAATTGAGCGTTACCTTGCTCCTTCAGTGAAAGCGTTGAGAAAAATGATCCGAGCAAAAGCAGCAGCATGAAAGGTATACCGAAAACATATGAAAGGTACCTTTCGGCCCTGGTCTTTTCAGGTACTTTATCCTGGATTTTGGCTGGATAATCATGCAAGAAAATGCGGGGATTCACCCACAAGGCGAGAATTAGCCATAAGGATGCAAACAATGAGAGAATCGCGCTGTCAGTCAGAAGCCTGGTAAAGTTTAGCATGGCTATTCCTTGCTCCGATGAGTGTACCAACCAGTTTTGACATCGGTGCGCATGTCGAAATCAGGTACATAAGGTTTGATATCCAATAGTGGTGTGCCGTCCAGTACATCCACCCCTTCGATTTCCAGAATATTGGACTGACGCGCCAGCAGCCGTACAATCGACAGGCCAATCGGGTTAGGGCGGCAGGGGTGACGCGTGGCAAACAGGCCGCGCAACTGTTCATCGAGGAACGGCTTGACTCGTAGATTGTAGCCGGGCGACTGGTGGAAAACGTACAGCAAAATGATGCACGAGAAGCCTTCCAGGTCTTGCAAGCCATCGGCGAATGCGGGGAATACCTCCACGCGGCCGATCGCCTGCGAGCGCGTGGGCTGGATAGGGGTTTGACTTTTATCGTCGAACGGTGAGTGGATCACACCGATGGGCTTCATGATAAATTCCATTTGCTTCTCCTGAAAGTTAACAGCCGGACGCCTTCCACCTGCTGGAAAGAGGCTCCCTGCCCAATGGTAAGCAGCACCGCCGTTTCGTCCAGGACGCGCGCACCGGAAAGGATGGTCACCCCAAGGTCGAACAGCACTGGCGAAAGAGGCGTGCTCGGCCCCAGCATCATCACCAACGCCTCGGGGCGGCACAAAGCCAGTAACCCATCCAATGTATGGTTTATCAACGCGCTGCTGGTAATTGCAACCACATCCGCCCGTGGGATCAGGTCTGCGGCGGATTCGGAGGGATAATCGCCTTCTGCTGGGCGCTGTTCGATGACCCACAACTGTCCAACGATGGGGCGCAACCTTGGGATGAAGGGGAAATGCCCCACCAGCGCCACGTTCTTTCCCCGCCCGTGTTCGATCAGCACTTCGACAGCATTGACCTCGACTGCGCTACTTTCGTCCACGGCGAGCAGCGAGTTGATAGTTGCTAAACCGATGCTGGCTTCCAGCAGGTTGTCAGAACGGGCGTATTCGGCCAGCTCGCGGGCGCTCTTCTCGTGCAAATGGCCCACACTACGCACCGGGTCGTGGCCGTGGGGATTGTCGCTGGTGAAGGTTGAGGCCAGCCCACAGAAGCGGCTGCATACCACCGTCCAGTGCGCGCCAACTAAGACTGTACGAACCCGCGCGTCCGTATCCAGCCTGTCCAGCAAATCATTAAGGATGTTCATCTTGAAAACCCTCCACCAGTTTGGAACGACGAGATGCTTCTTCCACAAGTACTTCCCGCATCAGATCGCAGATACTCACGATCTTTGGATTGGCGATCTGATAGATAACATCCTGTGCATGTTGGTGTGCAATGACAACGCCGCTTTTAATCGACTGACTCAAGATAACTGATTATACATTTGCTTATAAATGGTGTTTTTGGTCTGGTCCAAGAGAAAACGCCCCGCCCAATTTCTCCAACGTGGCAGCCAAAGCCTCATTGACAAGCGCCATCTGTGAAGCTGCGTCCTGTAGGTCGACTGCTGCGTCGCCAGCTACTTCTAAAAAACGGAGAAATTCTTGGGCATGTTCTTGGTTGTGCTCAATCCA
>Ga0315296_10002053_pt1 | contig 17318 bp, 14 predicted proteins | sample YL17G14_18_MG_FD_203921 | JGI IMG/M metagenome (GOLD analysis project Ga0315296, IMG submission 203921) | Sediment microbial communities from Yellowstone Lake, YNP, Wyoming, USA - YL17G14_18 | ecosystem: Environmental > Aquatic > Freshwater > Lake > Sediment | place: USA: Wyoming | collected... | reverse complement strand
TGATGATTCAGTTGCGCCGTGAATACCGTCAATACCAACTCTTCCGCCGCACATTACTATTAAATCGCCTGGATCAGCTTTCTTTTCATAACCTGGTTTCTCATTTACTTTTGCCGGAATTAAACCAGCAGCCAAAACATAAATTGCCGGTTTTCCCATATATCCGTCCTCAAAGAAAGTGATTCCGTAAACAGTGGGAACGCCGTGTTTATTGCCACCACTTTCTGCTCCCTTGCGAACCCCTTCAAGCAAGCGCTTGGGATGTATTTTCGGTCTTAAATTACCATTATAAAATGGATTACCAGTGCAAAAACCATAGGTACCGTAAATTAATTTACATCCTTTTCCCGTACCCATAGGATCTCGGTAAACTCCAACAATCCCGGTTTCTGCCCCGCCAAAGGGTTCCTCATTTGAGGGACTGTTATGGGTTTCACATTTTAGAGCCAAGAGCCAATTATCATCAAAACGGACTACTCCAGAATTATCCCATAAGGTAGAAATAACCCAATTCAATTCTTTCTCTAATTCTTTAGTGGAGCTTTTAATAAAGGTATTAAATAAACTATCTATTTCTTGCTCTTTTTCTCCATTTTCGTATTTTATCTTTGCATTGAAAATTTTATGTTTGCAGTGTTCTGACCAGGTTTGGGCAAGAGCTTCCAGCTCAACATCAGTTGCTTTCTGGCCCAGACCAACTTTTTGACGCTCGGCTATAACTGTGGGCGCATTAAAGTACTCTCTTATTTTTTGCATCTCCTGAAGATTCAGGGCTAATTTTCTTGCTTGGCTAATTTTTAATAATTCTTCGTCAGAAACTTTTAGGTCAATGCTAGAAATAGCAGGCTGATGAGGAATTGCAACTTTTGGTATTGGGAACTCCGCTTTTTTCTCAATAAAAGATTTGTAATCAAAAATAAACCAACGTTGAATTAAGTCGTTGGCTAAAAGGCCTTTTACAATTCTCTCAAGATTCTCTTTAATTAATCCTTTGCCAGAAATGAGATATTGTTTTGAGGTGTAAGCTGCCTCGTCTTTTTTGAAGTCTATTTTTAGGATATCTTTTATCGCCTCTTTGGCGGTTTTGCCGACATTATCAGCCACTCCTGGTTTAAATCCAACCTCAATTAACCAATCGAAATCTTTGGCTAACGGTTTATCAATGCTAAATTCTTGGATTATTGGGTCAGAAAAAAGATGTTCGCCAAGGGAATTCAGTTGTTCTTTCGATAAATCAATATCTAAAGCACAAACCTCAATTGTTTTTACTTTCTGAACCGGGAGATTTAAGTCTTCAACAATTTGCTTCCTTATCTTTTCTCCGGAAGCATCTCTAACTGATTCTTTAAAACCGACTTCGATTCGATGTATAGTCATAAAACTATTTTTTTGTTGTGATAATTTATAAAAATTTGCTTTTTTTTAATAACTTTCCCAATTATGTCGGCTTTTAATTTCCATTTTTTTAATAAATCTAAAATATTCTCAGCGTCTGATTTTTTGACAACAATTGCAAAACCCCAGCCCATATTAAAAGTTTTAAACATTTCCAAGTCAGAAATATTTCCAGTTTTTTGAATTAAGTTAAAAATCGGCTGGGGTTTAAAATTATTAAATTCGAATCCAATCGAATTTTGCATTAAGTTTTTAAACTTTAAATAAGCATCTCCTGTGATATTAACTGCGCCTAAAATTTGAAATTTTTCAGCAACTTTTAAAAAGGGTTTAACGTATATTTTTGAAGGCTCTAATATCTCATAAATTAAAGGTCTTTTTAAACCAGCTGGAATTGCAAAAGCACCAAATTTCCCACCCCATTTTTTAAGGAGAATTTTCCTTACCAAGGATAATCCATTCGAATGAATTCCTGAACTTTGGAAGCCAATCACAACATTTCCTGGCTTTATTTTTTTCCCAGTAATTATGTCTGGTTTTTTTACTTCTCCAATGCAATCACAGTTTATATGATAGGTGGTATTTAAAAGTTCTGAGACATCGGCTACTTCTCCCCCCACAAATGGACAGCTGGCTTCTTTGGCTCCTGAAATTAATCCTTTTTGGATTTCTTTTAATAGTTTTGGCTCTGATTTTTTAATATCAATCATATCAGTAATTGCTATAGGTTTTGCACCGCATCTTATACAGTCATTCATAACCGTAGCCACGGCATCAATCCCAATGGTATCGTGCTTATTAATTAATTGGGCAAGCAAAACCTTTGTTCCTACCCCATCACAAGTTTTTACATGATAAATATTTTTCCCAACAGGATAAAGAAGGTTGAAGGGCGTTTTTATTATTTTTCCATACTTACTAAATCTAAAAGTTGACTTAAAATCCTTTAAAGATTTTTTTGCTCTCTCTCTTAATTTTCTATTAACACCGGATTGAGCGTAAGTTTTCATTTTTTTATCTCAGCTAAAATTGTTTTAACTCTTTCTTTTACTGACACAGCTGGCACAACTATTACTTCATATCCTAAATTTTCATAGCTTTCTTTCAAAAGTTTGTTTAATTTTTTGATGGTTTTTGCATCTTCAACCCGAGCATAGTCCTTCTCGAAAGGGAGCTCCTCAAAAAAGAAAATTTTTCGATAATTTTTTTCCTGACAGAATTTAAATACTTCTTCAGGGTTCGATCCAGCAATTTGATAATAGGCAATACTATCAGGAATAGCTCGATCAAAAAAGACTACTTTTTCTCTGGGGACTGTTTTTTCTGTATCTATTTTTATTTTTAAAACTTTTTTTTGAAATTCAGCCTCGTCACCTCTGATATCTTTCAATGATTTGCCTTTAGCCATTTCCTGGTCGATAAAAACCCGGGCTGCCTCAGGGTAAACAGTATACCCCAGTTTTGCCAGCTCCTTTAAAGTTATTGTTTTTCCTGAGGAAGGACTACCGGTAATAACATACCAGTTTGATTTAATATCCATAAATCTATTGAAATTATAGCGAAAAAATTTCGATATATCAAACTTTCGGTTTGTTATAACAAAAAGGGTAAAACCATAACAGTCCTACCCTTATTAACCTAATTTGGCTACTTCCTTGCCTCGACAAATCGTTCGGAGCTGTTGATGAATCGGTAGCACGACCTTTTCTGCAAACCCCTCTCCTTTTCCGTCTAACCAGTGATAATAAGGTCCTGATTCCGGATCCTCTGGTTCGGACGCTGACTCCACAAACTCTCTAACAGCAGGCCTTCCTCCTTCTCGCCAGGCCTTGAAAAGCGGTCTAACCGTTCTGGCATCCACTGCTGCCACGCCGCAGCTACACCAGGGAAGAGCATACCAATTGGCATTCCAGGCCAAGGCAATTCCTCCGGCTGCTTCCACTGCCTGGGCCATTCTCCAATCAGTGATGCTGTCTACCACAACGAAGGCATCACTGAGATGGGAACTACCACTGGCTTGAATAGCTTCTTCCAGGGCCCAAAGCTTTCGCCGGCCACCCATCACCTTTACCCCAGCGATTGCCTGAGCAAGCTTGGTCTTGGGCAGTTCTCCTCGATAGAAAGGATTGAGGAGTTTCCACATTCCCTCGTCGCTTGCCCCGGATTCGAGATCTTCACGGAACAGTCCAATTGCTTTCTCTCGAATCTCCCGGGCTAAAGCCAGCTCTTCTGCTCCGATTCCCGTTCGAAGTTGATCGAGCGGAAACCTTGTGCAGTAAACTCGTTCTGAAGGCAGCCCAACTCTTTCTGCGATTGAAAGAGCGTGCTGCTCATAACTAGTTGAAACAATCCAGACCAAACAGCCTTCTTCCCGAAGTTCAGCAAAGAACTCAGGGATTCCCGGCACCAAACCAGCTTCAGCGGAGACGGCTCGGATGTCAGCTTCAGTCACTCCAGCCTCAATCAAGAAGGGAGTGATTAGCCCCAGAGTGTCTCCAGGTTCATATTCTCCCTTTTGGGCCAGAGTCAAAACATACCGACTGAGAACCGGGAATAGCTTCCCACCGTCTCGGATGCTGGCTGCGCAGACCCGATGAGCATTGTCCTGGCCAGAGACTGGTCCTTCTAGGTCATAGTAGATACTGTCTCTTGCCCGCATTTCTTCCCTCCTTTCTGGATGAGGTTTGTTGATTCTTTATATAAAGAGCTAATCCTCCTGTATTTCTAAAATACATGACTAAGTAAAAAAATCAAGTAAAAATAAAAAGTGCCCAGTGATGGGCAGTTTTATTTAAGGCTGCCTAACCGTTTATAATAAACCGAGCTTAATTAGCTCTCTCCTTAATTGTTTGGGTGTTTTAAAATGAATTCCCCACATTCCCATTTTTTTGGCCGCCCTAATATTAACCAGCACATCATCTATGAAGAGACACTCTTTAGCTGGCAGATTTAATCGTTTGAGGACAATTTTGTAAATTTTTGGCTCCGGCTTCCGACAACCTACTTCACAAGATAAAACCAGAGTTTCAAAACCTATTTTTTTCAGTCTCTTGAATCTTCCAACATCTTTATTAGCTTTAACAGTAGGTGGGATAATGTTTGAAAGAAGTGCTAAACGAAATCTTCGCTTTTTTAATTCTTTTAAAATCTTCCAGGATTCTTTCACATCTTTCGTTTTTTCTTTATAGGGTCCTTCCCAGAAATCTTTTTTAAATTTTGGAGGCAACTTTTTTCCTGCTCTTTTTTTAAGCTCCTGCCAAAATTTTTTTTCATCAATTTTGCTTTTGCTCCATTTCTCTCGCAATGGTTTACTTATCTCTCGAACTTTTTTGGGGGATATTTTTAATATTTTAGCAATTGTTCTATATATTATCCTCCACTCCCCTCCTTTTACTAACACTGAACCAAAATCAAAAATTACTGCTTTTATCATATATTTGTTGGTTTTCTAATTGGAGAGCTTCTTCAGTATAAAAATTTGACGAGCTCCATAACATAAAACCATTAAAATTATCAGCGGTAGCGTCGAAAACCGCTTGAATTTCAGACCTTACCATTGGGGCGTCGTAAATAGTTCTCAAGTTGAAATCCTGTAACCAGGGCCGTATTTGAGCACTGCTTTTTTGCGATTGCTTGAAAGCAGCTAATTTCTGCGAAGCTCTTTTCGTTGAATAATATACTACCTGATAAGGATATTCAGCAGGGTTTTCAAAACCTAAAAATCCGTCGGCATAATGAGAAGGATACATCATTGGACAGATATAATCAAAATATTCAAAGGCGTCTTCAATTACCTGGCCCACACCCAAATCATCGGCACTGGAAGCGGATAAACCGAAAAGGTCAACTGACAATTTGGCATCAGGGAGTTGTTGCCTGAGATATTTGAAGAATTCTTTGATTATTAAATGCCTTGGGGTTTCTCTATCCCAAAGAGGGAAAATCATATCTTTTAAATCACCGTCTGAAGGAAATCTGATATAATCAAAATTTAGCTCATCAAACCCTTGTTTTAGAGCGTCTTTGGCAATAGCAACATTATAATCCCAGGCTTCTTTGGCGGCTGGGTCGATCCAGGCCAGGCCCAGACGGTCAAGCCAGAGAGAAGCAGGAGACAAAAAAGAAAGCGGAAAAAAAAATAATTTAGACTGGCTGCGGACAGCTAAATCTGGCCGAGCTTCGGCCAAGACCGGATCTTGGAAAATAGTTATTCTGGCAATTACATAAATTCCGTTGTCGTGAAGTTTTTGGATGAGACCGCCAATATCTTTAATTCTTATACTTTCTGCGCCGTATTTTTCCACTTCCGGCACTGCTGTATTATAAGCCACATAACCTGACCAATCTTTAATATCAACTACCACACTGTTAATTTCGGTGTTTTTGGCGATATTAATTAGATAATCAATATAATCTGGTTTCGTTGCCGACCAGCTGGTCATGTAAATAGCTTTCACCATTGCCGGCGGCTGGAAAATTGGTTTTTGGTTTTCAGTATTAGTATCCGCAGCAAGAGCTGGTTTTTCTATTAGCGTTTCTGCTGGTTTTTCTGGAGGAATAGATTTTACATTATTAGAACTCAAAGAAAATAAAAATATTAAAAATACCCCCGTTATGAGGGTTACCAAAATTAAAAAAATTATTATGCGGCTTCTTATTGTACCTATTATTTTGCGAAAATTATTGTTCTCCATTAAGGAGTTTTACACGGTCTGTGTTGCTAAACTATTTTCAATATTTATGGCTTTTGATTCAGTAAAATGACCCCGCTTTGCGCTGGTACGCTTACAGTAGTCACCTCTTCATAACTCAAGCTCCCACCATAGGTGCCGTCTTCTGTTACGACACCACCGCCGTGAGGGATTACTCGGTAGTATGTTTTGTCGAGGTCGTAACTGATTGCGCTGGTTTCCGGGCTTACTATTACTTTTCCATTAGAATAATTTCTTACATAAACTCCATTGCTGTAGTATGCTTGCAGACTATTTTGTGTTTCTGCTGGCGTACCTATTGTTACATTCATTTCTGGATAATATTGGGGTTCTTCAAGATTGCTATTTTTGAATGTATAAAATATGTTAGATGAGTTTACAAGTAGAAAAGAAGTAAAGCAGAACATTCGGTCGTTATCAGAAGTAAGGTTTTTTTTGAATTTACAATTTGCTACAAACGATTTGTTTTCCGGTAGGCTGCTGATGGCGAAGTTTAGAAAAGCTTTCCAGTCCTCTTGGCTAATGAACTTATCGTATGTTGCTATTTTTATAATGAATCCTTCTTTTATGCCACCATCTGATACCTGAAGGAAATCGCTACATGAGTCGTTCGGGTTGTTGTATAGGCCATTGAAAATAACTATTTTACCTTGCGAGTGTGTTTTCAGGTAATTAAGGAAATCTTTTTTGCAATTATGCCATTCTTCTGCTGTATATGATGTCAGGTCGGGATTAAATCTGCTTCTTTGAGTACTCATATCGTCTACCATCACCCCATCAAATGAGAATTGCATGTCCTGGGCTGCCTGCGTTAAGAAATATTCTCTCCAGCATTGGCTGCACACATCCATGCCGAAACCACCATATCCGCTGTCCTTTAGTCTATCTGCAGGGTCTCTTGAGTTAATCGGCTCATGTAAATAGCACTCTTCGTTTGTTGGCTTGTAAGCATAATCAAATGGTCCGTTGGTGTATTTTGTTGCTTCAAAATCGCTGTTAATTGATTTCAGGTCATCAAGTATTTGTTTTAGCGTCGCATTAGCTCCGCCTGTAATTTCCACGCTATCAAAATGTTTCGCAATGAATTCTTTTTTCGCCTGAGTAAAGCTACTGAGCATCGTTACAGAACTCACAAAAGCGTATTTGAAATCATTTGCTTTTTCGGTCGGTTCTTCACCGTCTTGATCTAATTTGCAATCCTCTGGACAATTTTCTTTTGTTTCATTGCTTTCACACAAATTATTCCCGCAAACAGGATTTAAAGTTTCGTGAATTATGACAACTCTCTTTTGAATTGTTGTCTTTTGATCTTTTGTATCAACAACAGTGAGTGTCAGAAGAATTTCTTTTGCCTTTATATTAGAGATTGTATAAGTTTTCTCTGTCGAGTATGTCCGCTGGTTATTGCAGTCAACCTGTATCTTTTTCTCTCCAATACTTAGCTCAAACCCTTTTAATCCTTTATCGTCTTTTGCTGATATCTTTAAGGTTGCCTCTTTTCCTGCAATAGGATTTTCCGGGAGAATGGTGAAATCAATTATCTCCGGCTTTTGGTCTGTTCTGGTAGTTAGGATGAAAACTCCTGCAAAGACAACAACGGCTATTAAAATTATTATCAAAACATAAATTAATTTCATAATATTTAAAGAGCTTCAACATATATCGGGCTTTCTGTTACCTGCAGGTCAGCACTTTGTTTTGTTTCTGTGCTTCCGTCAATTCCTGTGACTTTTACGTTGCCTGGAATTTCAGAACTTAAATTAACCTGAATAGCATTTGGCGCAGTATCTTCGTTTCTCCACAAAACATACACTGGTTTTCCCTTTACAGTGAATTTATACGTGTACTCGCCAAGGGGTAGTCTCTGGATTGAAGTAAAACCATTGAGTTTTGAAGTCATGATTTGATAGGATTTGGATAGCGGCGTTTTTTCGTTTCCATTCATGAATGACCTTAGATTGCAGTCTTTTGTACCCCCGCCGAATTGGAAAGTTTCGAATGGCAGCCAGAGAAAAACTTCCACGCCATTTGCAAATGCGACCACGTTGAGTTTTACCGCGTTCTCCGCTGATTCTTGCGCGTCAGCCGCGTCGGCAATAAAGTTAGAAACATTACACTGCGGGCAATCAAATCCCGTTCCGTTGATTCCATCTGCGCAGGGTATTGTGCGTATTATCCCGCCTTCTGTCATTATTATTGGCCTTGAGTAGCCGTTTTTATGCATCTCGGCCTTCATCCAGTTTAGGATTTCCTCTTGTGTGTCCCAGGGGTCGTAAAAATGGTAATCCATGTAATCAAAGGAGGGCTCCCCAAGCGCCGGGTCAACCTTGAACATTTCCTTCAGGACCAGCTTCTGGTTTTTGGGGTCTTCAATATTCTGGTTGTTACAGCCTGCCATTGAAGTAACCCACTGTTCGTTTATGGTGTTTTTATCAATTTGGTACCGTTCGAACTTCTTTGCATATTCCACTGCCTGTGCAATCAGCTCCTGGTTTCCCTGGTTCTTTCCAGTACAGTACCATTCCTTGTACACGGCCCTTCCCCAAATGGTGCTTGCAATGCCGTTGTCCGTAACAGTAAAGTTTGCACTGTTCTGCATATTGAAGTCTTTCACAGCCTTGTAAACGGTTGCACGAGTCTTTAAGTACTGCGGTTTTGTGCCGCGCCAGAAGGCAAACGCATTGACCTCGTTTCCGACGATGATGGTGAAATCAGGCCTGCTACATTCACGCGACTTCCGCATTACTTCCCACATAAAGTCATAGAGAATCGCGCTGTATCCCTTTCCATCGGCTCTCCAAGTTTCATTTAAATCGCGCGGCGGACAATCCTCATTACCTTTTAAAGCAGGCAAAGGGACGCACTGGGACGGATTGTCAGGATTGGGAATGCAGGAAGGGCACTTTGAAGCCCTCTCATATTCAGTCAGTCTAAGCCTGAAAAAAAGAGTGATGCCCAATTCGCCTAACTGGTCCTGGCCGCAGCCCGTCCATTTGAATTTACCGGTCTTATCTTGAATCTTCTGCCAGGGAACACCGATTCTCACGTTGGTTACTCCCAATTCCTTGACAAGTTGGTAATCTTCAGAAGGAGGATCAACAACGCCAAATGGATACATTGCTTTTTCCATAGTTATATTGTTTGTATCATAATCTTCATCTCCGAGAGGACCATTAAATTTCTTTTGTGGTTGAAGTTTAACTATCAAAATCCCTGAGATGAGAACTACAAGTATAATTATTAAAATTAATAAGATTCTTTTCTTTCCTCGCTTCATTATATTTAAGTGGTTTTAAAATATTTTTCTTAGGGCTACTCAATAAACACAGGACTTTCTGTTATTTCCAGGTCAGAACTTTGCCTTGTTTCTGTGCCGCCATCTGTTCTGGTGACTTTGACGTTGCCTGTAATCTCAAAGCTGAAATCCATAGTTTTTGGGGAATCGCTCCATAAAATATAAACCGGTTTTTCATCAACAACGAATTTATAAGCATAAATTCCCGAGCCAAGATTTAGTTTTTCAACACTTGAAAATCCAAGAATTTTTTTAAGCATTGTCTTGTAAGCAGTACCAGCAGGTAATTCAGTATATGTAGCATTATAAAGACCCTTGTATTGTTTGCTTTCTTCGCTGGGATTGCTTTCATCAAGCGGCAGCCAAACCCATTTTTTTACACCCTCGCCGAAAGCAATGGCGTGCAATTTGATAATGTCCTGGCTAACAAGCTTTTGGGTTTCTATATCGCTTTGGCTATGAAGTTTGTCAAAATAGCCGCCTTCAGTGCAAAAAATTGGTTTTTGATAGCCATTGTTGTTCATCTCGTTTTTTACCCACGCAATCACCTCACTTTGCGCCTGCCAGGGTTCATAAAAATGATAGCTGGCAATATCAAAAGTTGGTTCTTTAAATGTTGCTTTTAAAAATTGATATGCCCGGCTGGGATTTTGACAATCAATCGCATTTTGGGCAATTTGCTTATCAATTTCGTCTGGGGACATTTGTCTTTGGAAAAACATCTTAAAAAATTCCAAAGCACCTTGAGAATCACCGCTGCAGTATTTGTCTCGAGCAATTGCATATCCCCAAACACCACTGGCAATACCGTTATCAATAATTACCACGCTTGAACTAGCATCATGGGCGGCTTTATAAGCAGTAGCCCGCAGCTGTAAGTACTCCTCGGGCGTTCCATGCCAAAAAGTTAAGGTATTTACTTCATTTTCGATGACATAATAGTCCACGCGACCCTTGAAATGTTCGACGGTTTTGAAAACAAAATCATAATAACTTTTTGAATACCCGTATTGATTACTCCAGGTTGATTGCAAATCTTTGGGAAGTAAGGAAGCATACGGATCTGGACAACCCTTTTCTTTGTCTTTTTTGTATTGGCAAAGGTCTGGATCGTATTTTGTCGCCCATTCAAGTTGGCCTGTCCTTAGGCTGATCATAATATTAAAGCCATATTTTTGGTGATATTCGTTATAAATTTCATCGAGCTTATCCCAATTAAACTGGTCATTTTGAGGCTCGATGAATTTCCAACCTATCTGAGGCCTAATCCAGCCCACGCCCATTTGCTTGGTTAGTTCATAATCCTTTTCTCCATAAAGACCGGTAAGACCAAATGGATTGCTTTCAGAAAAATAATTTATGGAGCAATACTCACATTCTTTTTCTTTTTTTATTTTTTCCATAGCAAAGGATAAAAAAACGCCCAAAATTATCACAACGCCTAAAATAATAAAAATCTTTTTTTTCACTTAATTTAGGGTAATAAGGAGTTTTTATAATAAAATTATTTGCCGAATCTTCTTTGACGCTGGTTATAATCCAGCAAAGCTCCGTCTAAATCTTTTTCGGTGAAGTCCGGCCAGTATTTTGGAGAAAAATAAAGTTCGGAATAGGCCCCCTGCCAGATTAAAAAATTAGACATCCTTTGTTCCTTACCGGTTCTTATAATTAAATCAACATCAGAAGTCCAAAGATTTTCTTTAATTAATTCCTCATTAATTTCTGCCGGAGAAACTTTCTTTTTGACTATATTTTTAAAAGCTTCAACAATTTCTGCCCTGCCACCATAACTCATGGCAAAATTTAAAATCATTTCTTTGTTGTCTTTTGTCAAATTTTCTGCCTTATCAATGACTCCCCACAAAGAGCGTGGCAATCTTTCTTTTTGACCAATAACTTTTACCTTGATTCCCTTTTTATCAAGTTCCTCTAAATCATCGTTAATGGCTGCTTTAGCCAGTCGCATTAAATAATTAATTTCTCTTTTTGATCTGCTCCAGTTCTCGGTCGAGAATAGAAATAAAGTTAAAACCCTTATTCCCCTGTCCAAACACCAACCCACTATTTTCTTTACTTTGTCTAAACCTTGACGATGACCTTCAAGGGGCGGCAAGCCTTTGGCTTCTGCCCATCTTCGATTACCGTCTAAAATTATGCCCAAGTGATGAGGAATTTTTTCCATCATGATTAGATTAGAAAATCGCTTTCTATTTTATAATTTTTGAATAATAACCAAGGCATTTTAAACCCTAAAAAATAAATTGTTTTTGTTGCCATTTTGGAAAGAAGAATTTTGGGTAAAAAAAGCTTCTTTAACGCATTTCTATATTTTAAAAAATCTGGAAAATTTTTCAAGAGCATTTCAGCTGCCATTAAACTCCAGATTACTCCTCCGCCGCTCCAGGGTTTGGTTAGACCAGAAGCATCGCCGCAAAGGGTAATTGTGGGGTTTTGGGGAGCTATTAATCCCTGCGGGACTATGGCTGAATTTTGTTCTTTTAAAGAAAGGCCATTCTTCCCTAAAAATTCGTCAAATATTTTTTTTGCTCTTTCTGGTTTTTCAATTATACCATATTCGACTTCATTACCCCGAGGAATCTTCCACAAAAATCCTGATTTTGTGGGCCAAGTTTCAACAAATTTGGAATTATCATTTTTCAAAATAAATCCCTGAATTCCTAAGCGAAATTGGGGCTCCTTTAAACCCAGGCTTTTTCTCAAAAAAGAGCTTGCTCCATCGCAACCAATAATTTTATCAAATCCCTTTGGAACAGAATTCAAATAATGATTAAAAAAGAATTTTGCTCCTGCCTTCTTGGCTAAATTGGTTACTAAATCGTCGAGTTCAAAACGGTTGATGGCAAAAAATTTTTTTGAAAATTGAACTTTTACTGTCTTTTCAGGAAAATTAATCAGGCAATAATCTATTTGATTTTCAATTATTTTGTTATTTTCGGCACTAGGAATAAACTTCAGAATCCTTTCGCTGATTAAGCCGGAACAAGCTTTTCCGCCTGGCTTTCCTTTTCTCTCGAAAACAGTTACGTCACATCTTTTCTCGGCTAATTTCCAGGCCAGATATAGCCCGGAGATTCCCGCTCCAATGATTGCTACTTTCAAATTTTTCATATCCCTCAATTTTTATTGATTCTTTTCCTTGTTGTTTAGCTACAATATAACCTGCGGCAAAAGATAATAAAGAAATTAAAACAACACCGATTACTAATATTATGTCATCCTGGTGTTCTTTGACAAATTGAATTAATTTTGTTAACATAATACTATATGGCGAAAACTAAAGCGACTGGTGCAACAAAATTAGGACGGGATTCTTTACCTAAATATCTTGGAATAAAACTTTACGAAGGTCAGTTGGCTAAAATCGGGAGTGTTATTGTTCGGCAAAGAGGAACGAGATTTCTGCCGGGAAAAAATGTTGCTCGGGGTGGCGACGACACGATTTACGCGCTAAAAGAAGGTTCAGTGCATTTCCAGACAAAAAGAAAGAGAGGATTCGACAAATCTCAAAGAATTGCCAAGATTGTTAATGTAGCGCCTAAAAAATAATTAACTATTTTTTCAGGCAGGCTCGAATAAATTCTCTAAATAAAGGATGAGGCCTCAAAGGCCTCGATTTAAATTCCGGGTGAAATTGGGTCCCCACAAAAAATGGGTGGTTTTTAACCTCAATGATTTCGACCAGGTCTTTTTCGGGGTTGATGCCAGCCATAACCATACCTTTTTGCTCCAAGCTATCTCTATACTCATTATTTAGCTCATAGCGATGACGATGGCGTTCGAAGGTGCGAGATACGCCGTAAGCCTTAAAGCTTAGAGTTTTTGGCTGAAGCTCGCACAGATAAACTCCTAATCGCATTGTTCCGCCATATCTTTTTTCGTGTAAAAGAGCTTTTTGCTCTGGCATTACATCGATTACTGGCTCTGGAGAAACTGGAGAAAACTCGGTAGAGTTAGCTTTTTTCAAACCGCAAACATTTCTGGCAAATTCTACTACTGCCAACTGCATTCCCAGACAAAGTCCAAAGTAAGGGATTTTATTTTTTCGGCAATACTCAATGGCTTTTATTTTTCCTTCCACTCCCCTGCCCCCAAAACCGCCAGGTACAATAATGCCGTTAAAATTTTTCAATTCTTTGATTGAGCTCGGATTCTTCTCGTATTTTTCAGCTGACAGCCAAAATATTTCAGGTTTTCTTTTAAAAAACCAGCTGGCGTGTTTTATGGATTCGATGACGGAGATATAAGAATCCATTAAGGTAAAATCCCCTGTTTCGAAGTATTTGCCGACCACTCCAATTTTAACTGGCTTTTTAGCGGTTTTAATCGTTTTGATTAGCCTGCCCCAATTTTTTAAATTTTTCTTTCGAGGCCTCAAGTTAAATTTTTTTAAAATTCGAGTACCTAAATCCTCTTTCTCAAAGTTAATTGGTACTTCATAAATTGTTTCAATATCAGGGGCAGAAATGACATCTCGAATATCAACATTACAAAAAACAGATATTTTTCTTTTCCGGGGTAAATCTAAAGGAAGACTTGATCTGCCAAGAATAATGTCTGGTTGGATGCCTGTCTCATTCAGAGACCTAACGGCATTTTGCGTTGGTTTTGTTTTCATTTCACCTATTTTTTCAGGAATTGGCAAATAGCTTACCAAAACAAAAAGAACATTTTTGGGATTTTTTAAATGCATCATTCGAGCTGCTTCCAAAAATAACATATTTTGGTACTCCCCAACTGTTCCGCCAATTTCAACCAAAATAAAATCAGCCTGGGTTTTCCTGGCTACTCGATTAATTCGTGAAATTACCTCTTCGGGAATATGAGGAACAACTTCTACGCATTTACCACCGTATTCTAAATTTCTTTCCCGATTAATTACTGTCTGATAAACCCTTCCTGTGGTTAAATAATTATCGGTGGTGAGATTAACATCCAAAAACCTTTCATAATTTCCGACATCCTGGTCGCATTCAGTTCCGTCGTCAGTCACAAAAACTTCACCATGTTCGACCGGATTCATTGTTCCGGCATCAACATTAATATAAGGATCAATTTTTATTGCCGTGACTTTAAAACCCTTCGACTCCAAAATTTTTCCGATAGATGATGTGGCTACTCCTTTACCAACCCCTGACATAACGCCACCGGCAACAAAAATAAATCTCGCCATTAGTAATTAGCCACGAGCAACCAGTGAACAGCTTTTAAAATGTCGGCAAATTCCCTAGTGGCTAGCGGCTGAAATTATTTTTCTTCAGTTATTATTAGTCTTATTTCTGCTTCTAGATTGTGTTCAAATTTAATTTTTATTGGATATTCACCCAGTTCTTTTATGGGGTCTATCAAATCAATTTGATTCTTTTTTATGTCGAAATTTAATTCTTTTAATTTTTCTGAAATTTTTTGAGCAGTTATCGATTCAAAAAGTTGGCCTTCTTCTCCGATTTTAACCGGCATTGTCACTTCTAAACCATCGAAGCCTGAAACAAAGTCTTGAACTGTTTTCAGCTCTTCCTCGGCTTTTTTTGCCTCGATTTCTTTTTGGGTCTCTAACCAAGCCAAAACTTCCTTGGTCGCTGGTTTTGCCAGACCATTTGGAATCAAAAAATTGCGGACGTAACCGTCTTTTAATTCTTTTATTTCATACTTCTTTCCCACATTTTCGACATCTTGTAGAAGAATAACTCTCATACTTGTTTGTTAATATAGCTTATCTCATTTCTTTTATAACTTCAATGGCTTTATCTAATTGGGGGTCACGATCTTCTTCAAAATCCTCATCGGTTATAGAGATTGTTATATCTGGTTCAAGACCTTTATCGGTAATAAGCTGGCCTTTTGGAGTTAACCAATTGGCAATAGTAATTTTTAAGGTAGAGCCGTCGGTTAATTCATCAAGTTCTTGAACAGAACCCTTTCCAAATGATTTTTCTCCGATTATTTTCACCTGACGATTATCTCGTAGCGCTCCTGTCAAAATTTCTGAAGCCGATGCTGACCCTTGATTTATTAGAATCACAACCGGATATTCTAAAAATGCGGCATTGCCTTCGGCTTTGTAAATCTTCTGTTCTTTTTTGCCGCCAAAATCCTCGACAACTACAACTTGTCCTCGCTCCAGAAACCAGCCAGCAATATCTTGGGCCACCTCTAAATAACCACCTGGATTATTTCTTAAATCTAAAATTATTTTTTTGGCCGGACTGTTTATAATTTCCCAGGCAGCTTGCGCCAAATCAAAACTGGCTTTTTCCGAAAATTGATAAATCTTTATATAGGCAATTTCTTGTTTTTCTGAGCCATCTTTTAATTCCCATTTCAGAGAAGGAATTTCAATAACGTCTCTAACTAATTTCATTTCTTTCGGCGTTTCCCATTCGTCCCGCAAAATTGTCAAAGTAACCTCTGTCCCTTTCGGCCCCCGAATTAAACTGACTGCTTCATCAACAGAAAGGTCAGCCGTCAGGGTATCATTTATTTTCAAAATTTTATCTCCTGGTCTTAGTCCGGCTCGTTGGGCAGGAGTTCCTTCCAAAGGAGCGATTACCTGAAGCTGTCCTTTTTTTTCTCCGATTTCCATACCCACACCCTCAAAGCGGCCAGAGACATCTTCTAAAAATTTTTTGGTGTCGTCCGGACTTAAAAAAATTGTATAGGGGTCTCCCAGGGCCTTCACCATTCCTGAAATTGCCCCATAAATCATTTTTGGAACGCCGAGTCTCTGGGGATCAACAAATTCTTTTTGGATTTTATCGTAAGCTTCCCAAAAAAGAGAAAAATCAATTTCTTCTGGCTTGCAAACCTTACAGATGACCTGTTTTTTTCCAATAAAAAAACCTGAACCAAAGCTGATTAAAATACCGGCTATTACTAAAACCAAAATTATTTTTTTGTTTTGAAAAATAGCCATTAATATTTTATATATAGCAAAAATTTTAAAAAAAGTCTAATACAGGGTATTGAAAAAACCGCTATGGCGGTTTTTTTCATTGGTGCCCCCGGTAGGACTCGAACCTACAACTTTTTCCTTAAAAGGGAACTACTCTACCAATTGAGTTACGGGGGCGCGTCAAGGTCATTATATCCCCTCTGTTTTTAGTTTTTCTAATAATTCTTTCTGCTCTCTGGTTAATTTCTTTGGTATTTTGATATTCAGGGTCACATACATATTGCCCCTTCCGAAACCTGAAAAATGCGGGATACCTTTTTGGGAAATTCGCAAAACTTTTCCAGATTCCGTCCCTGCAGGAATTTTTAAAACAATTTTTTTCCCCTCAATGGTCGGACTCTCAATTTCGTCACCCAGGGTTGCCTGGGAAAAAGAAAGGGGTAAAGAAATATACAAATCGTCCCCTTTTCTTTTAAAGAGTAGGTGGGACTTAACAAAAATTCTAACATACAAATCGCCTGGCTTTCCTCCTTTTCTGCCTGCCTCTCCTTTACCTTCAACTTTTATTACTTGATTGGTATCAACTCCGGCCGGAATAAATATCTTAATTTTCTCTTCGCTCTTTAATCTTCCCTCGCCCTGGCAAACATTACAAAGTTTTTCTGGTCTATATCCCTCTCCGCCGCATTCAGGACAAGTGACATAACGAGTAAAAGAACCAAAAAATGTTTTCCTAATTTGTTGAACTTCTCCTGTCCCCCGACAAGAAAAACATTCTTTTACTTTACTACCAGGCTCCGCTCCCTTTCCCTGGCATCTGGGACAAGCAATCTCTTTGTATAAAGAAACTTCTTTTTCCTGGCTTCTTAAAGTTGAGTCAAGGGGAATTTCCAATTCGATTTCAATATCTTTTCCCTTTTTTAAATCCTTTCTTTTCCTTGGGCTGCCGAAGCCGAACATTTCTTCAACCATTTCTCCCAAGTCTCCAAAATCCAAGTCAAAATCT
>Ga0315296_10002052_pt1 | contig 17318 bp, 15 predicted proteins | sample YL17G14_18_MG_FD_203921 | JGI IMG/M metagenome (GOLD analysis project Ga0315296, IMG submission 203921) | Sediment microbial communities from Yellowstone Lake, YNP, Wyoming, USA - YL17G14_18 | ecosystem: Environmental > Aquatic > Freshwater > Lake > Sediment | place: USA: Wyoming | collected... | reverse complement strand
ATATTATGTCAAAAAGATACTGCGCGTTTGACTGCAGAAATATAAATGAGAACTCTCTTATATTTGTGACTCACGAATTATATACTCAATATATGAGCAGGAGAGAACTACAGCTTGGTTGACGAGATCTTTCAGCAGTTTAACGACTGGATTGACAATAGGCATGATTATGCAAGAGCATGGAAAGAGAACAACAAAGGCAAGGTCACCGGCTATTTCTGCACTTATGTGCCAGAGGAAATCTTCTACGCCGCGGACATTCTACCGGTAAGGGTTTTGGGCAGTCATGAGCCGCCTACAGTGACTGAACCCTACATATTTGCCATGTACTGTCATTTCTGCCGCGACTGTTTAGCTCAAGGACTCAAAGGCAAATTCGACTACTTAGACGGCATAGTTGAGGGCCAATCGTGCATTCACTTGAGGCAAGCTTTCAACGGTTGGCGGCTACACATTCCCATTGACTACACTTACTACATTTACGTGCCTCACGGCGTCCAGACACGCCGGGCTATACCTTACCTCATGAAGGAGCTAGCCAAATTCAAAGAAAGCCTCGAGAAATGGACAGGCAAACCCATAACAAATGAGGATCTAGATCGAGGCATACAGATACTCAACCGAAATCGAGAACTCATGAAAAAAGTAGGCGAGTTCAGAAAGATGAGTCCGCCTAAGATCACTGGTTTAGAAGCCATGCAGATGGTGCTCAGCAGCCAAATGGTGGACAAGAGAGAGCACAGTAAGCTTCTGGAGCAACTGCTAACAGAACTGCCCAACCGTCAACTCAACCGCAAATCAGACATACGCCTAATGATAATCGGCAGCGAAGACGACGACCGAGTTTTCATGAAAAACGTTGAAGACTTGGGCGCCACGTTCGTCGTTGACGAGCACTGCACTGGCACCCGTTACTACTGGGACAACGTGACCCCGCAAGAAGACCGCTTAGCCGCCATTGCAACTCGCTACGTGAACCGCGTACCCTGCCCAAGCAAAGACTGGCCAGAACTGACCAGGGTTCAACATGCAGTCAACTTAGCCAAGGAATACAACGTAAAAGGAGCTTTGATAATTCAGAACAAGTTCTGCGACCCACATGGCATTGAGATTCCGCCATTGAAAGATGCTCTAAGCCAAGTTGGAGTGCAAACCTATCCGCTCGAATTCGACGTCACGGTCCCATGGGGGCAGTTCAGAACCCGAGTTGAAGCGTTTCTAGAAACATTGACGGGATTGGAGGAGTTGTTCTAAAATGGCATCAACAGTTGAAGTCAAAGAATATCCGAGCGAACCCTTGAAATGCTGGGAGCAAGCCAAAAACCTACGCAAGAACTACTACGAGGATTACCTGCACGCACATGAAAAAGGCGGCTTGCGCTGGGCTGGAGGCGCATGGTCTTTCAGCAGCATACCAGCAGGCTTAGGAGAAGATGTCTACTGCGTAACAGGCGAACCCTACGGCGCAACAATAGCGTTTTTCAAAGACTTCGCATCCAAATGCCACGAAGCCACAGAAGCAGCAGGTTTCCCGCGAACTTTGTGCGCGTACATGCGCAACTATTGGGGTTCAATTCTGCTCGACAAGTTCGTGTTGACTGATGGCACAGTTGTCGATGGTTATCCAGCGCCCGATTTCATTTGGCAAGACCACATCTGTTGCAGTCACAGCAAATGGTACCAACTGGTCAGATGGCTTGAAAAGAAAAAGGGCAAAGATGTGCCTATGTACAGTGTTGATGTTTCAGTTGGCTATCCATCTGACCTAGGCACAGAAGAACAGTACAAAGTGGACTACATTGTCGGACAGCTCAGCGACGGCATCGAATGGCTAGAGAAAGTGACAGGCAGAAAATACGATGACCGCTTATTGTGTGACGCTGTCTGGAACGAGATAAATTCAACATCCTTGTGGGCTGAAGTCTGCGCCTTGAACCAAGCTGTGCCAGCGCCTTTAGACGAGAAGACCATGTACTCATTGTACGTCATGGGCACATTAATGAAACACAGACCCGAATGCGTAACCTTCTACAAAGCATTACGCGACGAGACCAGAGACCGCATCAAACGCGGCATAGCCGCCGTACCCACCGAGAGATTCAGAGTCATAACAGATACTCAGCCGCCTTGGGGCTTTCTAAAAATATTCAGGGAAATGGAAAAATACGGCGCAGTGTCAGTGGGCTCTCTCTACACTTTCGGTCTGATAGGCATGTGGCAATATCTACCTGACGGCACATGGATACCCAAGCCGGTCCCCCCGAAGAAGCCGCAGACAAGAGACGAAGCTCTCGACGCCATCGTCCGATGGACTATGCACAAGCCCGAGTGGGCGCATTTCTACCAGCCCGAATTGAAAACTCAGATGATGGAAAGCATCGTCAAACAGTGGAAAGTCAATGCGGTACTGCTGCACTATAACCGTGGATGTGAAGGCTTGAGCGTACACATTGCGGAGAATCGTTTAGGCTTGATGCAAAAGGGCATTCCAGTGTTTCCATTCGAGGGCAACATGGGCGATGAACGAGACTTCGACCTTCAAGGCACGATGGCTCGTTTGACCACGTTTTTTGAAAGCATGGAACTGAAGAAAATCAAGGAGTAAGTGAGCAAGATGATAACAGCTGGAGTAGATGTTGGAGCAAAATACGCGAAAGTGGTCATTCTCAAAGATGGACAGGTAACAGCTAGGGCAAAGGCGCTCGTGGGATTTGACCTTCTGAAGTCAGCTACCGAGGTCTTTGAAGTCGCATTGAAGAACGCTGCGATTTCACGCAGTGACATCCAGAGAGTTGTAGCCACTGGCATGGGCAGAAACGCTGTAGTTCAAAAGCCAACGATTAATGCTGATGAAGCGGTTTCAGAGGTTGTGTCTGCTGCTGCAGGTGCCCACTTCATTGTCCCTACTACTAAGACTGTTATTGACGTGGGCGCAGAAGAGGGCAGAGGTATCAAAGTTGAGGGTGGCAAAGTCAGAGACTTCGTTATCAATGAGCGTTGCGCAGCTGGAGCCGGAACCTTCATAGAAACCATGGCTAGAGCCCTAGAGATCCAAGTTGAAGAGATGGGGCCGATGGCGTTGAAGTCAGCGAACACAATACCCATGAATGCTCAATGCTGCGTGTTTGCCGAGTCCGAGGTTGTGTCACTTATTCATTCAAAGATTTCCAAGGAAGACATATCCAAGGCCATCCATGACGCAATCGCTGGACGAATCAGCTCCATGGTGCTGCGTGTCGGCGTTGAGAAAGACGTTGTCCTAATCGGAGGCGTCGCCCTCGACCCCGGTTTCAAGTCTCCTTTGGAGAGGGAGCTCAAAGCCAGCATAATCGTACCCGAGTACCCGGAATACGTGAGCGCTCTAGGGGCCGCCGCAATAGCGGCAAACCCAGCGAGGTGAGAAAAGAATGAGTCAAACTGAAGTCAAAACGGAATACTGGCGATGGCCAGAATATAGAAACACATTCTCAAACGTCAGCTGGAGCAATGCCAAGGCAATAACAGCTGGAGTTGACATTGGCTCTGTTGGCAGCAAGGCAGCAGTCTTGGTTGATGGTGAACTCTACGCATGCGCCGCGATGAGAACTGGTGGCGTGAGCGAGGCAACAGCAGCCAAAGTGATTGACTGGGCTTTGGATGGAACCGGCTTAGAAATCGGAAAGCTCCATTATGTTGTTGGAACCGGCTACGGCCGGGTCAACGTTCCATTTGCCAAGAGGACTATCACTGAAATCGCCTGTCACGCCAGAGGTGCGCACTACATTTACGGTCCAACCGTGCGCACGGTTTTAGACATAGGCGGTCAAGACTGCAAGGCGATTCGCTGCGACGACAAGGGCAAGGTTCTGTCTTTCCTCATGAATGACAAATGTGCGGCGGGAACAGGTCGAGGCTTGGAAGTATTCGCTGACTTGATCAGAGTGCCTATTCGAGATATAGACAAGGTTTCGCTTAATGTTGATCAAGACCCACCTCCAGTGAGTAACACATGCGTGATCTTTGCTAAGGCTGAGTCTCTTGCGTTGCTGCGACAGGGCTGGTCCAAGGAGAAAGTCGCTGCTGCTTACCATGCGGCTATGGCTAACAGAATCGTCGACTTACTCAGCAGAGTGGGCATTGAAAAAGACTTCGTCATCACAGGCGGCGTAGCTAAGAACATGGGCATTGTCAAAAGACTTGAGAGGATTTTGAACATCAAGCCTCTCGAACCTAAAATGGATCCGATTCTGGCTGGAGCATTAGGCGCTGGCTTGTTCGCAAAAGCATTGTACGAAAAGGAACAGGGGCTACGCTAGGTGAGAGCGCACTACGGCTACAAAGACGGCTCAGGCGACTACTTCATCATAATAGACACAGACAAGTGCAACGGCTGCGGCAAATGTGTCGAAGCCTGCCCCTACCACGTTTTGGAGATGGTGCCCAACGAATTCGATCTCGAAGGCAACCCAATGGCTGCTGTTGGGGAGGAACACCGCAAGAAAATCAAGTACAGCTGTGCACCATGCAAGCCAGTGGCTGGAGAGAGAAAACTGCCCTGCATCCTAGCCTGTGAACCCAAAGCCATAGAGCACTCTTGGTAGGCAACAGACCTCTGTAGTTGGCTCATCAACATGGAAACCGTCAGCCTCTACGTCAACAACACTGCAGTCAAGGCTCCCAAGGACTCATCCATTCTCGAAGCGACACGAAACGCCGAGATCTATATCCCGTCCTTGTGCTACCATCCGGACCTGCCACTTTCCAGAAGAGCAAAAGCTGGCACCGCAGTCTTCCGTGCTGGTGAGCAGATTGCAGGCGATGCCGTCGAGAAGGAGTTTGAAGGCTGCAATCTCTGCCTTGTTGAAGTCGAGGGAAAACCAGACCTGGTGCCTGCCTGCGACACGATTGTCACCGAAGGAATGCGAATTCACACTGATACAGAGCGGGTTCGTGAAGCCAGACAAGAGAAATTGATGCGCATCTTGGGTAAGCATCCGCACGCGTGTCTTATATGTGCTCAGAAAGAAGGCTGCACTCGGGAGCCATGTTCCACTAACGTGCCCGCGCCCGAACGGTGCTGCATCAAGTTCGGCAATTGTGAACTGGAGAAGGTTGCAGATTACATCGGCATAAGACCGGACACACCCCGCTACGTGCCTGCTAGCCTTCCCGTAGCTAAGGATGAACCACTGTTTATTCGAGACTACAATCTCTGCGTCAGTTGCACGCGTTGCGTCAGAGCATGTCAAGAACTGCGCGGCGTCAAAGCATTAGACTTCGTTTACCGCAACGGCGAAGTCTTCGTAGGCTCAGTGAAACCCGCATTGAAAGAGTCTGACTGCAAATTCTGCGGAGCCTGCGTTGAAGTCTGCCCAACAGGCGCCTTGATGGACAAAGAACTCAAAGCCGGCGAGCGAGAAAAAAGCCTGATTCCATGCAAGTTCACTTGTCCAGCCAACATAGACGCTCCCAGATACATCAACCTTATCGCTCAAGAACGATACGCTGAAGCAACTGCAGTTGTAAGAGAGAAAGTGCCCTTCGCCGCTGTGCTGGGGCACGCCTGCGCTCGACCATGCGAAAAAGTGTGCCGAAGCCGCGAGGTCAATGAGCCAATCGCCATATGCGCGTTGAAGCGGTTCGCAGTGGACAGAACCAGTGATTCGTCGAGCACGCCTTCAGCTAAAGCTCAGCCCACAGGCAAGAGAGTAGCCGTTGTCGGTTCGGGTCCAAGCGGATTGACGGCGGCGTATTATTTGGCTAAGTTGGGGCACGCTGTGAGTGTTCTTGAAGCCCAGTCTAAGCTGGGCGGCATGATGCGCTACGGCGTCCAGCAATATCGCCTGCCTGAAGGCGTCCTTGAAAACGATCTGCACAGAATACTGCAACTAAGTATCGATGCGAAGACTAATGCCTTGGCCCAAGGGGCGCTGTCGCTCAACGAGTTGAAAGAACAAGGACACGACGCCATTCTAGTAGCCACAGGTTTGCAGAAAAGCCGAATTCTACCCGTCGAAGGCTCAACCAACCCAGATGTGCTTGGAGGGCTAGACCTTCTACGCGACGTACGGCTTGGAAAAGAGGTCAAGGTGAAAGACCACGTTCTAGTTGTTGGCGGCAGCAGTGTTGCCATTGATGTCGCTCTAACAGCGCTGAGGCTGGGCGCCAAGAAAGTAGACATGGTGTGCTTAGAGAAATGTGATGAGATGCCTGCTTTTCCATGGGAGATTCAGCAGGCAGCAGAAGAAGGTGTGATAACTCATAACTCGTGGGGAGTCAAACGGGTTCTTGTTGATGAGGACCAGAGAGTTACCGGCATTGAGCTTGTTTGCTGTGTGTCGGTCTTTGACGAGAGTCGTAGGTTCAACCCATCCTATGACGAGTCGACCACGACGAGTATGCTTGCGGAAATGATAGTTTTCGCCATTGGGCAGGCGCCCGATCTGACAGGGCTAAGCGACGCCAATTCCCTCAAATCGGCAAGATCTGGAATACTCGAAGTGAATGATTCTACTTTGGAGACAAGTGTTGCTGGCGTTTTTGCATGTGGCGATGTTGTGAAAGGTCCAGGCTCTATCGTTGACGCTGTGGCACTTGGCAGAAAAGCGGCTGCAGCTATAGACAAATACTTAGGTGGCAGTGGAAACATTGACGAAGCAGTGACGCACCCGGAGAAGCCTAGCAGTTGGCTTGGGCGAGAAGAAGGCTTTGCTTCCAAACGCCGTGCGGAAATGCCTCATCTACCCGTCGAGCAACGTGTTGGGAACTTCTCTGAAGTTGCGTTGGGCTTAGACGAGAAAACAGCCATAGGTGAGGCTAATCGATGCTTGCGATGCGACTTGAGGCTACAGATAAGACAGCCTGCACTGCCTCCTGAGAAATGGATGAAATTTGACACTGAAAACGTAGCTGAGGTCCCGGAATGTGAGGGCGTGTTCCAGTTACTCGATGATAAGAAGATGATAATCTACATTAAAGGCACCATCGATTTGCGCAGTGAATTAATGGAACAAGTCTCCGTTAACACGGAAGCCAAGCTTTTCTTGTACGAGGAAGCAAAAATGTTCACTATGCGTGAAAGCGAGCTGCTCCAGCAGTTCATGAAAAAGCATGGGAAAATGCCTAAGCAAAACGTGGGGTTAGAAGAAGACCTTTACTAGCCTAGCTGCTTTTGTTAAGATTTATACGTTGACCTGTGTTCGTAATAGTTCGGGGAGGCAGCAGTGAGTTTACGTTGTGGCGGGGGCAAAGAGAAAGAGGAAGAGTTGAAGAAGAAGGGTTGGACTAGACAGTTTGTTACAGATGAACCGCGTCTAAGCGAGGCAGTTGAGCTTTATCAAGAAATAGGCTATGAGGTGCATTTGGAAGACGCTACAATGGATGAAGTCAACCAAATATGCGTGAACTGTTTGCCAGGAGACTGCAACAAGTACAAGATCATCTACGTTAGGAAGAAATGATGTCACCACTCTGACTCAGCTAAGCCTGACTCGGGTTTAGCTTTCGACCCATGAGAATTTTTTCTGCAGTGTCTTCGGGTAGTAGGTTTTCCAGTCAAAGTCAACGCTTTTGCCCCAAGAATAGTAGATGCGGGGATCAATGTAGCTCTTCAAAGAAGTCCGCAGGTTATAATCCCGAGTAGACTGCACTTCCTTAATCTTAAGCCGAAGCGCCTGAACTCTTTCTTCGAGTTTAGGCGTTTTCTTAGGCGAGTTTTCGAGCGCTTTCAGTCGGTCTACCTTTTTGGCTGATGACTCTTCCCAGTTCTTTGGAGGCTTGCGTTTGTGGTTGCAGATGATGGCGGCTCCAAGATTGGCCATGGTGGCAACGTGCTTTTTTGTAGCGATTGATTCAGTCTTTGAAACATTGGCTTTTTCAAGAGAGTCTTTCACCACCGATGAAGCGTGGTAAGTCCTGAAGACCTTAGCTGTCAATCCCGACATGATTTGGCTGAGAAAACTGTTGACCTGCTCTGATCGTATGCCCTCGAAGATCGTTGCTTCTGGGCGTCCGCTTGACTCGGCTTCGCTCTTGAACTCTCTTATGTTCTGCACAACTAGCTCAGGCAGCTCCACTTCCCTCTGCCAACGAACAGAGTCTTTCCCAAGAAAATCAAACAGCACTTTGGTATCCGAATTTATCGTGACGTGAATAGGCCTAAGCGTAGTCGCCCCTACAGTGTCTGCTTCGTCAGGGTCCTTTTCGTCGCCAACACGCAGTTTCAGTTCGTCAATAAGGTAAGCCACGGTGGCGACTTTGCGTTTCTTAGCATCCGTGGACTGCACGTTCTCAAGTATGTGGTCTCTTAGCTTGCCGATTTCCTGAGCAAGCTGCTTGGCCTTGTCAAACTTTTCGATTTCTTTCTGCTGTTTAACATGCGATGAATCAGACAGCCAGATGTACTTCTCTTTGCCAACGAGTTTGTCGTCCCATTTGGCTATCCACATGTAATCAGGTTGCCATATGATTTGCTTCCAGTTGCCCGGAGGACGGGGTGCGTCAGGCGAGAGGTTCAGGATGATGTCGTTTTCCCCAATGTAGGGTTTCCATTTTCCGCGCCACGGGTGTTCGCCGCGTCCCATGAAAATAGATGGCGGCTCAACTGTGTAGTTTCCGACCTCGGTTCTTACCCCGTCGATTATTGCGTAGCCATATCTTTCCCTATTGGCTTCTCGTAGTGCTTTGCGTTCTTGAGCTTGTCTTTTCTTCTCTTCTTTGGACATGTTGGCTTTGTTCTGTTTTTCCTTTTCAACGAAGCTTATGATTTCTGAGAAATCCACTTGTTCCGGTGAAAGGAGTCTGCCTTGCATTTCTATTGCTTCGGAGAAGTCTTGGAAAAAATTCTTGATGAAAACTGGGTCTTTCACATAGTCTGTTCCGAGTTTCTTGACCCATGCAACTGCCATTTCTTCTTGATGTGGCGTTAGGGCTACTTGCTGCCCGTCGATCTTGATGTGAAATCCCTTTGCCTCGTAACGCTTTGGTATCAGAACGCCGAAGTGGATTAGCTGGTTCATTTGCCGCCTAACCTATGCTCTTGCCTTGTCTGCTTTTGATTTCCAAAAGAGAAGTCGGACCTATCTAAATATCTTGCGTTCCCAAACCCATGAGAGAAAAATCCTTTATATCCACGCCGATGTCTTCTCGACTATCAGATGAACGCCAGCGGTGAAGAATCAGCCATGAACGGTCAATTGATGGAAGTAGAGCTCAAGAAAATTCGCCCAAACCGTCTCAATCCGAGGCTCGACATTAACATAATACGACTGAATGATCTTGCGGACAGCATTAAGCATGTTGGCTTGCTTGAGCCCTTGGTTGTGCGCCCTGTTGGCGATGGATATGAGGTTGTTGTTGGCGAGCGGCGTTATCGAGCCTCACAGCAGGCCGGCTTGAAAACGATACCAGTCGTGGTCAGGCAGTACACAGACGAGGAAGTCATCGAACTGAACCTAGTTGAAAACATCCAAAGAGAAGACTTGAGCGCGATTGAGAAGGGAAACTGCTGCAAACTGCTCTTGGAGAAGTATCATGACAAGTTCGATAGCACTCAGGCTCTGGCGAAGCGGCTGGGACTGTCGCCCGCAACCGTCAAAACTTGGCTTCAGCTAACTCAGGCTCCGAAGCAAATTCAAAAGATGGTTGCTCCTGCTCAGGTAGAGAGGAGAGGCACGCCAGAAGGCAAGATAGACTACACCACGGCGAGGACAATTATGCAACGAATACCTGAGACAGAAAGACAGCTTGAGTTGGGAGAAAAACTTGCTAGCGAGGGAGTGTCTCAGAAACTTGCCAGAAGAGTCATAGAAGAAGCCGCAAAATCGCCTGACAGAAAAGTAGAAGAGATTCTTACAGAGATCAAAGCTGAACCTTCAGAACTGTTTTTTGAGCCAAGCGAGATGGAACCTGTTGTGAAAGGGACCAAGACCCAAATGGTCAGCCGAAGTGCACCAGACCCGAAGATCAAGGCTGGCGCATCGGTTCACGCCAGCGTCTATGTGCCACGCTTCGCAGATTTGCGCATTGTTTCGGTTGAGAGAAAGCGACTCAGATTTTTCGACGCCGATGATGCTAAGAGGGAAGGGTATTCAAGCCTTGCCGAGTTCAAGCGCGCTTGGAAGAACCGGTATGGAAAATGGGATGACGACGAGCTAGTGCACACAATCAGTTTTCAAAAGATTGAACGATAAGCCCTCGTTCTTAGGCAAACACGCGTGTACCATATACGAAAAGGATCTGGCGATTGCTGAAATACGACAGCTGTAATTACGGCTGGCTTACTGAGGTTTGGTGAACCTGAAGAATACTCTCCCATCGGCAAGTTCGACTATTTTCAGCCTTAGTTTATCGCCTATTTTGAGTTGATCGTATTTGGCGTTGTCTATACGGCTCGATATTGTCAAGCCGCCGATTTTGACTAAGCCGACACAGAATGGTGCGTCTTGAACCATGCCCAGTGGCGCTCCGATTCGTACTTCGGTGAAAGCGTAGAGTTCGCCTTCTGTGCCCAAGTCAACCCACTCTAAGTCGTTTGAATAACAGTCTGGGCATAGTATTCGTGGAGGCCATCGAAGTTTGCCGCATTTCTTGCATTTTGTCGTAGTTAGTTTTCCCTGTTTCAGGTTCTGGAAGAACTGGCTGATTTCTGTGGTTTTAGGGTCTTCAAGCGGATAGAAGTCCAGCATGAAGGGCAGTTTTATCGTGTCCGGGCGATTTACCTTGTCTCGTTGTGCATCGTGCGTCTCTTGTGTCACCTCATTCACCTCGAGTAGATGAGAATACTGTGTACGTTCGCTGGTCCGCTCAAGTTGTGAGCAACAGCGACTTCGGCACCCTGAATGTGTCTTCCTTTCGGCACTTCTCCTCTGAATTGCTGCAGAATATCTATGGTTTGGAGTATGGCTGTGGCTCCAAGCGGATGACCGCAACCGAGCAGTCCGCCTCGTGGGTTTACAGCGATTTTTCCGCCAATGCAGCTTTGTCCTTCTTCGATGAATTTGCCGCCTTTGCCTTTCTCGCACCAGCCGAATGCTTCGTATTCCATGATTTCGCTTATGGTGAAGCAATCGTGCAGTTCTGCGATGTCGACGTCGTTGAGCGTTATCTTTGCACTTTGGAGCGCTTCTTTCGCGGCGATTTTGAGAGGAATCCACTCTGATAGACTTGCTAGATTGTTGACATTGTTTCCGATATTGGCCTGGCCGCTGCCGATTAGATACATGGGTGTGTCCGTGTATTTCTTGGCGTCTTCGGCTGGAACTAGGACAACCCCGGCTGCGCCGTCTGTTATGCCGCTGCAGTCAAGCAGCTTCAAAGGAGGCGCAACCATCAACGATTTCAAGACATCCTCAACGGTTACCTCTTTGGGAAACTGCGCCAACGGATTAAGGGCAGAATACTTGTGATTCTTGACACAAACCTGAGCCATCTGCTCCTCAGTCGTGCCAAACTCGTGCATGTGTCTCTGCGCGGTCATGGCGAAGAAGGGTGGCGCTGACAGAGCGTTGACTCCGTCCCATTCACGGTCGAGCACGCAGCTCATGTTGGTCTGAGCTTCAGCCATGTCAGGCATGTACATTTTTTCGGCGCCAAATGCAACCGCTATGTTAGACAGACCAGAGGCAACGCAAGCCCAAGCATAGCGAATCGCCGCTTGACCGGAAGCACACATGAGTTCGGTTCGGGCAAGCACTTTTCTGGGCATAATGCCTAGGCACTCAGCAACTAGTGGCGCCACATGGGACAAGAATGCGAATCGTCCGGGCTCAGCGGCACCGACAAAGAGGCTGTCCACGTCTTTGGGCAACAGGTTAGGTATGTTGGCAAACATGGCTTTTCCCGCTTCTTGAACCAAGTCGCGCCAAGTTGCCTCGCGTTTGCCGCAACGTGTTGCTCCGCCTCCTATTATCGCAACCTTACGCATGTGTGTGCACCTTTTGAGTCCATGAAATTGCGTCATCTGATGACTGGAGAACTATTGATAATGCATCAAAGCCTATATTAACTATGATATCAGACTGCCCGGGATCAACGAATTATGTTGGAGCGCCCTAGAAGATACGAGAATCTACTGTAGGGAATGCTAAACAGTGGTTATGGTGAATTGTTTGTGCGAGCGGCGATCCTGCTGAGCTACTTTCCTTTGTATTGTGGTTTCCGTTTTTCTAGGAAGGCGTTAACTCCTTCATTGAAGTCTTCTGTGGATGCAACTAGTCCAAAGGCTTCAGCTTCTTCCCACAAGCCTGCTTCCGGATTTGTTTCTGTGCTGTCGTTTATCAGTTTCTTGCAGTATTTGAGCGCGATTGGCGGTTTTCCAGTGAGGTCAGTGGCTATTTCCTTGACTTTAGCTTTCAACTGATCAGCCGGGACAACCATGTTGACTAAGCCGTGGTGCTCAGCGGTTTTGGCGTCGATGCGCTTGCCTGTGAAGATCATTTCTTTGGCTATGCCTTTGCCCACAAGTCTGGGTAGCCTCTGCGTTCCGCCCCAGCCGGGTATGAGTCCAACGTTTATTTCTGGTTGTCCGATTTGGGCGTTTTCAGAGGCTATTCGGATGTCGCAGGCCATGGCCAGTTCGATGCCGCCGCCTAATGCGTAGCCGTTTATTGCTGCGATGACGGGTTTGCCGCACGCCTCTATTTGGGTTGTCAGCCGTTGCCCTACTCTTGAGAGTTCAGCGCCTTTCACTGGGCTTGCGCCTTTCATCATTCGTAGGTCGGCGCCTGCTGAGAAGGCTCTGTCTCCTGCGCCCGTGATTACTATGACTCGTGTGTTCTCGTCTTTTTCTGCGTCTTCTATTCGTGCTGAGATTTCCATTATGGTTTCTTGGTTGAGGGCGTTCAAAGCGTCTGAGCGGTTGATGGTGATCGTGGCTATGCCCTCGGCTTTCTCGTAGAGCGTATTCTTAAATTCCATCATGTTGATCCCTTCGTGTTACTTTTTCCAGTCGTAAAAGCCTTTTCCAGTCTTCCTGCCTAGCAGGCCTGCTCTGACCATCTGTCTTAACAAGGGGCTGGCTTGATATTTTGGGTCGATTTCTTTCACCATGACTTCTGTGATGGCTAAGGTTGTGTCCAAGCCCACGTAGTCGAGCAGCGTTAAGGGTCCCATCGGCCAGTTTAAGCCTAGTTTTATGGCTTTGTCTATGTCTTCTGGCGTGGCTACGTCTTCGTTGACAAGGTTGACGGCTTCGTTCAATGCTGGAATGAGTATGCGGTTGACCACGAAACCAGCGACGTCTTTTTTGACCACAACGGGTTCTTTGCCCATTTTTTTAGTGACTTCAACTATGGTGTTAAGTGTTTCGTCGCTTGTTTTGGCGCCTCTTATGATTTCTATCAGTTTCATGAGTTGGGGCGGGTTAAAGAAGTGCATGCCCGCGAATTTTTCAGGCCTTTTTGTGGCTGAGGCGATTTCGCTTATGCTGATTGATGACGTGTTTGAGGCGATTATTGCTTCGGGCTTGGCTTGTGAGTCGGCTTCAGCAAGCACTTTCTTCTTAAGCTCTGGGTTTTCTGTTACTGCTTCGATGATTAGGTCGGCGTTTGAGACAGCTTCTTTTAGGTCAAGTGTCGGATGAATTCGACTCAGCACTTCTTTCATCTGAGCCTCCGTCATTTCGCTTTTTTTCACAAACCTTTGGAGGCTGTCGCTTATCATCTTCATTCCGTTATCGAGAAACTCTTGTTTGATGTCGCGCATGTAGACTTCGTATTGGGCTACTTGGGCCGCGACTTGAGTGATGCCGTGTCCCATGAGGCCGGCGCCTAAAACGGCTATTTTCTTGATTTCCATTAGTTTGAGTCTCCTTTTCTGATAGGGATTTTAGAGGTTAGCGTGTGAATCGCATATATAACTTCCGAAGAGTCACCTTTTGAGTTCGTGGATCAGAAATGCAACTATGAGCAGGCCTGGAATCATCGTTGCGAAGGTAACGTAGAATGGCAACTGTGGAAAGAAAGCTATGTACAGATAGTTGCCCAGCAGCATGCCTAGCCCGTTGAACATGTAGCCAACAAAATTCCTGAACCCAACCACTTTGCCTCGATTCACCGGATCGATGAGGTCTGCTGACAACGCCATCGCCGACGACATGACTAATAATTGCCCCGTAGCGAACAAGACCATCGCGATCATAACGGTGACAAGGTTGCCGACCGTGAAGATTACTGCTGCAGATGCAAAGACGCATAGGCCGAGAAAAAGTGGGATTCTTCGGCCCACTTTGTCGACCATTTTGCCGACTGGTATGGACATAACTATCATAGTTAACAGAAGTGGAATGAAGGTGAGCCACCATTGTTCTTCAGGTATACCCAAGACGTTTGTCGCGTATATGGCATTCATCACGTGGGTCATTGACATGCCAAACATAATGAAGATCTGCACTACAAATAGCCAAAGCACAGAGCGTGGTATAGTCTTCCATACGCCGAAGCTTTCTTTCACAGCCCTTGGATAGGACGAGATGAAGTACCTGAATTTGATTGGTTCTGGATCCCCATTAAACATTGTTTCTTTGAGTCGGAGTCGCCAAACAGCCGCGATAGCGTAGAGTATCGTGACCAGTATGTAGATGATCCTCATGCTGTTGATTAAGCCGAATTGCAGTAGCAGGAAGCCTGCTATTAGAGGTCCCGGTGTGTTAAACGTGCCATGGATTAGCTGTATTAGGGATGAGCCCATTCCTCTGCGTTCTGGCGGTAAAGAGTCTTGAACCATGGCGAACAGGGCTGGCTGATAGATTAGGCACAGGCTATGCACGACGGAGCCGATTAGTATGAATTCCCAGCTTGGCGCGAAGGCGAAGAATAGGTTTGATAGTGCCATTATGAAGGTCATGGTGGTGATTAGCCAGCGTCTCCCGTATTTGTCTGCTAGGTAGCCTCCGGGGAAGGCTACGACTGCCATGGCGACCCAGTTGGCTAAGCCTATGAATCCAAGGGCTAGCCCTGTTCCCTGCAGTGCTGTTACGTAGTATTGGAAGTTGGGCACGGGCATTTCCATGGCTAGGTCCATTATCACCCAGCTGACGATTAGGACTTGATAGTTGCCTGTGATGAATGAGAATTCTCGTTTTAGGAGGGCGCCGAGTTTTATCATCAGTCTTTCTCTCGTCTAGGGAGAAATGGGTAGAACAAAGTGGTCTTCAATATAAGGTTTGACTTGCGTATGCGATTGAGGCAAGTTTTGCGAGAAGCTTTTAAGCTTGCTTCAAGGATTGCAGATGAAAAAGTAATAACGACTGTTGGGCGGGAGCGAAGGGCAGCATGACGTGGCTTAACCTTGGTCAGATTTTGCGTGTGCACGCTAAGAATTATCCAGACAAGGTCGCGTTGAAGGATTGGCGTGGCAAGGTTCTGACCTATCGGGAGTTGGAGTCAAGGACGAATCGTTTGGCTAACGGCTTGTTGAAGATGGGGCTGCGCAAGGGTGATCGTGTGGCTGTCATGCTTTACAATTGCGCTGAGTTTGTGGAGATTGACTGCGCCTTTGCTAAGGTCGGGTTGGTTGTTGTGCCTATTTGTTGGCGCTATGTTCCCAAAGACGTAGCCTACGTTGTCGATAATTCTGATGCGAAGGCAGTCATCGTAGGCGAGGATTTCATTGACTGCATCGAAAGCATTCGCGAAACATTCACCCAAAGACATGCCAACCGTTACGTGTGTGTGGGTTCCAAGCGGTTTGAGGGCTACATCGACTATGAGAGTCTGATTGCGGAGTCGCCAGACATTACGCCAGATTCGCAGGTTGATGCAAAGGACACGTGGTTTCAGATCTATACTTCGGGCACGACTGGTGCGCCTAAAGGGGTCGTGCGCTCTCATCAATCATATGTTGCCTTTTACCTGATTAATGCCGTCGATTTCGGTTTTTCCGAGAAAGACAACGGCATGATCATAATGCCGCTTTACCATGTGAACTCGACGTTTTACGGACCGCTTTTCCTGTACATAGGCGGATCCTTGTACGTTGGCAGGGACAAGGGCTTTGACCCAGTGGAGTTGCTGCGCACGTTTAGCCAAGAGAAAATCACTTTCACATCGTTGATTCCCACACATTATAACTTGATTCTGAATGTGCCAGAAGAGGAGCGCAAGAAGTTCGATGTCAGCTCAGTGCGAAAGCTGTTGTGTTCGTCAGCGCCTGCTCGAGGCGAGGTGAAGAAGGGTATATACAAGTGCTTTCCGAATGTTGAGTTGTTTGAGGCTTATGGCTCAACTGAAGCAGGCATGGTGACGCTGCTTCGCCCTGAAGATCAGCTTCGCAAGATCGGCTCAATCGGCAAAGAATGTTTGGGAACCGACACGGTTAGGCTACTGGATCAGGATGGAAAGGAGGTGCCTGTTGGAGAAGTGGGTGAGTTGTATTCGCGTGGACCTATGATGTTTGATGAGTATTACAAGCTGCCTGACAAGACGAAAGCCTCTTTCCGTGACGGTTACTTCACTGCCCGAGATATGGCGCGCAGAGATGATGAAGGCTACTACTACCTCGTTGACAGGAAGGACAATATGATAATCACTGGCGGTGAACATGTATATCCCAGCGAAGTTGAAGAGCTCATCAGCCGGCATCCCAAGGTTTTTGACGTAGCCGTGATAGGTGTGCCGGACAATGTTTGGGGTGAAGCTGTTAAAGCAGTGGTAATATTGAAGCAGGGTGAAAAGGCGACGCCTGAAGAACTGGTCGAATGGTGTAGAGGCAAGATCGCAGGATACAAGAAACCCAAAACGGTTGATTTCATACAGCCAGAGGAAATGCCTAGAACAACAACGGGTAAAATCCTTCACAGAAAACTCAGAGAAAAATATCAGCAACTCTGACGGCAGAAATAGGAGAGCTAGCGAATCAAGCGCGCGTGTAAGAGTATTTAATATAACATATGCAAATCAGGACTTGAGGTGGATTCAGGAAGTGGCTGCGAGCGAATGGAAACGAGACAGACACTTTCCTCTCTTTGCACATGATAACCTGTTCAGAAAGCTGTTTAGTAGCCCAGACAAATATTGTTCCTACGTCAAGAACGGTCAGGTGGTTGCTGACCTTGGTTGTGGACCAGGCTATTATACACTCGGTTTGGCTGAATGCGTTGGTCCTGAAGGAAAGGTCTACGCGGTTGATTCGGATGAAAAGGCTATCCGAGCGGTGGAGAAAAAGGCGGCTAAACGTGGCTACCGCAACATCGAAGCACACGCTTCATCTGCCTCCGCCCTGAGCTTCATAAAAGACCGGTCAGTTGACTTCGTTCTGGCCAATGGACTATTGTGTTCCATGGCACCACAGCAGCACGAGTCAGCTGTGAACGAAATGAAGCGTATCCTCAAGCCAGGCGGACT